>Ga0123355_10008901_pt1 | contig 15206 bp, 17 predicted proteins | sample TergutEmb28metaG_3_FD_89872 | JGI IMG/M metagenome (GOLD analysis project Ga0123355, IMG submission 89872) | Embiratermes neotenicus P1 segment gut microbial communities from Petit-Saut dam, French Guiana - Emb289 P1 | ecosystem: Host-associated > Arthropoda: Insects > Digestive system > Gut ... | reverse complement strand
TCTTTAACCCACCGGAATGCTGTAATTTTTTCTGCACCCCCCCCCCCCCCCCCCCCTTTCCAAAAAAAAAGATCGTACCCATTGTAGTAGACATTAACTATCGTCTCAAGATAAAGGAGGTGACTGCTAAAGAAAAGCTCGTGTGTTGTAAAAACTAGTAACTTGTGCATAAATGTCAGGTAATGATATTAATCTACATTCTCTTTCCAGTTGTTTAAAAATTATTGCAAGGCTTATAACAAAGCCATATTTTATTAAAGATAAAATCAGTTTGTTTGGATAAACACTTTATTATGTTTTTTGTTCATAAGCAAGCAAGGGGATTCTGTTTTGTTAATTCCAGTTCCTTAACAAATACATTATTACTACAGTTACACAAAACCAGTTTTGTCATATTTAGAATGTGAGTTCAATTTTATGCTGAATATGTTTCATTCAGCATATGGTTACTCTCTTAACATCATTGTCATCAGTTTGTGCTCAGAAATGAAAGTATTGTTTACTTTTATAAGCGGTGTTTTACAGTATTGCCTGTCACTGTGTTTTCTTGTAAAAAAATGTGGTAATGAAATGAACAAATAAACTTTTTTGGGGAATAACCCCTGCCTGCAACTTGCCTCTTACATGTTTCGGCCCCTCCTGGGTTGACATTATTAAGGAGTATCAAGGAGTTTCAGTTGAAAGGAGCTGTTATGACGGTAAAATGTTGCGTATGTCATAAAAGCAGCTATGCATTGACAAAGATGAAATATTGCAAAAATGGAAACAGGTTATAAAGACAGCACTTAATAGGACCTTCTAAGTTGGTATTTTTCAGAATAAATTTTTTAATTATCAGTTTTTCATGTTTGTAAGATTCAAACTTACAGTCACACTTTTTGCTGTAAGATAAAACATGTTTCCAAATATCTTATGGTAAAAATGTTAAAAAAAACACACATACGCATGTGCTTTGTGTGTGTGTGTGTGTGTGTGTGTGTGTGTGTGTGTGTGCATCCCCCATAGGGACTGAAACATGTAGCTGACAAATTGTGAACAGTTTGGAGATTGTTCCCCATTAAGGTGTATTGGTTGGTTTACTTAGTAAGTTTATGAGAAGTGTGTTTGGGTTGAACTTCTCACCCTCAATAGCGATTATGTACTGGTAATCAGCATTTTATAATACTAGCGCATGTGTTTTATTATATAGCTTGCAGTGTGATGCTGTTTGGATTTACCTTCAGAGATTCATGTTTGATAAAACAAGCATAAAATTATTTTTCAGCAATGAGCAGTGGGGAACATCAATTAACAACTCCAAAGGAGGTGAAGATATTGGAGACAGCTGAGGATATACAGGAGCGTAGAGAACAAGTATTGAATCGGTATGGAGAATTCAAATCTGACGCAAGACAAAAGAGGGAGAAGTTGGAAGATTCCCGTCGTTTCCAGGTATTGCAACCATGTTATTTGTTCCCACGGAGTGTGGATCTTACAGTTTTGGAATTAATAGGTTGGGCCATATGGCCATTGTACTGGAGTAACCAAAAGTGGAACTGAAATCTGAAAATAGATGAGATGTGTAGTGCACACCAAGTGTGAAGAGCTGGAGTGCAATGTGGTTGAGGACAGAGGCCTTCCTCTGATGTGGAGTGCCACTGAATCATGGTTAGACTCAATTCAGTAAATACGTGTACATTACCAAAATGTGCAGGTGTATATTTAAATTGAAGGCATTGTCATACAGCTTTATTTTTTCAGTACTTTAAACGAGATGCAGATGAACTTGAATCTTGGATATATGAGAAACTTCAGGCAGCTTCAGATGAGAGCTACAAAGATCCCACCAACTTGCAAGTAAGAATGGAAATTTTGTTTTGTTTTAGTTCTGAGTGTACTCTTGGATGTGCTCAGATTCTTTCATCTGCTGTTGTGGAATTTTTATGAGTAATAATACATTTAAGTTCAATAAATGTTTGTGTCAACATCCATTTCTGTATGTGCTTTTCTAAAGTCTAAATAAGAATTCATAACATGATGCAAGGTAAAATAAGTATGCAATATACGCTGCAAATGTAAAATGAGGATAAAATTTGTTTACATTATGTACATGGTATACAGCGGACATGTGTTAAAAGGGCAATAAAAGTAGGCTTGGCTGTGGACTCATATGTTTATAATACATGCTGTCCTTTGTAGTTTGTTAAGAGGATGTCAAAGATAAATATATAAATATAGTAGAGTCTTAATGTTTGTGATTAATTTGGACCATTAAAACCATAAAAAACATGGGGAATCCATTTTCATTGTGAAATGCCTGTTTGGTTTCAAGAAATTATGAAATGTCACATGAAATAACTTCAGAAAGCATGGGTGGTGGGTGGTGGTGGTAGTAAGCATTAATGAGCACTGCGCATGTAATTCATAAAGTGCTGGGGTACATGGCTTTGATCTCATGTTGAGAAATGGACTTACCAGAAGACCATCACCTAATAAGTAACAGGCATGAATACGTTAAAAAAAAATTATTAATAATAATAATAGCAACAACAACAAAACAATAACAACAACAACAGAAATGTACATACATGCCAGAGTTAGAGAACGTGAAGGCAATGAACCTTGTTGAGTGAAAGAGCTTGACTGAACTGCGTGTGATCTATACTATTGCAGCATAAGGGGGGAAGCTGACTTGCTAGACACATTGTTGCATCCTGATTCATCAGAACCAGTAATGGATGGTTAAAACAATGGTGTTGAAATGGGTGATTACAGAAAGTCAAAATCTTGAAGCATTGTTCACAAACTTTGAGGCTACTATGGAGGATACACACATGAATATCAGTGAATTAAATAGTCTCTGAGCACACTGTGATATGGATCAGGTGACTTAAATGCCTTATGTGAAGGATGTTATTTTTTTGTGGTACATATTTTTAAATGTACTAATTAACCCCATGCTATGTGTAGCATAGGACTGTATAGCAATGTTAAATGCACAGTGGTGTACCTAGTATACTTAAAGATGGTGTACATATTTGTGTAGATTGCTTGGTTTTATAGCATCACAATAATTGAATTTGGATGGGGAAGTAAAATATATAACAGGAAAGTCTCTTTTTTCTTAATATGTTCAATATTTGACAATAGAAACAAAAATTATATGTTGTGAGAAACATTACAATAATTTAAAGCTTAAAAACAGGTTGGTATGAAGTATCTTATGTTGGGAAAACTACTTGCTTCAGGTTTGGGCCTGGACTGTACTTAAGAAACACATCAGTTTCCCTTAGTTAATAGTATTCACTTGTCTGTGTAATTGAAGTCATGTCACCTTTCAGGCAAAAATTCAGAAGCATCAAGCATTTGAAGCAGAGGTGGCTGCCCACAGTAATGCAGTTGTAGTGTTGGATAATACAGGAATGGAGATGATAAATCAGGCACATTTTGCTGCTGACATAATTCGTAGGAGGCTTGGTAAGCTGATACACATTTGCACACACTTCATTGGTCCCTTCTTCCCCCTCTTTTTGCATGCATAATATCACTGCATAGGCTGTTTTTGTTTGTTGCATTCTTTCTTTCTTTCTCTCTTTCTTTTTCTTTGTTAGTCACTTACACCATGGATTTTTCATTTAATTCGTGCACTAAACTTGTGATGCCTCTGCTCATGATCATATGAATGCATATGGTTTTCCAACACACTTGTGGTCAAATGTATGGTGCTGAACAATTCATCTGATGGGTTCTGAAGTGCTGTCACTATAAAAGAATTAATTGTGTCATCTGAAGGAAAGTGGCAATCCATCGGGCTTTGGAAGGGATGGAAATTGCTTATGAGCCGTGTATTTGCAGTTCAGTGTGATAATTTCATTGTAATTTCCTTGGAAGTTTAGTGTAAATTTCTTATCCTGGAAGAATGAGATGTAAGCTATATTGAAATTACTTGACAGAGGAACTTCATCGTCTGTGGGAATTGCTCCTATCCAAGCTAGCGGAGAAGGGAATGAAGCTGCAGCAAGCTCTCGTGCTGGTGCAGTTCTTGCGCCAGTGCGATGAAGTCATGTTCTGGATTAATGACAAGGAAACGTTTGTTACCACCGATGAATTTGGACACGACTTGGAACATGTGGAGGTGCTTCAGCGCAAATTTGATGAGTTCCAGAAGGACATGGTGTCTCAGGAATATCGAGTGACTGAAGTGAATGAATTGGCAGATAAGCTGGTGGCAGAAGGTCATCCAGAACGTGACACTATTTTGTCTCGCAAAGAGGTAAGACTTTGCTGATACCATGAAGTGAGGAAGCAAGTTAGAGAACATAGAATAGGAATATTTGTGAGCACATTTATCATGATTACCAGTATATTCTGTATTTTTATTTGGAAATTGGTGTAGCAGTTAGTTCATATCCATTTGCTGTCATAAAACTTTATTAAGTACAGGCGGGTCGTGTTTTGTGCCAGGGTTATGTTCCTGAAAAACATTGCACAAATAAAACACAAAATATACATCTAAAACAGTGTATTTCCTGGGGATTAGGGGATTGACAAGCTTATCCTGTATATACTGTATTTACCCAAATGCAAGACAACGCTCATCTAAGACAAACCCCCCCCCAATATAAGATGCGTTTACCAAGGTAAATGTATTTATCAAAATCTAAGATGACATCCCCCACAGAATAAAACATCTGCTGAGAAAAAATATTTTACTGTTATTTTCGTACACGTAATACGCAAAACTTGTCAGATTCTCTGTACCTTTGCCAATCAGTGTCACTGTCTCCATCTTCACAGTTAGTGTTTTCATCTTCTTAACACTCACTCCTAACTTTCCCATCCTCCTCACTGCCATTCCACAACATATTATCATCATTCTTATCCACTGCATTGGATATGCAGTACTTCTGAAAACCCCGCACGTTCACAACTGTTGAGAGGCATTGCCATGTCATAATAATCCACATTGACTAAATAATATATTTATATTTCTTAGTTTATATACTTCGGTGCAGAAGCTAAATGATCTGTACTCCTCACGCAATATTGTGCGGGTGATAAAATCGAGAAGAATGAGATGGGCTGGGCATGTGGCGTGTATGGGTGAGGAGAGGGGGGTGTATAGGGTCTTGGTGGGGAAACCAAAGGGAAGGAGACCACTGGCGAGACCTAGGTGTAGATGGGTGGATAATATTAGAACGGATCTCCAGGAGGTGGGATGTGTGTATATGGACTGGATTGGGCTGGCCCAGGATCGAGACAGGTGGCGGATGTTTGTGAGTGCGGTAATGAACCTTCGGGTTCCGTGAAATGCGGGGAGTTTCTTGACTAGCTGCAAACCAGTTAGCTTCTCAAGAAGGATTCTGCACCATGGAGTAAGTAAGTAAGTTTGTATACTTACTTGAACCCATAAAGATTCACAGTTTTCTCCACAGATAGTGTTGGTGGTGTTAAGAATTTCAAAGATGTGTTCTGGATTTTTGTGTTATGTCTGTGGGCTGATCAGTCTGAGTTCATGGCCCTTTTTATGGTTTTAAATTTGAGGATTGGTCCAGGTTTTATTTTTGAGTCATTAGTTAATTTTTCAGTAGCCATTTTCCATGTGCCAGGTAGAGTTATCATTAAATGCCTTTTGGCACTGTCGTACCAATGTTCCAGATCCACCTGACTGACATATTTCCCTGTCCTAGCATTTGTTTGGATTTCATAAACACAGGCCAGGATGGCATATACCTCAGTCTGAAAAATTTTAGGATGCTTTCCTAGAGAAATACTGAGCCTTCTTCCCGAAGATTGCCCATTGACTCCAGTCCCAATCCCCTCCGTCTTCCTGGGCCCATCTGTAAATCAGACAAGCCCTTTAACTACAGGAGGAGTCCCAGGTTCTCTTGTCCACCGTTCTCTAGTCCACATAATTACCCTGTATTTGGGTTCAAGATTAAAAGCTGGCCACATAACATTTACCTACATATTAAATATAGGATCTGACTTCTGAAGCTGCATCAATATGCTATATCCTTGTGAAGGGTGAAGGTAGGACCAACATCCCACACTTCAGAGATGCAGCGCCGCTGACCTTGCCTCATCCTGAGTCATCAGATCCAGTGGAGGAAAGTCAGTGAGTTCCTTGATAGCACCAGAAAGAGTAGTGCGAATCGCTTCCACTATCCCTAAGCATGCAAGTCTTTGTATCCTGCTTAGTCTTTTCTTCGCATTAGCCATCTGACAGGCAGGCCACCAAGGAAGGATGAAAACGTGATGGATGGCCGAATAATAGAGACGTAGAGCTGTTGGACCACTTTGGGGTCTTAGGCCCCACATTGCACCACAGACCCTCCTGCAGGCCCGGAAACAGATTGTGAGCCTTCCTCACTGTGACATCTACATGCTCCCTCCAAGTCGGCTAAGAAACTAGGACTACCCTGAGATACTTGACCGATATAGAGTGACATTGAGTAACCCCAAAAAAGTGTGATTCAAAGAAACCTGGGAGTTTCCTTTTCCTTGTAAACACAACGAACTCAGTTTTGTTGTGATTAACCAACAGCCCAACCTCGTCGCACCATGTCTGTACAGTACAAAGGACCCACTGCCGTAGCCGTGACACTGTGTTTGGGAATTTCCCCACTGCTAGAAGACAAATGCCATCCACATAGCCTTGAATATTTATTCCACCCCCCACTAAGCCTTGCTATCAGATTACCAACAAGGCACCATTGAAGCGGCAACAACACACCTCCATTTGGGCAACCCCTGAATACAGCATCCTCATGAAAAATCCATTAAGAGTCTCTGCAGCCAGGCCGCCCTTGAGCGAGTAACATTACAGCATATGTCAACAATTTGTTCACCTTTTTCAAGGCCTCTTAGTTCCGTTAATTTCTCTTCAGTACTCATTGTCTTTCACTGATTTGCCACTTCAGTGGCACCCAGTGATGTAGATGTATGTTTTTCACTCATGTTGGTAAGAAAAGCCAATGCTGTAGAAGAGGAAGGTACGTGAGCAATGCGATATCACCATCATAATACGTACAGATGCCTCGTGGCATTACAGTAATGTAACTTTTTGCTGTTCTCATACAGAAGATAAGTGCGGCCACAGATCATTTATGCCCAATCACATTAAACTGAAAATTATCACCTAAATGTGCAGAGTGGTGTGAATTTTCAAGTCTTGTTAAAGCAAAGTCATGAAAAAAGAAATCACATAAAAGAGACCTGCCCATAGTTGAAATAGAACCATCCTTATCTGGAGGCACTCTGCAGCTTCAAAATGCACCATGCTCTAGTAAGAGGGACCCACTTATTGTGGAATATTATAAAAACGTATAAGAATTTCATATGTGCAAAAATGTATCCTTCAGCATGTTGATGTGTGCTGCTTTGAATTGTAGCATCGTAGGTGACTTTACAGACTTAAAATAGAAGTTTATTTTGTTTGAAGTATTGAATCAGCTGTTTTAACTTTATATACCATTGACCATTTCAGTGACCGGTGCGCTCTGGAACACCTCAGATATGTTCTGCTGTTTAGCATTTTCATGCTATTATTTCCTCATTTTTCCAGCATACATTTTTCCTGCTGATGTTTTACAGTTTTTCCGGCATACTCATATCAGATGTTAAATTATTTAATTCGTTCATAATTATCTCTTTGTATTCATACTACTAGGGCACTGGATATGTCAACAGTCACTCCGACTGTAGTGTTAAACAAAATGGATGCTTTCATTAAATACTGGTAAAGTTTCTGGGTCATGCTTTATGTCATTTTTAGTGGATTGAATGTAAATTCTATTGTAACAGGAATGGCTGGTGTTTGTTGTATTGTTATTTAGAGTTTGTATATTTCATCTTCCTAGGAATTGAATGAGGCATGGATGAGACTCAAGCAGTTGGCTTTGATGCGACAAGAAAAGCTGTTTGGAGCCCATGAGATTCAGCGTTTCAACCGTGATGCAGATGAAACCGTTGCCTGGATCTCTGAAAAAGATGTTGTGTTGTCATCAGATGATTATGGTCGAGATCTGGCCAGTGTGCAGACTCTCCAGGTAGAAATCAGGGTGATTTATTTATTTGCAACATGTTACTCAGAATATCTGTGTGGAATTAAAAGTGATATGATATTCCATTTCTGTGATTACAGCGTAAACATGATGGTGTAGAGAGAGATTTAGCAGCCCTGGAAGACAAAGTGACAACACTGGGGCAGGAAGCTGACAGATTGTGTGGAATTCATGCTGGGCATGCTGATCAAATTCAGGCCAAACGGGCTGAGATTGTTGAATACTGGGAGAGCCTTACTGCAAAGGCCAAGGTTCGTTCCACTTACATGTTTTGCTAACCTTCATATATAAAGTCCTTTACATGTTTGTATGACGAACATTGATTTCTTCATTGTTTGACGTATAGTAAATTGGCACTGCGGCACTGCACATGTGGAGGTTGATAAATGTTCAGAAAGCCTTTGCCTCAGGGTTGCGAAGTATATTAATTTTAATGTGTGTGTGAAGGGAATGTGAAAAAGTAAGGTAAGCTAGGTTGAAGTGGTTTTGTTTCTGCCTTTGTCTTGCCCCTCAGGGACCAGAATTAAATGTGTGTATTGATCTGCAGAAGTTTAGAATTGGAGAGAGGGCTGTATAAGATAGCAGTCAACATTTTGGTCATCACATACATCTGTGTAACATTCAGTACCATATTGCAAAGCAGGGATGAAATATTTTTTAGATGTGCAGTGGGGAAGATGGGGTGTATAGCAATGGGTAGTCTGGAAAGCTCTTTTAACCGAATTTACAGGGGCTCATTACATTTCATAATTCCATGTACTGGCAGCACCCAGCTCTGATTCTAAGAGTTGAAATAGCAAAGTTGATGAAGAAAGATTATTTACCAGGTAAATTTATGTAAGCACACAGTTACATTGCCGGGTAGCTCACTCGGTATAGCTACTGACTACGGGCTGGACGGTCCGGGATCGAATCCCTGTGGGGATGAGATTTTTTGCCTGTCCAGACCGGCCCTGGGGCCCACCTAGCCTCCTGTAAAATGGGTACCAGGTCGTTCCTGGGGGTAAAGTGCAGCCAGGGCGTGCTGCTGACTACTCAACCCCTTCTAGTGCCGCAGTCATGGAAGAGTAGAGCTATAACTGTACCCACCCTTTCGGCCACACCGGGCCTGTAACGGGATCACTTTAACTTTTACCTTTTACACAGTTACATTAGTGACGGCAAACATGTATGTAATTCATTGTTGTGAATATGATGATCAAAAGCGTGAAATTTTGGCATCTTCTTGTTTTTTAGGTTTATGTATACATTACAGGGTATGCGGTGGCAGAGTAAATAGGTCTGACCATGAGGTTGCAAGGTACAATGAGATGCATTTTAGGTGTAATTTTGTAATATTCGACAACCTTTATGCTACAGAGGTGCCAGATGTAACATCTTTGTATTCACATATTTACACATGCAGTTACATTAGGAGCAGAGTAATGTTGCTTCTTCACACCGATAATAATAAAATGTTAGTTATGACAGGCAAGTTTTTATTTAAGAAATGTGTTCAATAAATGGTGAATTTGTCAGAAGAAAAAGAACATTTTTCTATCAGCCTTACAATCTTCATGGTGCAGCAGCTGCAGACAGGATGCAGTTTGTCTTCTGTGCAGTCTGTCCATAATTGTGATTTCAGCATGTAAAGGAGCCAGGGTAGCAGGGTCAGTATAATGAACAGACTGCAGTCTCGGTGATCTGGAATTTGAATCCCTGCAGAAGAAAGAGATTTTTCTCTCCTCCAAACTGTCCTGACTGGCCCTGGGGATGTCTAGCCTTGTATTCAGTGGGTACCAGGATTATTCTTGATGGGATGCACTTAATAGCATATGACCAGTATATCATAGTATGAATGTTTTGCATTATAAGTGTGAGTAAAAGAGCTGTAGCATGACTGGTATATAAGTTTTGCCCCCATAGGCATATTTTGTTAACATTTTGGTTACAAGATGGTGAATGAATGCTTCCACATTTTTTACAATGTGTTGTTTTAATCTTCTTGGAATTGTTTACATGCCACATGACACTGTGCATAGTTGATACAGCACCATTAAATAGTCTTACAGAACAAAGAGAATACAGTAGCATGTACAGGTGACTTCATTATCTCATGCAATTCCAGTTCTGCTAGGATTTTGGTGTGAAATAGGTATGTACAGGTAATTTCATTATCTCATGTAATTCCAGTTCATCCGGGATTTTGGTGCAAAATAGGTATTTCTTCATTCATCATACATTTTCATTTTTTTGACAGGAACGTAGGCAGAAGCTGGATGAATCGTATTATCTACATCGTTTCCTGGCTGACTTCCGTGATCTTATATCCTGGATCAATGACATGAAGGCAATCATCTCTGCTGATGAACTTGCGAAGGATGTGGCTGGAGCTGAAGCACTGTTAGAACGTCACCAAGAACATAAAGTAAATTTATTTATAATTACCATGTGGCTTATGATACTGTGTTTTAAATAATAACTGTTATTGGTAACTGGTTACTGGTACAGCGAGACAGAAGATAAGTGCATCAACAGCAGAATAATAGAAGGTTGCATTCAGCTAATAAAACAAGTGAAACTGCTTGCATTGGAAACTTCTTACGTTATCCATTGCAGAAATGCTAATGGTGGTCTACAGTACGGTGTAAACATCGTCATTGAGTTATGCTGCACTAACAAACTGTGAATTTGTGAAATATGAATGTGTATAATTTTGAAGTTAAGACTATAGATGTATTTCAGCTGGATCTTTTGTTATGCTTTTGTTTTTGAATTGGCCTGAAAGAAATGATGATGCATCCTTATGTGAATTAAGTTCTTAATCCTGTGTAGTAGTAAGATAAGATGAATTTTAAAGGGGGGAAATTAATCTCTTGACGCCGGAATTTAGTGGCCGTTCGGCTATTTAAAGGGCTCACTGCGCATCCACTTTAGTTGATGTTCGGCACTAAAAGGTTAATGTGTACACTGTTTCAAAGTTAAGATATCCAGCAAGGCAGTAATCTTTTTTTTCTGTTGTGCACATCACTTTGGGCTGAAGTCAGTTGTGCAGATTTTTAGTCTGTTACTGTGATAGTAAGTGCAATGTGTGGGGCGATAACTTGCCAGATATTGAATTATGAAGATCTTTTCCACCCTTTCAATCTGGTTAATTCTGTATACTTTTTCAGGCCCCCCCCTTTTTTTGGGGGGGGGGGGGTGTTATGCCCCACATGTCCTTGTGGACTTCATGGTCTTCCCTCCTGGGCATGGCAGAAGTGTAACCGACTTCTGAGGTTGGGACGCCAATGAGGCGTGGTTACATTGTCCCGATGATGTGAGTGGTGATATAGGAGGATGTAGTGCCAGGAGGGCCCTTAAACCTAAATTCTACCAACCTACCCAGACCATGGTCACTGTGGGAATCCTCCCCTTCAGGGAAAATTCCCACGGTTGAGCCGGGAATCGAACCCAGGACCTCATGATTAGTAGTCAGAGACTCTGACCACTAGACCACGAGACTGGTCTTTTCAGAATTGTGTTGGTGTTCCTTCAAAGTTTTCCATAATGTTTGATGAGGCAAGGATTTCTGATAAGGGATTTGTTCTACAGATCACATAAAAATCAGAAAAGAATAGGATTTCATAAATGGTTCCAATACTATAGCTCTGCATGCATTTTCTGTCATAATTAGCATATGATTTGTATGTGTTTTCAGGGTGAAATTGATGCACGCGAAGACAGCTTTCGTGCAACTGCTGAAGCTGGACAGTTGCTTTTAGATAGAGAACATTATGCATCTGACGAAGTGAAAGAAAAGCTCGTGGTTCTTGCCTCAGAGAAAACATCACTGCTGTCAATGTGGGAAGAACGCCGTATTTTGTATGAGCAGTGTATGGATCTGCAGCTTTTCTACCGAGACACCGAACAAGCTGATACGTGGATGGCAAAGCAAGAAGTAAGCTCTGTTACATTTGTCTCATCTTAGGGGTGGTATTGTATGCTTATGTGTACTTTTGTTATTTGTCTGATGCTTACAGGCTTTTCTGGCCAACGAAGATCTTGGTGACTCACTGGATTCTGTTGAGGCTCTTATTAAGAAACATGAAGATTTTGAGAAGTCTCTAGCTGCTCAAGAAGAGAAAATTAAAGCACTGGATGAGTTTGCAACAAAGCTGATCGAAGGCCAGCACTATGCAGCTGATGATGTAGCTCAGCGCAGAGCTATGGTGAGTGTCGGGACTTTGAAATGTTACTAAATGTTAAACTATTCCCAATATACCTATTTCTAAAGAAGATTTTTGTGGTAAGGTAGCAGAGTGCAGTTTTAAGTACCTCTTAAAATTTTGTGTTGAATGAAATAAGCCCTTGGTAAAATGGAGGTACAGTTAAAATTTTGGCTAATATTCATTCTTTCTTATTCACTTATTGCATGAAATGTGAAAAGTGTTTGAGGTGAGATCCCTGTCTATTATTTGTGTTTATGTATCAAATTCAATGTGTCGTTTAATGTTACTCAGACATTACTAAAAATTTAGGTCAAGTAAGGTGCTGGAAGTACTCAAGTGGTAGGTAGTATTATGGATAGTATAATTTTGTAACATGATTTGTATTCTTAGTTACTGGAACGTCGCAATGCACTGCTGGAGAAGTCTGCCCTTCGTCGAGCAATTCTAGAAGATTCCAACCGCCTGCAGCAGTTTGAAAGAGACTGTGATGAGACCAAGGGCTGGATCAATGAGAAGCTGAAATTTGCTACTGATGACAGTTATCTTGTAAGCATTTGTTTTATTTTTAATTTATAATACATGAATGGCTAAATAAATCTCACAGATTGTCTTGTTTTTACAAAAGTGATGTAATAAGTTTTTCAGGTATTGTATAAATAATGAATGTTTTATTGTTAGGATCCTACAAATTTGAATGGGAAGGTTCAGAAACATCAGAACTTTGAGCAGGAACTGAACGCAAACAAAACTCGCATGGAAGATATAACTTCAACTGGTCAAGAACTCATTGAAGCTAATCACTATGCAGCAGGTAATAACACATGCACATGGTGACGTATTTTAATTATAGTAAAGCAGTTTTATCTTTGCAGGAAGAGAACTTTGCAATAATTTAAATATTTCTGTTAACAATAAAATCCATTGTCCTCTGTTCAATCACATCAGTGGAACTTAAAAATGTTGTTGAATGATTACAGTTCAGTATTTAACTTCATAATGATATTTCCTTTAAAAAATGGGAAGGGTTTGTATGCAGGAGGCGTGAAAATTTGAGCCCTTAACAGATTTCATATAAATATAAGCTTCAAAATTATATTTTTATTGATATTGGAGAAATTGTTTTGTAGTTTCAGCAGGTGGTTATGACTGTTGAACTAACGCATTCCATGGAGCAGAGTCTTTCTTGTGGAGCTAACTTGTTCTCAGCTGGTCGAGAAATTCCCTGCATTTTATGGACTCTGAAGGTTCATTGCCATGTTTACAAGAGCCTGTCGCTATATTGAGCCTGACCAATCCAGTCTGTACCCCCTATCCCACTTCCTGAAGATCTCTTTTAATATTATCCTCTCACATATGCCCGGTTCTTCCAAGTGGTCTCTTTCCATTAAGTTTCCCCATCCAAACCCAGTATGCACCTCTCCCCTCCTCCATACATTCTACATGTCCCACCCATCTCATTCTTTATGACTGGATTACCTGAATAATACTTGGTGAGCAGTATAGATCATTCAGCTCCACATTATATGGTTTTCTCCACTTCCCTGTTATCTCATCCCTCTTAGGTCCAAATATTCTCCTCAACCCCATTTTCTCAAATGCCCTTGGCCTACATTCCTCCCTCTGTGAGGGATCAAGTTTCATACCCATACAAAACAACAAGCAAAATTATAGTTTTGTATATCTTAATCATTACATTTTTGGATAGCAAACTGGAAGACAAAAGATAGTGCACCAAATGATAGCAAGCAGTCTCTGACTTCAGTCTGCTCATAATTTTTTCCTGAATAGAATTCATTAGGATTTTTCCCACATATTTTGTTGTTCACCATTTCAAATAATAGATTTCTGTCTTTATATTGTGACTTCTTCCTGCACTCTGATCTCGAGACATGACCACATACTTAGTTTTATCAGCAGTTACTTGTAGTCTAATCTCCTTACTAGCAACTGCTAAAGCTTCTGCACTTTTCTTTATGGTTTATACACTTCCACGCAATGTATTGAAATCATAGCATAAACTAGAAGCTGATGTGTAACATTTAATTTCAAGCCATCATGGTTTACTAGAACTGTCCTAATGGCATACTTTATGTAAAGTTGAAAAACAATGGCAATAAAGAATCTCCTTGTTTCAAACCATTCATAGTAGGGAACTTTTCAGACTAATGTTTTCCTACCCGGACTCTGCTATAGGTTTCATGTAGACACATTTTTATTATCCTTATTAGTTTCATTGGGATACCAAACTGAATGAAAGTATTATACAATGGCTTGCTTGAAGTCTATAAATATCTGCACTGCATTATTGTATTTTCATTTTTTCTCAAGTATTTGGCAAATGCGGAATGTATGATCTGTAGTTCATTGACCTGTTGTGTCAAAATTCACAGTTATAATCCCCAATAATTTCCTCTGCATATAGAGTTAACCATGACAGCAGGATGTTGGGTAAAATTTTGTATGTACTTGACAGAAGTGAAATGTCTGTATAATTACTAGTCTATCACCCTTTTTATAAATAGGTTCAGTGATAACCTGCTTCCACTCTTCAGGCAATTCATCCTTATTCCAGATAGAATTAATAAGTTAATGCATCTCAGAACGAATTGTCTTACCCCTTGCTGTAATCATTTCTTCTGGCATTTGATCAGTACCTGGTGATTTGTGTCTTTTTGGCTTTTCACTAGCCATCTCAGCCTCAAAGGTATTGGGCCCAGGCACTAGTGGCTCTGCTGTATTTAATTCTGTCTAACATCATTAACCCCATGTACATTGAATAGCTGGGGACCGTGGTAGCATAGTGGTTAAGGTGCTGTGCTACAAATCGGAAGGACGCTGGTTCGATCCAAGCTGGTGTCGGTGGATTTTTCATTGACATAAAATCCTTCTGATCGCACTATGGCCCTGGGGTCGACTCAGCCTCTAACAGAAATGAGTACCAGGAGTATTTCCTGGGGGTAAAGGCGGCCGG
>Ga0123355_10008900_pt1 | contig 15207 bp, 9 predicted proteins | sample TergutEmb28metaG_3_FD_89872 | JGI IMG/M metagenome (GOLD analysis project Ga0123355, IMG submission 89872) | Embiratermes neotenicus P1 segment gut microbial communities from Petit-Saut dam, French Guiana - Emb289 P1 | ecosystem: Host-associated > Arthropoda: Insects > Digestive system > Gut ... | reverse complement strand
GATTTCGACTTCCTAAACGGGATTCATTCGTTGGCAAAATGTTCACTTATCGTTAATTCTAATGAACCAAAGTTGCCGCAAGCCTTGTAAAATCAAGGGTTCGAGCATCTGCGAAGTTTGAGTTATCAGATAAAATTCATACCGCTTGATTTTTTGGGTTGTTGTGTTTTGCTTATCACTTCTTTTTGTTGTTCTGTACTGACTCTTTCAGCGTCATAAAAAGCCTTTTCTATTTCTGGATTTTGATGAAAAACCTTGTATACCCTATGGAGGCTTGTACTAGCCCTATCCAATCTATTTTTGTATTCATCACGTTCTTGTTCCAGTTTCGTTATTTGGCTGGCGAAGTTTTCATTTACGATTGTGAGAGCTAATTCGGCTTCTTTTGCTTTCTCATTGGATTCAAAAGCGCGTTCGTTAGCCTCAGCCGCTTGCAATCCGATTGTTATCGCATCCTCAAAATCAGAACAATTCATAATAATTTTGTTCATTGGTAATCGCTTTGCTTTGGATTTTATCATTCGTAAGCGTTGCTCTAATCTCTGCCCCTTTTCATATCTGCCATCTATCGCCCTTATTTTGCCCATATAGGCTTCTTTTTTGTTTTCGTAGTCATTAAGTACCTTTTTTTCTTTCTCGTCGAATATGACCGTTAACGAGGCTATTTTAGCCATATGGTTTTTTTCCAATTGTTCCCGTTCTGCATCTTTTTGAGCCTTGTATTCGTCAGGAATCAAACTATATCCACGTGATGGTCTTGTTTCGGCTACTTCAATGCCATGTTTTTGGCAAATATCCTCCAAAATTTTGCGTTCAGCAAGCCGCCAGCGATTTATTGCATCCTTGCCTCCGCCGTACCCCATTTCTTTGAGTGCTTGTGCTAATCCATTTTGAGTGTCCATTCCGCGCTTATAATGGCCAATAGGGACGTAATTAATGTGTAGGTGGGGTGTAGCCTCATCCAGATGTAATACAGCGTTAAAAACGTGAAAATTTGCGTTTCTGGAGGTGAAGCCTTTCATGTACTCGTCAAGGCACTTTGTTGCAAGTTCCCCATCAGCCGTCCCAACCCCGGAATCATCCTTGGTGCCAATCTGTATTAAGTCTTCGTAAAAGGATTTTCGTTTGCACAATGAGACAACAACATTACTTTGTGGAGGCTTGCCAAATAAATTCTCGTAGTATGATGTGTTGATTTTACGGTCAGCTCGTTTCTGCTTGTCGTTGTAACGCTGGAGAGATTCATCAAAGCATTGTTCATAAGCTTCACCGATAGGCTGGCATACATAAGTTATATTGTCTTTGGTTCGTTGTGCATCCACATTGCCATACAAAAATTTTCTATTGTTGTGTGTAAGACTCCCTTTACCTTGGCAAAATGAAATGCTTTTAGCTGACATGCTTTTTCTTTCCTCCTTTTACCAAAAGCGTATTGCTAGCCTAGCGTATTTTTACGTTTGTGTCAAACGTAACCCCATAGTACTTATGACATTTCGCTATGCTACATATCATAAGTACCGGGGCCCTGCCGGGGGCTAATCCCACAAAACCCGTAAACATGAGCTTTGTGGCGTATTGATCGCTTGTGAAATATTGTACTAATGGGGAAAAAGTGTACTACAAACCTGTGTTACAAATACGTTCTAAATCCCTGATTAATGGAAATTATCGGTACTACAAATGTGTAGTACACATTTGGGTAAGTAGTTGTTCATGCTACTTACGGCATTCTACTCCTCTACAGGTCGATTTCACCCAAGTCGGCGGCGCGTTTTTCCTATCTCCACCGCTCATCTTATAGCATTTCCACTTAACATTAACACTTTTCATTGACTCAAACTTCGCAGATGCTCGAACCCTTGATTTTACAAGGCTTGCGGCAACTTTGGTTCATTAGAATTAACGATAAGTGAACATTTTGCCAACGAATGAATCCCGTTTAGGAAGTCGAAATGGTCGTGTTTTGAATATGTGATTTTGTCATTGCGGGCTTGACGCAGAATCCCCTTCGGTAGTGGCACAAACTAGGGGATTGCGGGTCAAGCCCACAATGACAAAACATGGTTTCACACATCTGCTACACGACCGTCGAAATCTCAATTCCTGAAAAATCGTTGCGTAATCCGTGCTGAAAAAGTGTCTGCAAAGCCAGTGTTTATAAGGCTTAAATGCAACTGCGAAGTTTGAGTCATTGATGTGTAGCGACAAAAGTTATGCCCGCTAAATCAGCATGAAATTACAAATGTTACGTCTACTATCCATGCTATCATCCCGCTAACTAACATAAATCCACCAATGAAAGAAAAATTTGTGTAATTCACTTATAAGGGTACAATGCACATATAAGGGCGGTAAAAGACAGCATTTACAGTATATTTAGCCTTACTCATGGATTCATGTTTTCAGTCAAAGTGGACAATACATTTGTAATCGGACATAATATTTGTAAATCGGGCGTAACATTTGTCATTAGTTTATTGAGCATATAGCCAAAATTTGCTCTCTTATTTCTTGCGAGGTTGCCTGCATACAATCAACTCCTTTTGAGTCCGATTGTAGCAAAAAAAGTGTTAATGTTAAGTGGAAGTGCTATAGCCCATGAAACCTATCCACTCGGAAGGGAAATCTACACGCAAAAAAAGAGTCGTTGGGGCGCGCTCTTGCGCTACTTTCGTCCCTCAACAACTCTCTTCCAGTGCCTGCAAATGCTTCTATTACGGCAACTTTGCCACCTTCGCCATTACCAAACTTACGTCCTCCTCAGACATCACCAGTTCTTGTCTGAGTATCAGCAAATCTATTCCTGAAACGTCATTCCCTTTTGTCTGCTCGTTCTTCCGTAGCACACACAGGTCAAACAACACTAATTTTATTCTAGGTGAATTGGCTATTATACCTATATTTTGAGGTTCAAAATTTCTAAATGAATAAACCTCAAATGTACGCAGATACTTTCTTGCCTTCAGCGAGGCAGAAATGGTCGAGGATCAACATAACTTCCGTTTTGTATTACCCCAAAATGAAGGTGTGGACCTTGACTATTCCCAGTGGAACCAACTAAGCCGATTTGTTGTCCGCGACTTATTTGCTGTCCTTCGCTAACATCGGTGCGCCGCAAATGTGCGTAAAGTGTTTGTATACCGTTTCCATGGTCAATTCTGACGGTGATTCCATAACCCCCATCCCAACCAGCATGGGTAACTCTCCCGTTAGCAACTGCAACAACTCGCGCACCATCTACTTCTGATGCGGGTGCACCAGACCGTTGAACGATGTCGATACCATTATGTTGAGAATTAGTACTGGCTCTCCAGCCAAACGGAGAAAGTACCCTGTAGTGTCCTGGAACTGGCCATAAAAAATTTCCAACTGTTGGTGGAGGATTAGTAGCAGGCGAGGCATTGCTGAGATACCTATCTGAAACATATCCAGCATGGTTTTGGAACCTCACGAAAACCCAGCGAGTTCCGCCAACACGAACAGCATATTCTACCGCCAATCTGCTCCCTCTAGGAGCACTAGCTATTACAGAATTATTGCTTCCTGGACCTGAACGAATATTCAAAGGGGAACTAGCAGTGCTAACATAGCGGTGACCGCTTAAAGTCTCTGAGATACCTGGTAATGGCGTGTTCCTTAACAACGAACTATCAACATACCCAACAGTTCCATTAGTCAAACGCACTCGTACCCAGCGTGTGGAGCCAACTGTGTGGGAGTGGTAAACCCAAAGTCTTCCTCCTCTTGGAACAGTTGCCCGAATTGCAGCATTTGTGCTTGGTGTGGCTCTTACATTGAGATCGAGATGATTTGTGTTGACCCAACGAAAATCGTTGATAGTATCTCGTGCTGCCACACTTAAGGACATGGTGGATGTAAGGATGGTTAAGAAAGAAACAATCACTAACATCCATGTCAAAAAAATGCGATGGGATTTTCGGATACATTTTGTTTTACTCATAATAAAAACCTCCTAGTAATTAATGTGTGGTTGATTTAGTTACGAATAGTTGCATTCGTATCATCGTCCGGGAAAAAAATCTGCCATTCGGTCTCTTGTGGAATTAGACAACTCGAAGTGGAGATGTCCATTTCCTATCACATTACCTGAGTACCCTGACAACGCTATTTGTTGTCCACGAGCAACCCTTTGATTTACTTGAACATCTTGACGTGAGAGATGGGCGTATAATGAGATGGCACCATTATCATGGCGTATTTCAATATATCTGCCAAAGCTGGTATTGCCTAAATTTCTCACCGAAATTATATATCCAGATTCAACAGCAAACACTGGAGTACCAACGGGAACGTTTATGTCTATAGCTTCCGCATGTCGTCTACTGTGATGATTTCCGCTTGGATGTGTTCGACCGGAAGTTATGTGTCCTCCTTGAGTTGGCCATACAGGATTAAAGCCTCGTGGTGGCGCGGAATCATTATCAATGGGGAACATTGTGTTGGGTGTAGCCCATCCGATTCTGAATCCGCCAGCCGCAAGTCTAAAAATCACCTGTACATTACCATTACGTTCTCCTATCGCCCAAGCATATCCACGAGATTGCCCTGACCAAGCTTCTCCAAAACGTGTACGCATTGAAGAATTCCGATTCACTGGTGTATTGCGATGAAAAGCAACTTCTATAGGAGAGCGACTGCCTATTATTACTGTAGACCTACGCACCCATGCGTCACGATGTCCTCCAGCAAAGAGTGCGTAACGAACGTAGAACCATTCAGTGCTGTTGTGCATACGAGTGGCTAGAATACGCACATCCCCACTATCATAGCTGAACCAACCAACATGGCTTCCACCTGGTTGATTGTATACATTTACTTGTACATTAGGTTCTGCCCTGAATACGGCGTTAACAAAATTCGGAGCGGATTGAGCGTACACAGTGGTATGTGCAAAGGCTGTAATCATGCCTAACAAAGCAGCTACCACTAAAGTCATAATAACGGATTTCCTTGTTAAGTTTTTCATAGTCAGTTCTCCTTCCAGAACAAAAAATTGGTTTTTAGTTACAGTTTTTGTTGTTTTTATAGCCATAACCTCCTTTTATATTCCATGCGCTAGGTCTAAAACCTTCGACAGATAGGCAGGGCAACCGTATACGAAAACCACTTGAAAGTAGCTGGATTTTGTAAGTGAGTGCTTTTTGGACTCATTATTGTCTCTGATGATCCGTTTTTTGAACTATTTTTCTATAAAACCTAGTTGATCATATAGCAATGTTGTAGAATTTTCTCATACGAAACTAGCCAACCATAATTAGTCAATATATTCCAGTCTCGCAACCCTTGATTTTATAGGATATTTCGTATGCGGTTGCCCTGACCATATAGGTCGAACAACTTTCTTACAATTGCATTATGCCATATCCTGTTGAAACTTTATCGGAATCATTTTTTGGCTTTTGGCAACGAAGTTTTCGCAGAAGAAATTGGAATTTACATGGTTAAATTTAACGTTTATATTGCAGTAGATATATCTACCTAGCGCATATCCTTCTTTACAATCGTGACAAGTGTTGTTCGGTAAAATAGAATCATCTTCATTGTCGCGTTTTATTGTGTTGGATTTGTTGAGGGAGTTCATTTTCATCACCTCTTTTCTGTGTTTTTTATGTCTGGATTCAATTTTACATCTTACTTTTGAACTTTTATCGGAATCGTTTTTAGCTGAAAAATTAGGATAAATTTCATTTCAAAAGTTTGACAATCTGGTTTATAACGTGAGTTCGACGGATTTTGGTTCAACAAATGCCATAAGTTCAAGGACTACGAAGAACAAGCAATTCGAGCAAATGCAGATTTTTATGTGGTAGCCTAAAAAACCAGCTAAAAATTGACCAATTGCCACACCTTTGATGATACCAGGGTTCTGGCAGTCTCATAAAATCAAGCTTTCAAGCCAGTTTTTCCGTCGAACTCACGTTTTATAGGGTTTTTATCCAGTTAAACTTTCTTCAGAGATTCAAGATGTTTTGCAGGAATGATCTTAGTTGGATTGAATTAAATGACTGACAATTGGTTTATTCCCATTTTGCACACACAAAAAAGACCCTCGCGGAACAAGGGTCTTTCGATATGTTCATTTTTTGATATTATGAAGTTGCTTAAATTGACTGTGTTTGTGGGAGGGAATCGTGTAACCAATCTTCAAATGGAGCAGTTTGTCCAATAGAGTTGTAATTATGCTCCATATTTTTTCTTACCATTACTGTTTTTTGGTGGTTTTCGCCAAATACTTTTTCGCGAACGATAAAAGCTTTAAGATAGAATTCCAGTGCTTTTTCATATTCTTCGCGTTTGTTGTAGAGTAGTGCCATGTCGTGGTAAGTAGAGGCTGTATAAGAGTGATTTTGCCCCAATTGTTTCTCGCGGATAGATAATGATAAGTTATAATATACCAATGCGTTTGTATAGTCACCTTGAGCAAAGTAGGTTCCGGCAAGGCTATTGTAGGTTCGAGCCGTAACATGATGTTCTTTACCATATCTTTCTTCGCGGATATGTAAAGATTTTTGGTGCAATTCTATAGCTCTGTCATACTCACCTTTACGACGATAAATTCTTGCAATGTTGTTATATGAAGTAGCAATATCTAAACTCTTTATTTTTTCACGTATGGCTATAGCTTCTTTATACAGTTCAAGGGCTTTTTCATCATTGATACTTTGTTCGTTGGACTGATCATTGTAGCTATATACACTTATTCTGTCATAGACATATGCCATATTGTTGTAAGAATCTGCTGTGTCAGCGTGCCATTTGCCTAACATTTTTTCACGTATGACATGAGCTTTTTTGTGCCACACTAATGATTCTTCAAAATCGCCATAGTCCCCTCGATTGCGATAAATCGATGCAATATCATGGTAAGATGTAGCAATATCAATATCAACAGTCTCATCACTTGATATATTTTTTCGTATAGCCAAAGCTTTATCATGCCACTGTCGGGAATTCACATGATTATTTTGAAGACGAAGAATTTCCGCGATATAGCTGTAAGTATTGGCAATTTTTTGATGGTTGTTATCTAAAATCTTTTCGTAGATACCAACAGCTTTTTTATAGTAACTCATGGCAGCTTCATAACGACCTAAAATAGTGGCAAGTTCGGCATATCCATTGAATAGATTTGCTGTAACTTCTGTTTCGTCATGTATACGTTTGCAGGCCAATTCAAGTTGATTCAAATTGTTAAGCCACTCAACGTATGTTTTGTTTGTACTTTCTTTGGCGACTTTAGTCATGTTTTCTATTAGGGCAAGACATTTTTCACTATCTGGTTTTAATGTATCATTAACAATATCAGAAATAACAGGATGTAGAGAAATTAATCTATTATTTTTGTTATCTATATGCTGTTGTATCCAACGCGATTTAATTAATTCGCGTAAAAATTCCATATCTTTTGATTTTTCAACTTTAGCAGAATTTTCATTTTTGTAATACTCATGCAATGCCCAATTACGAAAATCTTTAGTAGATAAACCAGAATAAGGAACTATAGCCATATTTGTCATGATGAATTTATAGTTTGTGTTATCCTCAAATTCTTTCATGTTGAACAAAGTTTCAATATGTCCATACATTATTTGTACTCGTTCTTCAGTAGTTAACCATTCCTTTTTGACAGTGATTCCTATTTGTTTTTCATGATCAAGACCATTTTGTAAGTTTTCAAGCATTTCTTTCGCGGTCAGTGCGTTTTCATGCATCGTTGTAGCTATAAGTATAACCGTCATTGTATGACCTAGTACTAAATCGATAATTTCCTTTACGATAGGTTCATCTTCTTTTGCAAGTCTAACAGAATCATAATCGTGATATTTGCGAAACAACTTGATTAAATCATTGTCTTCCATACTGTCAACCTCTATCGTATTATCATCATTATGCTTATTGCGTGATGTAAAAATAACTTTATATTTACCGGAAGTAAACTCTTCAAAGTACTTATCGTCTGACACATTGTAGTTGTCAATAATTATTAAAGTTTTTTCATCGTTTTCCTTGAGAAATTTCATTTTTTCTTCGAGTATCTTTTCAAATGCCTTTTCTTTATAGGCACTTTTATATTTTTCCGTATCAAAGTTGTGAAATTTCAATGAATCTATTATGGTTGATTGTAAACCGCTGATTTTTTTAAGTTCTTGGTCTTCAGGGATGTCATCAACATATCTAACAATTTGAAAAACATCAAATTGATCACTATATTTATCAGCATATTTTTTCGCTAATTCTGTTTTGCCAATTCCGCCGATTCCCTCCAAAATTACATATCGGTCTTTATTTAAGAGTTCGTCTATCCGTTCTAATTCAAAATCCCTGCCAATGAAATGAGCATATGGACGCTTAGAGTTATCTACAAGAACAATTTTTGATTTCAAAGTTTTTAATTTCTCAAGTGCTTCTCGCATTTCTTTAACATTTTGGAAGCGACATTCTGGTGATTTTTCGATACCTTTAGTCAAGAATTGGTTTGTCTTGTCAATTAGACGAATGGGAGCATCCTCCAAAATCTTTGTGCTTTGGCTCAACTTCCATTCACTGGAACTACCACGGTCGTTTCCTCTTAAATTTCTATTAACAAGTAATCTAAAGAAAATAGCAGCAACAGAGTATAAATCAGTTGAATAATCAAGTTCAGTAGGTTTTATACTAGACTTATCTAACTCAGGGGCAGAATACCCTTCTTTGGAAAATGATAACCCGTCATCTAGGGGAATACCTTTTTTTATAGCAGAATTATAGTCAATTGGGTGGACATGTACCAATTCAGTAAATTTAGGTTTATATTCAGGGACAAAAATATTGTCTGGCGCAATATCCAAATGCAAATATCCTTTTGAATGCATATGAAATACTGCGTCCAAAATTATTAATATTAGATCACAAAGATATATAAAGTCTTTATCCGTAAAAAATTTACGTTCAATTAATGATTCCAGCGTTTCGCCGGATTTCGTTTCAATGATTGTATATAAAGTGCAGTTTGCTTTGATTGGTTTGCTGTACTCTAAAATCCATGGACTGTTTGTCTTTTCTTTGGAGATATCGTCACTAGTGACGATATCTGTATGGTCATTCCGTAATATTTCTGCAACCCTTGATTCGTGCTTTGCTCGCTTTTTTAATTTATTAAACTTTTCTTTATTGTTTGGTGGAACAATAATTGATCCAATTTTAACAAAGAATGGTCTAGAAAAGATGCTGGACGTTTTTCTGGTAATATTGCATTTGTTGGGGTAAAATTCCTTGATCATTACTCGGCTTTTAGATAGATTATCAATTGGTTGTGCTAAATACACTATTGAAGAGCCACCTTCACCGACTTTACCCAGTAATTTATATTTGTTATTTTTTAATACAAGAATGTTGTCGGGAAGTAAGTTCATTAAACTAGCCATAATGTTTTATCGCCTCCGTATAACTAAAGCCGCCTAAATAAATCTTCCAATCTACATACTACTTCAGTATAATCTTCGTTTTTGCATAGTATATGTGCATAATACAAAGTATTCATAACAGCCCAATCAAACGGATGCCGTGCATCAAGAGGTGGAAAACCGTATTCTAGCAAAATGGTATCGTTTAGTGTTTCAAGATGATTTTTTAGAGCAGTGTCAGGTTTTGTGTTAGATGTGCCTAAAAAACCTTCTAAATTACCATCTTCACATAACAACCAAGTGAGCATAAAAAGTTTTCTATCAATTTCAATCGGTTTTCCTGTTTTATCAGGTGCTTTTTTAATAATAGATGAAAAACTAGAGAGCGCAGGTATTCTTTCAGCAATCAAATTGCGAATAATATTATTTAATCCTTTCACAGGGTTATCTTTCCATGTTTTTTTTAATTCGTTTATGCCTAAACTGATATTAGCAAGCATATCTTTTTGTGATATTAATTCTCTTACTCCATATACAGGTTTTTCAATAATCTCTTGAATTAGTTCATTATGATTTTTTTGGGCAACTCTATCTGTGTCTTCAGCTGTAGAAGATGCTTCGTTGATATATTCTTCAATTTCATTATATAGTCTAATAAATTTGTCATAAGTTCTTCTACGATAAGAACCAAAAAGTTTTTCGTTTTCCTTAATGAATACTCTTAAATCATTTGTAGTAATTATTGTGCCTTTTTCTAATTTCTCACTTATTACTTTAGTTAAACTGTCATTTGAACTATCTTCATCTATTTCAGGGTCGGCGTTAGGGAGGTCAAGGTATGAAAATTCATTAATTAAATCTATTACTTCTTTGTAATTAAACCCACACTTTAATCCGCACCTGTAAATAACATCTTGAATATCACGTAAATATAGTGAATCCAGCCAGCATCGCCTTAAAAAAGATTCAGCATCTTCAAGTGTCATTTTCAAGGAAAAGGCAATTTGCATGGCTGATTCTTTTGATATACTCTTTACTTGCTTTTTGTCATTATCTACTAAACTTAGTGGCAACCAAGAATTTATTTTTGATTTTTTTCTAGTGTCTTCGTCTTCTTCAAGTTTTTCCAATAGTACATGTCTAGCATCATCAGGCGTAACTTCAATTCGCTTGTTGTATAAGTAATATCCAACTGCTTCGCATAAAACTTCGGCTAATGTACGAATTGGAAATTCTTCTTTCAAGAAATTTACTGCTTCTTCCATATCCATAGCTTCGGACATCATTAATTCAGCCCAACGTGTTTCATTACCCTTTTGGTTACTGCTTCTTGACATCATTTTCATCCCCCTTAAAGTAATTCAAATGGCATGGCAATATTTCAGAAATAATGCGCTTTTAATTTTTTCCGTACCATAGTAATTGTAACATTCCAACACATTTCTTGTATCGCATACTTGTTGTATCTTGTAGTATAACACACCATTTGAAAATAATATTATACGTTACTGATTAAGTAAAACTTCACGTAAAATTTCATTGACGAGTGTTGATTTGCTTTTCTTACATTTTTTTGCAAGCTTGACGAGTGATTCTCCGACATCGGCAGATAAATAAAGGGTGTGGTTACTTCCTTTATCTTTCTTGCCGCTTCCCAATATCTTTTTTAATATATCATTGTTTATGTTTTGCGATGTATTTGTTTGTGTAATATCAAGTGTGTTGCTTTTTATATTATGAGGTATATTTTCTGTTGTACTATCTAATATGTTTTCTTGTGTATTATCTATTGCTTTTTCTATGCTTTTTTTGAAACGATTGCTTGTTGCCATTGTTATAGTACTCCCCTTTTTTGTAGTTCTTGAGCAACGTCTTTATATGCTTTGTGTATGGCTGCATTTTTGTGAATAAGATTTATAGGTTTATGCTCAATTTCTGTATTTTTTACCTGAACACTTGCGGGTATAACATTTTCTAAAACAATGTTTTTAATGCTCTCGTTTTCTTTGCAATAGTCCATGAGTTCTCCAGATAGCTTTATCCGTTTATCGAAATTATTGAGAACCAAAGCCTTTACGTTATCGGTTTTTCTTAAATATTTTCGCGCATTGCCCCATAGTTCAATGAATAGTTCAGCTCCTTGTATACCATTTATTGAAACGTCTGAAACGAGAATGACACTGTCCGCTACAAAAAAGGCGTTTTGGTTAACGATCCCCATTGATGGGCTGGTGTCAATCAGGATATAGGCGTATTCATTCAATATGGCTTGATTGTCAAGGATAAAATTATACAATATGTTTTCCCGTCCGGCTCTACTTACTATTTGCAGTTCTGTTGCTGTGAGTGTTATGCTAGAGGGGATAATATCAATGTTCACCAATTCTTTAATCGGGTTTTTGAAAATAACTTCTTGTGCCGTTGCGTCATCATCAAAAATATTTTTTACAGTTTTTATTCCTTTTGCTGTAATATCCACACCACAATTTAGAGATAAATTAGTTTGTGGATCACAGTCTATAAGAAGTATTTTATGTTGTTCAGCTATCAATCCAGCAAGGTTAAATAATGTGCTTGATTTGCCTGTACCTCCTTTTAATGTGCCAATTGTAACGGTTTTCAAATTCTCACCTCCATACAATAACAAGTATGTTGTATCTTTTATATTGTAATATAAGATATGTTGCTTGTCAAATATTTTACAATATACAATATACAATGTACAATATATTATAGAATGCAGTTTGTAATGCAGTGTAAAATATAGTGTACGATATAGTGTATAATGCAGTTTAGAATATGATATAAAACAAATATACAGTATGATATAAATGCAAATATATAATAAATGATAAAATGCAATAAAAAACACAATATACAAACCAATATATAATATACTTGTTTATATATTGGTTTGTATATTGTGTGTACAGTGGATCATTTCTTGATGTCAAATAAATTGTAGCCCTAAACAAAAATTTAGTGTCACCAATAACCAGTTAAACGAAAACAAAAATAAAGCCCCACCGTAAACACAGTGGGGCGAAAAATCAAAACCAATGAGAAAATTTAGGCAGGGCGACACTCCTGCATCTCCAACCCATAATGCCACTGCACCCTCAGATGGTGGCGGGGGCGACGGCGGCCCGTTCCGTCCTCTAAACCTCCTCAAGACATAGTTTATTATACCATAGGTTTGTTCCAGTACGTCAAGAGGTATCCCTTTTTGATAAACCGCTCCATTTTGCTGACATCTCTGGAATAAAGAGAACGAGCGAAATAGTTACCACTAGCTGAAACTCGAACAGCAACCTTGATATACTCTTTATTTTGCACCTGAAAAAGTTTTACATACTCAATAGAATTATCCTTTGGGTTAGTACCCACATAATCAGGGTGCTTGAGAATGTTTTCCAAATCAATGCCATAATCCTCAAAATCTTGTGGATGGCTATTGACCATATGTTCTATATTGCTGTCGCTTAAATAAATTGGTGTTCCAGCTTTAACACTCAAGCCAAGCAAATCTATTACCTGTTGGCTTATTTCGCCTACTTTGGTCATAACTTATCCCGTATCTCTCTAATGCACTTGCGTAACTGTTTCATCATAAATTTTTTGTTGCTTAGACATATCACTTATAACTGGCAAGTTTAATTCTTCAGCTTTCTTAAATGCCCATCCGATTTTGTAACCCTTTTTCTTTGCAAATCGAATTAAACAATCATGAGATGTGCAATTTTGCCAATTATTAGGTGTTTCAACTTGCAAGTCGTCATTTTTCTCGTTAATGATATGTTTATGGTTCCCGACCCCGCAATTGATACAGAGAAAATAATCATCCATATACCCTATATTCAACGTGCCACACTCTGTACACTCAACACCATCATCGACCAGTGGTGTATTCGGCATGTCAAGTTGCTCTTGCATATGAGTTTCGTTTTTTGTCGATAGTGGTGCATTATCTAGTCGTTTTGGAGTACGCTTAGGAGAATCAATTATTTTTTTTGCCTGTTCTTCTGCTCCCCATCGCTCAATATCCTTCTTGTGTTTGAAACTAAAGCTTACCCCTGTAATTTTGCGTCCAGTCCTTACAATCGAATAAGTTATGGCAATATCTGTAATTTTGTTAATTTCCTCTGTTGCAGGTTCTAACGCTTTACGTCTAAAATCTTGCCATCTTGTGTAATTGTAGGCATTTAGCAATTGTTTAAGCTCGTCCAAATCATATTCTTGAAAAGTAAGTCTATATAATTTTTCTGTACCCCCCCTAGAGTATAAATAACTTTTAAGTATCTCATAAAGGCGTTTGCTGTACTTAGATTGCATAGCGATATAGTTATAAAGGTGGGTTTGGGTGTATCCCTCTCCTCCGGCTTTTGCTCGTTCTATCAATCCTATCAAATAGGGCTTTATGCTTTGGCTTAATGTAGCCGTAATTATTCCAGAATTGCGGTCAATATCATATGTGTCAAACCATCTTATAAGTGATTCACGCCCATTAGGGTATTCTACCCATGCAGATTTATCTGCAACAGATTTCACTGCTGCTTTTATGGTGCGATAGTTAGCCCCGCCCTGATTATCGGGTTTTATGCCACACATCTCGCAAAATTCGGTGACAGTAAAAGATTGCTTCATGAAATCTTTATCAGCAGGCTTTACCTTGCTCATAACAAAATAAATTACATTTTGTTCTAATGCTGTCAATGGAAAACGCACATGACGGATTAGGTCGTTGCCTTGTGCTACCAATTCTTCGCGTGGGTCTTTTATTAATAATTGTTTTTTTGAGGACATAAAGCCCCTCCTTTCTAAAAATTGGTAGTATTATATAACGTATAAGTGTCTTTGTAAAGTGACTAAGATTGTATAGATGTCCCCGAAAAAACGGTATAAAAGTCACCCTTTTAAGTAAAATCCTAAAAAAGCCTGTAAACATAGGCTTTTTTCAAGACGGTATAAAAGTCACCCAAAAGCTTGTAACGGTATAAAAGTCACCCTACGACGGTATAAAAGTCACCCTACGACGGTATAAAAGTCACCCTACGACGGTATAAAAGTCACCTTTGACGGTATAAAAGTCACCTTTACACCCTTGAAACCCGCTAAATATGCGGGTAAAATTCCCCTGAAGTAGTTGAAGTAGTTTGAAGTACTTTGAAGTATTAAAGAAGTACGCGCGCGTGCGTGATGCGTGTGCGCGTGATGCGCGCGCGTTTGAATGAAATAAAAACACAAAAAAAACAAAAACAGCCCCGGAAATCATTGATTTCATGGGGCGTATCAGCTAAAAGAAAGTCAAGGGTACGCTAACGCCGCTAACGCGCCCTTGACTTTCTTTTTGGCGCACGGTATCGGCTAGGCACGGCATGGGGATGAAGGGAAGAGGCAAGTTGAAATATCTCCACCCCATGCCTGCATTGAGCATACCATGCGCCACCGCTGATACTTTGCATCACAATCCAAAGGACGGCGAGGAATCAGCTAAATAGGCAAGTTGAAAAACAGCGAGTGACTATGAACATAATTTTCGTGACATTTCCATTATCCGTATGGCAACAATAGGCAATCAGTTTATCAGACTCAAACTTCGCAGTTGCATTTAAGCCTTATAAACACTGGCTTTGCAGACACTTTTTCAGCACGGATTACGCAACGATTTTTCAGGAATTGAGATTTCGACTTCCTAAACGGGATTCATTCGTTGGCAAAATGTTCACTTATCGTTAATTCTAATGAACCAAAGTTGCCGCAAGCCTTGTAAAATCAAGGGTTCGAGCATCTGCGAAGTTTGAGT
>Ga0123355_10008899_pt1 | contig 15207 bp, 12 predicted proteins | sample TergutEmb28metaG_3_FD_89872 | JGI IMG/M metagenome (GOLD analysis project Ga0123355, IMG submission 89872) | Embiratermes neotenicus P1 segment gut microbial communities from Petit-Saut dam, French Guiana - Emb289 P1 | ecosystem: Host-associated > Arthropoda: Insects > Digestive system > Gut ... | reverse complement strand
GGTGTGATGATACCAGATGCTGTATAATACAATTCTGACCTCCTGATGATGAGCACATAGTGCTCGAAACATGTAGAGGCATATAATAAACTTATTATAAAACCAGATTTTGTGTATCAAGTTGGTTAATTATTGGGATTGTACTGAGATGCATGGTCAGCAAAACATCAAAACAAAGTGACTGATGCATGTATTCGGAACAGAGGGCACATGTTTGCAGAAATGCGCATGTGTGATTCATCGGACAGAGATGTTACGGTGTTAACTTTTGCAATTGTGAACGGTTACATTGGTCGGACAGCACATACGATGAACACTCATTTACATTTTTAAGTTCAGCGATAAGACAGAATAGTTTACATTTTGGTACTTACATTACACAAGAAATTTTCACCTATGGCACATATAAGGGATCATGAAATGCATCTGATATCCAGATAGATAGAAGTTAAGATGGGTTTTAGCCCGTCTGGGCCCCATGCACTTAGGCCTTAAAACAGGCCCTTTGTGCCCCATAATCTGACACTAGGTTAAAGAAGCTCTGTTTCTTTACCAGCGTTCCAGATGGCCCCTATAATTAGCTCTGTAAAATCCTCAGGTTCCAAAAATAAGCTAATCACAAGGGCATGTCTGAGTGAAGCCAAGGTCTCACACTCACAAAATGTTGACTGAGGTTTCCTCTCTGAACCACACCTCCTACAAGTGGGGTTATTACTCAACCCCATTAAACGTAAATGTTTTCTTGGGGTGTTATGTCTGGTAAGAAGACCAGTAGCAACCCTGGTTTGTGTCCTATTAAAGGACAATAATCGTGCATTCATAGCCGGAATGGGGCCGGAAATCAATTCTCAAGCACGTCTCTGTGTATTATAAGGACCACGACACATTACCAAATGCTGGTTATCCACCCAGCAATTAAACTTATTTCTGATATTCTGCCTAGGCCCCCCGGGGACGGTTCAGGTCCTATAAACTTCTGAATAGAACCGCCCCTTTGCGAGCTTGTCAGCGATTTCATTTCCTTGTACCCTGGCACGTCCGGGGACCCAATACAGCAACACAGTGTGGCAGGCAGAGATATCATTCAAATCCTGTTGGCACTGTTGTACCAACAGAGACGTTGTTTTGGCAGCCTGAAGTGCTTTCAGAGCGGCCAGGCTATCAGAGCAATCTGATGTCCAACTAATGACTCTGTAAAATTGACACCATGTTCAGCCATGCATATCAAAGAACACATTCTAGAGAACACCTTTTAATGTTTCTTAGGTAAGGCACTGTATATTATTTAAAAACATCCACTCAATAGAAAAGCTATTTAAAAGGTAAAGTGATCCCGTTACAGGCCCAGTGTGGCCCAGAGGGTGGGTAGAGGTATAGCTCTAATCTTCTGTGACTGCGGCACTAGAAGGGGGTGAGTGGTCAGCAGCACGCCCCGGCCGCACTTTACCCCCAGGAAAGACGCGGTACCCATTTTACAGGAGGCTGGGTGGGCCCCAGGGCCGGTCTGGACGGGCGGAAAATCTTGTCCCCACCGGGATTCGTTCCCAGCCCATCCAGCCCGTAGTAAGTCACTATACCGACTAAGCTACCCGGCCCATAAAAAAAAAAAAGCTATTTAGTGTATCATATATTAAGACTTGGGAAACATGGTCTAACACCAAGCACGTCTCCTGAACATATGCAGCAAATCCGTAACCCACCCAGCGCCCTATTCAATGAGTACCAAAGGGAACCCCCATAGTCCCACGACATGCTACACTTTCATTAGTATATCAAAACATTCATGTACATCATAACATAAACAAACAAGGTTTTCAATAATCTGTAACACTTTCATGCTAGCCATTTCTTGCCACTGCCTTTCATATGTGCAGCTTAGCACATGGCATGCAACAAGGCTACGGTATGCAGTCTACTGCATCAAATCTTGCAAAGAAGGAACATTTGCATGTTTTTAGCATTAAATAGATTTCATACCACAGTAAATGTTTTGACCAATACAGCGATACCTCAGCTAATGAGTGACCCTGCTAACGAATTTTTCGGCTAACGAAGACTTTTTTCGCTGTTTTTCGGACTCGGCTAACGAATGCCTTAGTGGATGCGCGCGCTAACATAAAGCAGCAAACATGAATGGTCGGGCTATTCCAGGAGCTTATCTTTTCCATCTGTATGTGTGTGACAAAGACGTTTCGGCTAACGCATGCGATTCCGGAACGAACTATCTTCGTTAGCCGAGGTATAACTGTACAATAAAATATCTGGCAGTGTTTGGAATGGTAAGAAAAGAGCCTACAAGTGTGGACTTTTTGCGGCAAAATGAATGTATATCTGTTCATGTGTACTATTCGGCATGAATGTTGGCCTATGTCTTGTTTGTACCGAAAGAGATGGTTCAGTTTCATAGTGTGGACTTAAAACAGTTCACAACATTCATTTTACCAAGACAATAAAGGAATTAATGTTAGTGTGATGGCAAACTATGTTCTAAGCCACATAATGAGAAAGAAAATTAAAACTAACAGAGACAGACAGAATGTGAAAGAGAACAATGATGATTCCAAAACAAATACTTTCCAATGAGAAGACACACCCTCTCAGTTTATAACTACTGCAGTATGGAAAATTCATCGATAAAGAATGCAGATTTGTTAACACATGAATGTGGACGAGAGCGTCGGCGCTAAAACTGAACATGTGGATGCTAATAACTGAAGTTCAACATAAAAAATTTGTGAAATCTGAGAATCACTTAAATGCAACAAGAACTTAGTTTCAGTAAATTTCAAGAGATTTGCAAACCATTTAGTTTACCTGAAGATAATGAACAGAATATCAAAACAGGTAGGATAACAATATACGGTTTACACGCTTGAATAAAGCAGTACAGCAGTCACAACTGATTCTATTTTAAAACACAAATATGTACTTCATGGAGACAACAGCAAAAAGCCTGACTTTTATAGAATGTACTAATAGGTGGGTATGTGGTCAATAACACAACTGCATATGTCTAATTCGAGGTTATATTCTTAGATAAAAAAACTACATGTTTTGGCCGGCAGTGGCCATCATCAGGTTTTATCATTCGACTCACTTGAGATTATTCTATACAATTCGCGTGGTGGCGTGTCTGATGAGGCGATCTCAACACTGAACCCTTGTTGGAGCATAGTACCTCTATATTGGGTGTGTGCGTGAGCAACATAATAATGCATCGAAATATAACCCTATATTATCAAAGACAAAAACAAAAAGAAGAAACATGAAGGTCCCATCCTGTGGAAGCTGCTTGTAGTATCTTTGTACGGGCCCGGCTTATTTGCTTCCCCAGGACGGGACCTTCATGTTTCTTGTTTTTGTTTTTGTCTTTGTTAATATAGGGTAATACTTCGATGTATTATTATGTTGCTCACCCACACACCCAATATAGAGGTCCTATGCTCCAACAAGGGTTTAATGTTGAGATCGCCACATCAAACACGTTGCCACGCGAATTGTATAGAATAATCTTAAGTGAGTCGAATGATAAAACCTGATGTTGGCCACTATCGGCTGAAACATGTAGTTTTTTGATCTAAGAATATAACATCGAATTAGACATATACAGTTGTGTTAATGACAACATACCCACTTATTAGTTCATATACACACAACGGGGATGGCACAATTCAACATTTTAAAGAATGTACCTTTTAATTTCAAAAGGACGTTTTGAATTCAGGGTACTAACGATTCCAATCAACCTTTTGGCGCCGGAATTATTTTTTTAAACTTTAGCACACACTGTATATAAAATGTGAATAAAACAGGAACCAAATATGTTAGAATTATGGAACACACTGCATTTTGAAGAGAAAAAATGGACAGTATATACCGTATTTAAAATATTCAGTTCCTGTATTTGTTGAATAAATATATAAAATGCAACATTTAGAGGTTAGCAGTGTGGTACGACCACTATAGGGGTCGTTAGGCGTCAAACGGTTCAGCAATGCATTTCTTCTACTTTCTCACTGCCTAAAATTTTATTTATATATATATATATATACATACACATATACAAACACACACACATACATTAAAAAGAGAGAGGTAAATCAGCCCCATTACAGCCCTGGAGTGGCACAGAGGGTTCCACGAAGTTAAGGTTCCCAGATTATGTGACAATGGCCCAGGATGGTGGTAAGGTTGTCAGCCCTACACAGTGGCCGCTTTTACCCCCAGGAAATAATCCTGGTACTCATTTCTGTTAGAGGCTGAGTCGACCCCAGGGCCACAGTGTGATCGGAAGGATTATGTCAATGAAAAATTCCAATAACATCATCTGGAATCGAACCAGCAACCTTCCGATTTGTAGCACAGCACCTTAACCACTATGCTACCGCGGTCCCCAAAATTATAATACAGCTTAACATGAATTTCCCTCTCAAATGTTCACATCTACAAAACATGAAATAATGAATATGCAGCTATAATACTGCAATGTGACTAAATTCAAACACGGTGATGTACTGATCTTACCATCTGGAGGTTCTTGCTTGATTCTAATTTCTTTCTCTTCTGAACGCTCAAACTCACGGTCTCTGCGCTCCTTCGTGTCCCTGCAAAATAAAATTTGAAGTTTTATCAACGGTAACTACAAAAACAAAATTAAAAAAAAAAACCCCCCGCACATTATATGATCATTACCTTTCTCCTCTATCACGCTCTCTGTCCCTTCTCTCTCTTTTTCGGTCTCTGTCTCCACGATCACGTTCTCGGTCCCTCTCCCTGGAACGGCTACGCCTGCGCTTACGATCACGGTCTCTTTCTCTATCACGTTCCCTGTCTCTGTCGCGAACTCGTTCACGCTCATCTCGCTCAACTTCCTCAATGTCTGGATCCTTCTCCTTGACACGTTCACGACTGCGGCGACGCTTTCTGTCTCTAGAACGACTGAAAGGAAACAGATTTCTTTATTAATTTAATAGAACGTGTGGACCACATGCTGAGGTTAAGAGGGTGGAGATACATTAACTCAGCTGGATCACAAAGAAACAAGTTCTTCTCAATCACTGACACCTCATATCGGTTAACTACCTCCCACCATTTTGGTGTGCGCACATGAGCGCGTGTGCGCGCGATCACAAAGTTAATATCGGGTTTTGTCTGCGAGACATAACAGACCTGTAACAAAAACATTGGAAATACCAATGCAGAATTAAAACTAAGACACAAACAAAATTAAAAAATTAACACCACCAAACAAAACAAAATGATGTATATAAATATAGCCAACTACCTGCACTTTTATTATGTCTTTTCTAAAATACTTCACATAGAATATCTTAAAAACACATAATTTTAATTAAAATTCACTCCTGCATGTTTCAGTCATCGTGTGACCATATTCAGGGAGCCTTTCTTAAAACATGTTTCCTAAAAGAAGTTGCTAAAATTTATACTTGTTCTTGATGTGGCGGCATGTATGTATTTGCTTGTGTGCCTTCTGCTACTCTGTAGATGTTTCTACAGTGGCTGGAGCTGTTTCAGTATTGACGTATGACACGATACGTCAATACTGAAACAGCTCCAGCCACTGTAGAAACATCAACAGAGTAGCAGAAGACACATAAGCAAACACATACATGCCGCCACATCAAGAACAAGTATAAATTTCAGCAACTTCTTTTAGGAAACATGTTTGAAGAAAGACTCCCTGAAGATGGTCACACGATGACTGAAACATGTAGGAGTGAATTTTAATTTAAATTATGTGTTTTTAAGATATTCTATGTGAAGTATTTTAGAAAAGACATAATAAAAGTGCAAGTAGTTGGCTATCTTTACATACATAGACCTTTGCACGGAAAAATGAAAATAAAAAAACGAAATGATGTATTAATTAAACCGTCTTTACACAACACATACGATAACAGTCGCAATTATTACAACTATTTAACTAAGCAACAAGTTTCGGCCTTATTCGGCCATCACAGGGCTTACAAAACAGTGGTGTTAGTGAAGGTACATTCAGTGGCTTTTACCTATGGGACCCCATGGTTTACAGTAGTACTATCGATCTTTTTCGAATTGCAGGTACTGTTTAAAAGCAACTATCATACAATAAAATCTGATATTATCTGATATATGATAATTGTTTTTAAACAGTACCCGCAATTCGAAAAAGATCAACAGTACTACTGTAAACCATGGGATCCCATAGGTAAAAGCCACTGAATGTACCTTGACTAACACCACTGTTTTATAAGCCCGATGATGGCCAAATAAAGCCAAAACACGTTGCTTAGTTGAATAGTTGTAATAATTGCGACTGTTATTGTATGTGTTGTGTAAAGACGGTTTAATTAACACATTGTTACGTGTACACAATGGGATGGGAACTATCCAATTTAGCTATAAAACAAAATGACCTCACCTATTAATCTGAAACAAAATGGAAAGCAACAAATCAATCAATAATATGGCCACCAAATACAACTATTCTAAAACAATATAAGTGAACAATATCATTTATATAAGTTTAAGAATGAGTGAAGCTGTACCTGCACTTCCCCCCTCCGCCTTCATGGTCTGCACAGGGAAAATGAATCTTCTTACATTTTTGTACATATACCAACATGCTGTGACACAACTGTATCATCTTCAGCAGTAACTTATGCTTTACCAAGGCTACTGCACAGCCCTACATCCTGGACCCTTCTCAGACGGTCATATATTGAATCCACTGTCATAATGCAATTGTTGTTGTTCACAACTGTACATGTTATCATGCGAAGTTATCAATTATTAACTACAAAACTATTATTAGAATCCAATTATATTTGTTTGAGGAACTTTGTACTTCTACGTCTACGATTTTATCTGTGTCAAATCACGCATAACCTGAAATCTTCATACCAACAAATTATCTTGTAACAGCTCACGTACAAATGATACATCACATACAACTTGAAGGTACATTCATACACTACCTATGCACCAAATTTAATATTCCTAAACATAATACTAAAAACTAATCAAGAAATAAATGATATAATAAAGGGACAAAATATAATTGGGTTTCTTAAAAAACAAAGATTAAACTGGTTAGGCCATGTTGAACGCATGGCTGAGGATAATATTGTGCGGAAGACTAAGAGATTGAAACCGATGTCTAAAAGACGAATTCGAAGACCTGAAACACGTTGGGAAGATGACGTTTTGGAAGATATAAAGAGTATGAACACACAAAATTGGAAGAAAATAGCACAACATAGAGATAGTTTGAAGAAAGCGGTAGAGCAAGCAAGAAGATCACGTAGGTTGTAGCGCTTTATAAGAAGAAGTAACACAATACTAAATATTTTAGTTGCACGTATTAAATTCCCTTCTTCTTCTACTTCTTCTTCATCAGTAGGGCCCGTAGCTAATGCCACGGTTGTACTGCAGCCTATAGGCTTATTGTACTCACCCTATCCCCCCCCGCCTGTTTGGACATTCTCACGTTCGCCACCAGGTACCTCCACGTCCACGACGACGTGAGAGATCCTAGTAGCGAAAGGTGGAAATGTGTTGGCGAGAATTGGCCGGTAATTTTGCCTGAAATTGCGACTTCCACGTCAATTCAGAGAACTTTTGCATGCCGCAAATCAGCGACATGGGACCCACGGCTTTAATTCCCTTCCGAAGGACGGCGTGCTGAGGATTTTTTTGCCCTGAAAAATCCTGACGGCTTCGGCCGGGTTTGAACCCGCGAACTCCGGTTACTTAAAGGCAGCACGCTACCCCTAGACCACCGAAGCCGCTACTAAATTCCCTTAATTACGCAGCAGCTAAACAGCACAAGGGGCAGAACCGACACCCACACACGAATGTGAAATACCGCTTCCCATGTTATTGTATGTTATGACACAACAAATCAGTATCACATGATCATTCTTCCGCCTCTCTTGCCATTGCATTTTTAAAACAGTACTGTGAATAGCATGGTTTTCAGAAGAAAAAGTTTTAATACAAAACACATGTTTTGATTTTTTTTAAAAACCATCATCGAAAACTTTTCTCAACACCAGGAAAAAAAAAACAACAATATTACAAATTTACACCGGTCGTAATGAAAAACACTCATTGCTTTGCCCCATTTTAATTTTAATGTAAACCTCCAACGCAAAATTTTATAAAAACCCTCCAGCAGAAGTCGAAGTTGTTTCACGCGCACTGACTGATGAGGCACAGTCATGTTTCACAAACCTATGTGCGCGCCTAAAACCGCTCTAAATGACTGTCTAAAAACTGCTGGAACTACAGAAGAGACAATTTCCTTGATGTCGCTGCGCGCGCATGAACTGTACTCCTACAAATGCCGTCTGTGAATTACCACAAGTAAGTAACCTGGTGTCAGATGGGGTAATGAGTAAAAGAATTAATTATTGGATCCCCCCCCTCAAAAAAATGCCACGTAAGGCAGGATTGAACTGCAAGTTGTGTATGCAATACTCTGTCTTTTTGGAAGAACCTCTCTTGCTTCTCAAGACTTCAATTAAAAAAAAATACATGGGTATTTGTATAATGCTCCTTTCTAAATGTACTGTATCTGACAAGAAGATGAGTCTGATTTTGCTTGTTGCACTCATAGCACACCATAGTCTAAACTGCAATGGGCAAACAGGAATACAAACCCATTATACATTTGACCTGTTAGATCAAAAGCAAAACACTATCCCGCAAAGGGCATTTAACTTCAACAGGGCTCCAGCGGTCGCCAGAAACATGGGATTTAAAAGGCCGTGCGCTACAGACTAATAATGCTGTTAACTGGAATCCTGCGCGGTAGTCTCCTGAGAGTGAGCCCAGCCATTATTTCACCACACTTACACAACCACAACATACACGCAAGGAAAACAATACCTTCTGGATTTCCTGCGTTTCTCTCTTTCTATTCTCTCCCTCTCTCTGCTTCGGGAGCGTCTCCTCTCCCTGTCGGACCGATCCCTCTCTACACGATCTCTTTCAGGGTTACCACCACGAGCAGATTCCCGCTCTCTTTCCAATCGATATCGTTCTCTTTCCCGCTCATTGTCTTCACGCCCCGAATGTTTGATGTTCACGTCGGGGCCTCCTCTTCTTGTGCCACCCAGGCCACCACCTTAGAACACGTTTAAAATGCCTCACAGATAAACGTATCTGCTCTAGGAATACTTCATGTTTCTATACAGTGATACCTCGGCTAACGAGTGACCCTGCTAACAAATTTTTCGGCTAACGAAGATTTTTTTCCGCTGTTTTTCGGACTCGGCTAACGAATGTTTTAGTGGATGCGCGCACTAACATAAAGTAGCAAACATGAACGGTCGGGCCATTCCAGGAGCTGAAATGAACATGGTTCAGCTAACGAATGTGATTCCGGAACGAATTATCTTCGTTAGCAGAGGTATCACTGTACTAGTCTCATGCCCCTGCCCCTGCTTACCGAGTCTCCTTGGAAGCCAGCCTTTGACGGTGCGTGCTCTCTCAACATCCACCAACACACGCCGTCCATCAATCTTCTTGCCGTCGGCGTGCTTGTAGGCAGCTGTAACGTAGGGTGATAATGAGGAGTAACAGAAATCACAGTAACTAATGCTCAGAATTTATATACCTTCCATCATCCCTTTCTCACCTTATTAGTTTGCACAATGTGATGTGTCTCAGAGGTGCACATCGCAAAAAGTGATCAAAAATATATGTGATGTTCATGCAATTCCAATTTAAGGAATGACTGGGAAGGTATATATAGACATCTCAACAGACAAATACAGTACTAAAATTCACAATACAAAAAGAAACCTGTAACCTTCTCCAGCGATTTACTTCCTGTGTGCATGGGCCTCCTGACTGAGCATTCCTGAAAACATCCATTCTCTGCACAGCACGAAGGAAACAAACTGCAGGAATATAAGAGGACAAGGTGGGATTTATCACACAAGGAAAACTGAAAAGTCCATGGCAAAAAGAATATACTTCATATGATAAAATATAATTTCACCATTACCTGTGTAATACCCACCCATAGGTCTTCCACTCGGACGAATATAAATATTTTTTAAATGGTAGTCAGAACAGGTAAAACATAAATGGGCAATTTACCTTAACAACAGTCCACTTTTGAAATAGTGTGCTCACTGACACATTCAATGGGAAAACTGGTTACACATCCTTTGTTATCATGCAAAATCACAGTGGCTACACACTGCACTTGTGAATATCATAACCAGTACCGTGTATACCTACCAATCTCTACTTACGCGACACAAAAAGTGCGAATCTGTGATGCGGTATTTCTAGACGAGTTTCTCGCGCAACAGATGGACCAAATCAACTGATGGACGGTTTCTTCCTTTGTTTTATTTACCTGGTGCGCCATTTTTACTTACGTCACCACGCGCAAATCAACTCAAACCCACCCTCTGTGAACATCTTACATTAAACCTACCAAGTACTCATATACTGTAACATCTGGCTGCCTTATGCTCTAGAACATACCCTTCATGTTAACGAATGCCACAAACTAACAAGAACAAATGGAACCTTACTAAAGTGACAGAATAAAATTGTTGGCAGCCCTGCTAATTTTTTTTTGTATGTATAAATAAGAATGAACTGTCACATATTCTAGGTGTCATTTTCCATACACTGATGTCCTGTCAAAATGTTATATAATAATGAGAAGACAGCAGTTTGTGTCCTCACAAGTGAACTGTGTTATGCATTTTTGAAAGTAACATTCCACACATACTATTTAGTTACACATTGGAAATCAGGGAAGTGCATACACAACTTTTAAATCTGAAATCAAACATTCATTATGAGTTTAATTTTGAATTCTTACAATAAAACCAACTAGATGCACTAATTTCTCAAATTTATTTTTGGAATAAAACCGTCTTCGGACGGTTCCTCTGTCCGAAACACGTAGAGTTTTATTCCAAAAATAAATCTGAGAAATTAGAGAAACTGCCTGCAATGTGTAGAGTTTATTCCAAAAATAAATCTGAGAAATTAGAGAAACTGCCCACCACATGTAGAGTTTTATTCCAAAAATAAATCTGAGAAATTAGAGAAACTGCCTGCAACATGTAGAGTTTTATTCTAAAAATAAATTTGAGAAATTAGAGAAACTGTCCGAAACACGTAGAGTTTCATTCCATATATAAAATTTGAGAAATTAGTGCATCTAGTTGGTTTTATTAGAAGAATTTATCACGATGCACGGTCACCTGAACGTCAATTTAATTTTGAACCAAACTTCAAATTTACCACTTATTTCAGTCTGTGAAACATTAAACCAGAGGCGACATATGGCATTATTTGGCATAAGACACCACTACCAAGTTTCCTTCTTGGGAATATACTCCTGACATGATTTTAACTGCCATCACACAGGTGTACACTGTTAATCATACACATACACAAATGACAATGTTTTTATAACATCTGGCATAATGCTCTAATTTAACAGTATACGCCTTTCAACGATGGCAGAAGTCAAGCTTTCTGCAGTGGAAAACACTGTTCACTTACTATCTGAACAGGAGGGACAGGTGCTTGAAGGTAACTTTAGCTATAAGGAGGTAATTTTGCAAGTGTTCCAATACAAAACGTTACCGAAATCAAACGCTTTTTCACATCATGATATAAAACAGCAATACGGAATTACACCTGAGATGTGGACAGAAATGCATGTATGTCTTTCTTGTACAATTTGAAACAAAAGTGGAACTTCTTGATGGCTTTAACCTTTTGGCGCCGGAATTATTTTTTTTAATTTTAGCACACCCTGTATATAAAATGTGAATAATACAGGAACCAAATACTTTAGAATTATGAAACAAAATGCATTTTGAAGAGGAAAAAATGGAGAGTATATACCATGTTTAAAATATTCAGTACCTATACTTGTTGAATAAATATATAAAATGCAACATTTAGAGGTTAGGGGTGTGGTGCGACTAGTATAGTCGTCGTTAGGCGTCAAAGGGTTAATGAAAGTTTCCCCACATCAGATTTGAAAAGAAACTTTCCAATGGTGTAGACACTGCTAGTAGGTCAAAAACTGACAAACAACACTGATAGACAGGCAGACAGACATAACCTCCACATCATAAAGCATTGAATTCTTTACTTTCTACAGAATACCCACCACATTGTGCTTTCTTAAATAACGGAATGCAGGTACATATAGAGCGTGCCTCGACTTTGAAACGTAATTTATTTCGCCAGTAAACTTAATATTCTGTTACTGGTCACGGACATTTCAACCCAAACTGCGTGTCTTCAAGTGCCTGAGCAGCTGAAACTTTGCGTTCCCATGTCCCTATTATAAATACACTATGACCCCTTTCCAGTACATATACCAGTAATTTGATTTTTGCCACTTACATGTTCTTTCAAATGGTAATCAGTATATTTTAACATTTCTTGATTTCAAACTTTCGCCATGTTCTGAACACTGTATGCTTTCTTCTGGGTAATTCCCTGGTGTCTCAATTTTATATGCCGACATTTCGGAACACTCTGTTCCATCTCCATAGGCGGGTAGGTGTGAAGAATGGCTAGGTTTGAGAAATGTTGGGGTATTTATACGATAAGATTTGGCTCGAAAATGGCGTGAGCCAATAGGCAGGAGGGTGACGGGGTAGGGGCGGGTCAGAATACAGGAACACGCCTCCACGTGGGTCGTTACCCTCCACAGCCTGTTTCTGTACTCAAAACCGCCCCTACCGTCACCATCCTTCCTATTGGCTCAGGCTATTTTCGAGCCAAACCTTTTCCCATATAAATACCCCAGCATTTCTCAAACCTAGTCATTCTTCATACCTACCTGTCTATGAAGACGGAAGAGTGTTCCGAAATGTCGGCATATAAAATTCAGACACCGGGGAATTACGCAGAAGAAAGCATACAGCATATTTTAACAAGTTATTCCCATCTTCTTTTGCTTGTCAAAATTCTACACCAGACAAAACTCTGGACCTCTTCTATTTCCCCACACTTTGTTTGATTACATGAAATTCACTTATGAGGTTTAAATCTGATTAACTGTCCTGTTTACATATGAATAATCTGGTGTGATTAGGGTGGAATAAGCCTTGTGGTAGGTCCCCATAAAGAAAGATTGCAAATAAAAATCTAATTACACATTCTGTGCCAGGAATAAACAAAACTGTAAAAACAGGGACATAATATTCAGAACCTTCTGTATTAGCTGAAAACTCATGGATACTAATATTAAAACTTGTTTACTTCTTTGTATGTTGGGTCTTACCACACATACAAACCTATTTTAGCCAGCAATGTTTGGATATTGCACACAAAGGGGGGGCACTAGTTGCCAGCTGCCCGCCATGCTGTACCAAGAACAAGATAAAAAGTTGTATTAATATTTCTCTCTCTGGCAAACTATGCTGGCTCATTAGTGTACAAACATATCCAAAAATTATGCTCCCCTTAATACAGATGTGTACTTCAGGTTATCAAAAAGGGGGCAACATCAACTAAATGCTTGCTAAATGGGTTCAGGAAGAACTGTCATCATTTAATCCACCTGTGATGGCCAAGTTAAGTTTTCTGAAGTTCCCAACTCACACCACCGTGCATACAAAATCTGTTTTAGTACAAGAAGATAAGACAAATACACAAAGAATGCAAGATGTACTGCAGAATATAAATGTAAACATGGGGGAAAGGGTAATATGAGAACAGTGGAACGTCACAAAAACATGTTGCGAAGTGCCACGGAATGTTAGACAGTCAGTATACGTGAAAAGTGCAACGGAATCTTAGAAAAAAATGACCAACAATGTCATTATTCTTTGTGATGTCACGCAATGAAACCGAGCACACAATCTCAGGACTGACAATGAGCAGCACAACGTGCATGAGTGCAAACACAGCGTCCAATAGTAACACAGTGCCTACAGTAAGGATCAGAATGATTTGCGCTGAACAAAGATGCAAGATTGTAAAGGTAAAGGGAAGGGTAAAGCTCACCCTAGAACAGGCCACGAAGGCCAAGAGGGGGAGTACAGGCATAGCTCTACTCTGTCTTTAACCTCTTCGATAGATGGGGGCGAGTTGTCAATGCCAAGCCCCAGCCGCGTAACCCCTGGGAACGACCCGGTACCCATTTTATAGGAGGCTGGGTAGGGCCCAGGGCCATTCTAGAGAGGTGCAGAAAATCTCGCCCCCACCGGTATTCGATCCCCGGACTGTCCAGCCCGTAGCGAGTTGCTATACTGACTAAGCTATCGTGGCCCCCAGATGCAAGACTATATTGTCTGAAATTAATTTCCTCCAATGGCCACGTTCTGCAATCACAACATGTGGCTACACTTAACAAAATGTGGACTTGAAATAAAATCTACGAATGTTAATGCAAGTGTTTTGTATATGACGCAAACAAGATTTGTTCCAGCCGTGTTATTCTAGGATACACTGATGTCGAACAGAGGGGCTGAGTGCCTGTAAGTTATCAGAGGCTCCAGCAAAGCTGGACTGGTCTCTAAATGACACACATGCATCACTTACATGGCTCCAATACTGTAACTACGTAATACACTATCAGTTTACTTCCACTGGTCAAACAGAGAAGTTATAGAAGATGGGGGAGGACCAAAAAAAAAGTCTGAATTTTACATGGACAATGAAGCAAACGAGAGAAAATATGGATGATACGATACAGCCACTACCTGTTCAAGTGCACAGACACGATCCTATCCTTTAGTTGTTACGAGTGACAACATACCACCAGCAGACATAACATTTCATCCGACATACCGCATCTCAGAATGACAGAAGTGATAACACTAACAGTGTTAGTGCTACAGCAGTGGCCGGTGCCGTAACTGACAATCAAACTTACGTAACAAACATTCTAACCTCTATCACAGTCAAAATGCAAAACTGCAAAAAAATAACACCTGAAATACTTTAAATATTCTGTTACCACTTCGGGAATTAAAATGTTTTCACAGACTTCATAATTTTGATGTGGGGGATTATGAGACACAACGTGAACTAGTGGCATGAGACACAATGTGAACTAGTGGCATGAGACACAATGTGAACTACTGGCATGAGACACTGTGAACTACAGGTATGAGATACTGTGAACTAATGGTATGAGACACAATGTGTACTGGTGACACATGTGAACTACTGGTATGAGACACAATGTGTACTGGT
>Ga0123355_10008898_pt1 | contig 15207 bp, 12 predicted proteins | sample TergutEmb28metaG_3_FD_89872 | JGI IMG/M metagenome (GOLD analysis project Ga0123355, IMG submission 89872) | Embiratermes neotenicus P1 segment gut microbial communities from Petit-Saut dam, French Guiana - Emb289 P1 | ecosystem: Host-associated > Arthropoda: Insects > Digestive system > Gut ... | reverse complement strand
CGGCTTTATATCCTGCACAGGCCGCTTGCCCAGCTTATGTGCCTTGATGTGCTTGGATATGGTTTCATATCCGTAGATGGTGCTCGCTTCAGATTTCAGCGAGAGCGCATCTAAGTGTCTTTTGATGGCGGCGTTCAAATCCATGCGGTTGGGTTCAACAGCGTCACCTTTGAGCATGGCGAGCTCGTGGGTTTGCAGGGCAATCCGTGCCTCGCTCAAATCTCTAAAAGTTTTCGTTTTGCGCTTGTTGTTCCCGGCCTCGTCTTTGCCAAAGTAAAACGTGACATAATACTGCTTGCTATCAGTGTCTTGCTTGATGTTTCGCTCAATGGTGATACGCTTTTGAACTGGCATTTTGCCCTCCTTTTCCCGTGCAACTATCGCTCGTTAAATCGTGTTATCTTGTGTTAGAACTTCCTTATGCTAAACATATCATAGCATATCTAGATCAATAATGCAACTACTTGTGCGATTTTGAGAAAGCAAAAACCGCATAAACGCGATGTTCATGCGGTTTATTTTGGTGGAGGCGAGGGGAATTGAACCCCTGTCCGAAAATCAATTCATGTGGCTTTCTCCGAGTGCAGCCCGCATATTACATTCCCTTTCCGGCTGCCTGTGGGCTAGCGCACCGGATTGGTATCCCTAATACATCCCGAGGGCCGTGGAACTCCCACGGGACGTTCACCGCTAAAATGACGCCCTTGCCGGGCCGCGGTTCTCCCGGTTTGGACGGCTGCTTAATTAAGCAGCAAAAGCAAGATTGCTATTATTGTTATTATTAGCGTTTAATTTTTTTGCACATTTTAAAGAGATCGTGCGTCTCTACTCGCTTACCACACTGCAAAATCCCCGTCGAAACCTTTACGCCCCCTTGATAGTCTCAAGGATATGCTCCACAATTCTCGAATCTTGCACGTTTGGACACTTGACACACATATATTTTGCACCAAAGCCTACCACAGTCAAAACCAGCGGTATACACTTATCGGCATCTTTCCAACAAACACCGCAGTATGGGGTTGTCTCTCCTTTCAATATCATAACTGATCCATAGAGACTAGCCCTCTTTTTCAGATCATTCGTATCTTTAAGCTGCGTATTCTCTTCTCTCAAACTAGCATTTTCTGAAAGTAATTCTTTGGCGCATTTTAGCAATTCATCAACAATGCTCCGGTATTCATCAATACTTTTTGCTTTATGAGCAGCGTCAGCGCGTCTTTCTAAAAATGCTACTAGGTCAAAGCTAATCATTTTCGTCAACCTCACTTCCTAAGCTGTCATCTATCCCGCTCCTTCATCGCGCGGTCAATATCCCGCGCCGCCGCTTTTTTCGCCAGATCATCCCGCTTGTCGTAAAGCTTTTTCCCCCGGCAAACGCCTACCTGCGCCTTTACTCTGGAACCCTTGAAGTAAAGCGATAGCGGAATAAGCGTAACGCCTTTTTGAGCAACCAGTGACGCAAGCTTTGCGATTTCCCGGCGGTGCATGAGCAGCTTGCGCGGCCGCAAAGGATCTTTGTTAAAGATGTTGCCTTTTTCATAAGGGCTGATATGCATGGATTTTATAAATATCTCGCCGTTTTTGATATCGCACCAGCAATCCTTTAAATTGACGCTACCTTTGCGCAGGCTTTTTACTTCTGTGCCCACAAGCTGAATACCGGCTTCAAGGGACTCATCCACAAAGTAATCATGGTATGCCTTTTTGTTTTTCACTATGGTCTTTATCTGCTTTACTTCCATCAGATCACCTCTTTGCACCAGCCCTCTTACTTTACCATACAATTGTTAAGAATCTATGGAAAGCCTTGTCGGAATTTATGTCTGGTTAGATTTCCCTGCGCCCTTCCAAAGCCCGGTAAAGCGTCACCTCGTCGGCGTATTCCAGAGCGGCTCCCACCGGAATCCCGTACGCAAGCCGGGTCACTTTTACTCCCAGAGGCTTTAGCAGACGCGCTATATATGTGGCGGTGGCTTCGCCTTCCACTGTGGGATTGGTAGCCATTATGACTTCAACCTGCTCGCCGGACAATCTTGCCAACAGCTCGCGGATTGTAAGCTGTTCGGGGCCTATACCATCCATAGGGGAAATTAACCCATGCAAAACGTGATAAAGCCCTTTGTATTCTCTTGTCCGCTCAAAGGCAAGAATATCGCGGGCGTCCTCCACAACACATATAGTGGCCTGATCCCTGTCCTGCTGCGCGCAGATAGGGCAAAGAAGATTTTCGGTTAAGTTTTGGCAGCTATCGCATTTCTTAATCTTTTCGTGGGCGTCTAAAATGGCGCTGGCAAACTCCTGCGCCCTTTCATAGCTTAGATCAAGAATGTGGAAAGCCAGCCTTTGCGCGGATTTTCGCCCGATACCCGGCAGGCGCTCAAACTGCTCGATCAGCCTGACAAGGGACAGAGCGCTAGTGCTGTTCATTGTTTCTTCGCTCCCTTGATATGCTTTAAGAACGGGACTATAGTATAGCGGATTTCGGCTGTAAATGCAATAATTTTTGGAGTAAATTCACTTGTCATACGCAAACCGCATTCAGGTTTACACTTTGATGTCATAGTGTATAAATGACCCACTGCCAAGCGGAATGGCTGGTCGCCACAGCCGATCTTGTCAGCTTTCTTCCCTGCGAAGCATGGCGCCTGCAGGCAGGCGGAGGTCGGACTTAATCCTGATCTTCCTCATGGGGTGACGGGAGGTTATGATAGTTTGACCATCTTCATCAAACATATCATCAACGGTAAATGCCACCGGAGGAGAATGAGGCGCGATGGCCTCCAAAATATCTCCCTTGGAAAAGCGGTTGCGTCCGGTGCAAAGAATGCAGCCGTTTTCGTAGCCGTCCACAGTGGCGACGAGGTTCCAGGTGCGGTTATAAGTGCGTTGCCTGTCCTGAGAAGGGGGATTGTTTTTCAAATAAAAGCCCGTAGAATAGGTGCGATGACTTATTTTTTCCACTTCCTGCAGCAGCCAATCCGGCAAAGGGAACCCCGGGCCATTTTGGGCAAGAATATCCAAAGCTTTGCGGTACGCGCCTGTGATAACGGCCACATAATAAGCGGATTTTGCGCGCCCTTCTATTTTAAAGCAATCGACGCCGGCGCCGTAAAGTTTGTCAAGATGCTCGATCATGCAAAGATCCTGCGCATTGAGTATATAGGAATACCCATCTTCTTCAAAGACTGAGAAGTATTGTCCGGTCCTCTTTTCTTCCATGAGAGCATAGCTCCAGCGGCAAGGCTGGGCGCACTCGCCGCGGTTGGCGTCACGGTCGGTCATATAGTTCGAAAGAACACAGCGCCCCGAAACGGAAAGGCACATAGCCCCATGAACAAAAGCCTCCAAACGAAGTTCGGGGGGCGTTTTTTCGCGGATCTCGGCGATTTCTTCCAAGGAAAGCTCACGGGCAAGAACTGCCTGACTGGCGCCTAAATTATAAAGCTCATTAGCTGTGAGATAGTTAACCACGCCAAATTGAGTGGAAACATGGCAGGGAAGCTGAGGGGCGATTCGCTTTGCCAAAGCTAAAACGCCAATATCGGCAATAATCAAAGCGTCCACTTTTGCGTGCGCGGCAAAACGTATAAATTCCGGCAGCTCATCCAGTTCCCTGCCGCGTGGCAAAATGTTGCAGGTGAGATAAATTTTGGCCCCATATCTATGAGCAAGCTCCACGGCGGATAAAATGGCGTCAGTGGTGAAATTGACAGCGCTCGCGCGCATACCGAAAGACTTTGCCCCTAGATATACAGCGTCCGCTCCATAGCGCAAAGCGGCAAGGAGAGAGTCTTCGTCGCCCGCAGGGGCTATGAGTTCCTGTTTATGCTTCATGTTCTTGCCCCCCTTTGAGACACTACTTTTCTTTTTTGAAAAAAGAAAAGTAGCAAAAGAAAAAACTTTTAAATGGTTTTCTCGTTACGTTTGTGTGGTTCGCTGACGGCTTCGCCGCTCCACCCGTCATACATGATAGCGTTGCGAACATTGTTGCTCCATCCTGCTACGCTACCGCGGCGGCCCGGGGTAAAGCCCGGGCCGCTGCTTGCGCTTGGTTATAAGGTGCCCCGGCGGATTTTAGACCACCCCGCCCTTCGGACACCCCTCCAAAGGAGGGGGGAACGGGGTTAACGTCGGCAAAATTCCCCTCCTCTGGAGGGGTGGCGCAGAGCGCCGGGGTGTTAAAAACTTGTCCGCAAAGCAGACTTATTCATGTTATTTGTAAGGTAAAATTACTGCTGATACCTTGGGGTGAGAATACCGTGGATTTCCCCTCCGGCTGCCTCGGCCAATGCGATATTCTGGAGGTGCCTTTCATAGGTGGTGGCATAGTAGAAGTCACCATTTACGTCTGTGACGAAGAAGAAGAAGTTAGTGCTTTCTGGGAAGAGCGCGGCGTGTATGGCGTCCATGCCCGGGTTGCAGACCGGCCCTACGGGCAGCCCTTCAATGACATAAGTGTTGTAGGCGTCGAACAGCTCCTGATTTACTTCGGCAAGGCGGGGCCTGATATCGCTTTCGACATACATAATGGTAACGTCGGATTGCAGGCGCGGGAAAGCAGGAGAGTTAAGCCGGTTGTGAAAAACGGAGCTTACAAGGCGCATATCATCAATCGGCCCGGCTTCGCGTTGAATGATGGAAGCAAGCGTAAGGGTTTCGTCAACGGTCAGGCCCAGTTCTTCCATCCTCCGCAGATTCTGGGGGGTCATAACCCTGTCGTTAAAGTTGCGCAAAAACTTTCTGGCGACGCTGCTTACATTTTCTCCGACATAAAAGTCATAAGTGTCGGGGAAAAGGTAGCCTTCAAGCATATGGAAGCGCATGGGATGCGGATCAATCATGTTAAAGAACTCAAAGCCAAAATCCGTGGTGTTCAGGTATTCGATAAAGACTTCGGCGTTAACGACCCTATTTTCTTCCAAAAACTCGGCGACCTGCAACAGAGTCCATCCCTCTATGAAAGTAAGTCGCACGACTTCTCTGGTGGTTCTGCCGGTCATCAGCGCGCGAATGATTTCATCATACGACATTCTGGAATTGAACACATAATCGCCCGGAAGCAAGCTTTCGCCATCAACGGAGCGGAAGTTCATATAAAGGCGGAAAGTCAGGGGCTGATTGACCACGCCTTCCCGGCCGAGGATACGCACGACGTCGGAAATGCGGGCGTCTTGCGGAATGGTAACTTCGATGGACTGGTCTGGCTGATTCAGGCCAAACAAGTCGAAAGCGCTCTGCACCAGAAAAAAAGACAGAAACACACAAAGGGCCAAAGTTGAGGCAACCATAACCATAGCGGTAAACCAGCGGCTGCGGATTCTTGGCCTTTCATCGGATTGTCTTTCACCCTGACGGCTGTTATCCTGAGGCGGCCGGGAGCGTTCCGGCGAGGATTGCCTTGCCGGGGCGCCCCTTGGGGGAACTGTTTTTTCGGCCCGCAAGAAATCATGCCTTGGCGGGGCCGCAGCTTTTTGCTGAGCTTCGGCTTGCTGTTTGCGGCGCTGTTCAATTTCGGCGCGCTGCAAATCGGCCTGATAAGCATTGGCCTGCTGCTTTAACCGCTGTTCATTTTCGGCTTGTTGCCGCCTGGCGCGCTGCTCGGCGCCTGTGGGCCTGCCAGACGGGATATCTTTATTCATAAAAGGAAATTCCTCCAAAAATATCGCGGATTCCCGTTTTCTCAAAGAAAAGGATGCCTTGAGAACAGGTATTAAAAAGTTTTCCCCTAAAAAGTATTGATTATGGGATTTTTGAGCGCGAATTGAGTCTCACAAGGCAAAATGGCACAACATAGTATGTAGCATCCTAAAAAAAAGGAGTGACACAGGAATGCATAGAAGCTCATGTTGCAATAACGATTGCTGCAACGATTGCTGTGACAGAGGAGGTTTTGGGGGCGGATTCGGCGGTTTCGGCGGATTCGGGGGATCCGGCTGTTGCTGGATCATCATAATCCTGATTATCCTTATTTGCTGCTGCAGCGGCCGTTAAAAGGCGGCATCGCGTACATCACCGACGTTTAAAGTACTTAGACAGAAGCCCCTTTGCGGGGCTTCTGCTTTTTTATAACCAAGCACAAGCAGTTTGCCGGGCTTTACCCCGGCAAACCGCAACCAAAATACCGTCTTCGAGCGCCCTTACAGCTCCGAAGACACAGCAGCGGGGTGCCGGGTGGTGCAACCGCTAGTTGCAACGCCATCATGTATGAACGATGTAGCGACGCAACTATTTGCGAACTACACAAACGCAACGAGAAAACCTTATAAAAGTTTTGAGGGGTTCTTAGGGGACTTTTTGCTGTGTATTTGAGCTGTAGGGGCGCTCAAATACGGTATTTATATAAAGTTCCCCTAAGCGGGGTTTCTGATAAGCTTGACTCCGGCCTCGGTTACAAGATAACCGCAAGGGCGGTCATAAATGCCGCGTACAAGTCTTTCAACAGTACAAATACCATAACAGGCGCCAGCGGTAACCCCGTCCCGGTAGGGGCCGTTCATAAAGCGGTCGTAGTACCCCCCGCCTTGCCCCAACCGGTATCCATCCATATCGAAAGCAACGCCGGGCGCAAGGCAAAAGCAGCCGCTAAAGTCAACAAGCTTCTCGCAGCTTGCCGGATCAGGCTCCCAAATGCCGTAGCTTCCCTCTGCGAAATCCTCCATGGATCGGACAATATAGAAATCCATGATGCGGTCGCTATCCGGAACACAGTAAGGCAGCGCCAGCTTCTTGCCCTGACTCAAAGTATGCTCAAGCAGAGGAACAACGTTGATTTCCCCCGCCATAGGCATATAGCCGAGAAAAACCGCGCAATCCTGATAAGGCGGAAGATCTATAACATGCCGGATAATAGCGGTATCCCACTGTGCCTTCTGCTTTGGGGGAATCTGGCTGCGCAGGGCTTTGAAATGAGCGCGCTGCTGTTTTTTGTGCTCACGGATATCGAAACTCATTGCTGAAGCGCCGCTTCTACTGAAGCCGCTACGTCATTGCCCTTTGTGGCTTTGATGATCTCCAAAGCAAATGGGACTACGCAGCCGGGGGATCTGCCGGTGATGATAAGGCCGTCGCGCTCGACGCGGCTTGCTGTGTAGTCACCTTCGATCCCTTGCTCGCAGCTTGGATAGCAGGTGTATTTTTTGCCTTTCAGCAGCCCTGCGCGGCCCAGAACAAATGCGGGCGCGGCGCAAATGGCGCTTATCAAAAGCCCTTTATCAACGGCGTGCTTGACGGCGTCCTGTACGGTTTTTGACGCTTCCAGATTGAGCGTGCCTGGCAATCCACCTGGCAGGATGATGCCTTTGGCGTCGGCAAGGTTGAGTTCGCCCTCCGCCAGATCGCAGACGATGGCTATGCCGTGGGAGCCTTCCACGGTTTTGCCGCCGAGGCCCACGGTTTTGACTTCAAGCTCGGCGCGGCGCAGCAGATCAAGAGTGCCAACGGCTTCCATTTCCTCAAAACCGGGTGCAATAAACATGTACAACATTATTAACGGCCTCCTTTTTTTCTTATAATTTTTAGGGCCAACAGACCCTAGCTATCCAATCCAAACGCGAACCATGGCGCTCCGCCAAGGGGCGTACCCGCGCTCTGTTCATTATACCATTTTACCATGGCAAAAGGCAATATCTCAGCTTCCCATTTATTTTCAATCGCGAAGTCGGCAGGCAGGCGCAGATGATAGTTCTTCGCTTTATACCGCGCGTCAAGCGCCGCCAGCAAAACGTCAACGTCTTTGGGATCAACCACGGCCTCCTTGACAAGAAGGGCGCCGTCCCTCATTGGATGGCAAACGGCATAGCCTTGATTTCCCCCGCAAGAAAAACGCAGAACCTCGCCGCCATAGAAACGGCATTCCTTTGTTACATAATTAAGATAGTGAGCATCCCAAGCGCCAAACAGAGGGCGTGAGGAGAAATAATCCGCCCGTTTTGCGTAAAGATCTTCAAGCGTGCCAACGCTTAACACGCCTTGTCTTGAGGACTTGGGGATTTCCGCGCGGCCAAGGCGCAGCGATTTATAATAGAACCGCGTTTCGAAGCCCCTTGTGGTATAGAAGTCAAACAGGTTTTGCCCGGCGGGGATAAGGCAGGAAAGCTGTACGCCGTCCTGCCGGAGCAGCTCATGGGCTTTTTCCATCAAAGCGGAGGAAATTCCTTTTCCGCGGTGTTCGGGCAAAGTGCAAACGCCGAAGATATAAGCTCCTGTAAAAGCTTGCTTGGGGGTGGTAAAGCGCAGCAGCTTCCAGTTGGCCATAGCTATCGGATGGCCGTCTTCGTCTGTTTTAACCAGCATCTGAGCAGGGCCCAACAGGTTGTCGAACACAAAATCCACGTAATTTTTGTCATCCCCGAAGCAGGTTTGCCAGATTCTTTTAAGGCGCGGCAGCATATCAATATCCGCAAGTTTTATCATTGCGCCATCCTCCAATATTAAATTCTTGGTTAATCACGGCAAGGCCCCGACATCACCGCAGCTTGGCGGCGAACTTTTCGGTTTGCATTACAGGGTTATAGCTGAGCTTGGCTTTGCGCAGCCCTTCGTTTCCTTCATCATCTTCCCGGTCGATGTAAAGATAATCGCCGGCGCAATGTTCGGCAAACTGCTGGTTGATAATTGCGTAGGCCCCGTGGAACTCGGTATACGCCTTTTCCAAATGAACAAGATAGGTGTCGTTTGTAAGCTTGTCCCCTACCGAAAAAGCAACTACTTTTCCTCCAACGCGGATTAAGCCTCCATCCAGACCCAAGGCGAAAAAGTCATCCAGAACACTGTCCATGGCGCGGCATTCTCTTTGCAAACTCTTTTCCCCGTGATCATTTAGGTGGCACCAATCCACACTCATAGCCATGACCTCCGGCATATTTTGCGCGGTTATGGGTTCATAGCGCCAATCGGGGTAAAGGGATTTGAAGCGGTTAATGTGGTTGCGCTTTGCGTGGTATTTTTTGCCTGTTAAGGTTATAAGGCTCTGTGCGTCGTAAATGTAGTCGTTGTACCGAGAAATGGGCCAAAAGTCAAACATGTCCGGAAAAAGAACCTCGAGCAGCTTACACTGCTCCGCAAGCGCGGTGTAAAAGAGAAAGTCATGACCGCAATCCTTAGCGTCCTGAATCATGGCTTCAATAACCGGCTTTATATTCCCGCTGCCCGGCGGAAAAAGGTAGCCGCGGGCGGTATCGCTTTTTTGTATGAGGAACCCGTCCATTTCAGCAGACTTGTAGGAAAGGTGTTCCCGCCACATGTACGTGTAGGTAAAATTGTATTCCATGGATTGTAAGTTTGCCTTATCATATATGGGCTGCATCCATGCCTTATCTTGAAGTGTGATTTCGCGCAGATCAAACATTGTGATTATAACGTCCTTTCAAAGCTTTTATGATTACCCATCTTTTGCGGCTCCGGCGTAGCCGGGAGCAAAAGGGGTATGATAGTATAATAAATATAAGCATTTATTATACTATACAAAAGTTTTTGAAGATTCTCAAGAAACTTTTTTCAAAAAATTTCTTGAGCCGGGGTTTGGGGGCGGCGCCCCCGGCGGGGTGCAGGGGCAGAGCCCCTGCATTATCGGCAGCCGCGCTCACCGCAAATGAACCGCTCAACGGGAAAACGCATGGATTCAAACTGCTCGCAAGCGTCAAATTCCGTTCTTATGCACTCTTTTTCTGGGACTACGTGGTTGAAAACCGGAACCAGCATCTGCGCGGGCCTTTCCAATGATGTTACGCTAAAAAGCCCAACCGTAATCAGCACGGCTTTTTTTGACTGGCCCGTCCTTTCTTGGCAATCGGCAAGACGGACGCGCAACGCCACAGGCTCCGCCGCCTGAAGCGTGACTTCCGGCGCTTCTGATGATTCCCAACCGCTTGAGCGGAACATCCGCACACTGCACTGCCCGCCGAAAAGTATGTTCCGCTTTTGAAAACACGCCACGCCGCACAGCCGTACCGGTTCTTCTATTCCCGGGCAGAACGCGTCTATGGCAACTTTAAAAGACAGCGTCATATCAACTTCCCAAAATCCTGGTTGCATATGAACCGACTCGACGTCAAATATCACGTTTTCCAGCGCCGCTTCCGGGCGCCTGACCAAAATGCAGCGGTCGATGATCTCCTGAGCTTCGGGGCAGAAACAAACTTGCAGATCTTCCATGCAATCCTTTTTGATGCAGGCGTCCAAAACTCTGGGAGACGCCAGAACTGCCCCATGCCGGCGGCGGTCAAAATATGGATCATGCCGGGAAAATGTATTTCGCTTGGCCATGAGCGCATCCTCCTAAACTGAATACGTTATAAAATAAAGGCATTATCAGTTTATGAGATTTGGCGGTTTTGGTGAAGATTTTGCCGGGCTGCCGATATATTATGCGCTATATTTTTCCCAGTTGGGTGAAGTTTGCCATGATTTTTTTAACTTCCCCCGAATCGAAGCGTATTTCCAGCAGGGTATCTCCGCCCATCGGTTTGGCTGAGAGAATCTCCCCCTCCCCGAACACCTTGTGGCCTACCCGCTCGCCGGGGATATAACTGCCGCCGGACACTTTGGCTTTTTCATGACTGCCTACCCCAATAGAGGTAGAGGTTTCCGTTATCCGCTTTTTTACGGGAGCGGGAGCCGGACGCGCCACAGCCGCACGAAGCATATGGTCGGTGAACTCCGCGCAGGATTGCGGTATCTCCTTGATAAACCGTGATGGAGTCCCATACATAGTCTGGCCAAAAAGCATCCGCCTGCCTACTGTTGTGATTAGCAGCCGTTTTTTGGCCCTTGTTATGGCAACGTATGCCAAACGCCTTTCTTCTTCGATCTCGGGCGGGTATGCAATCGCCGCCCGCCCGGGGAATACCCCCTCGTCCATTCCGGCTATAAATACATTTTCAAATTCTAAGCCCTTGGCCGCGTGAATTGTCATCAATATCATGCTGTCCGCGCCGGGGTCATAGCTGTCCAGGTCGGTATACAGCGATATTTCCTCCAAAAAACCAGAAAGGGAAGGCTCCTGCGCCTCCTGGCCATAGCGGATCAGGTTGCTTTTCAGCTCAAGGATATTCTCCATTCGCCCTGCTCCCTCAATGCCTTGACCCGCCAGCATCATACGGTATCCGGTGCGTTCAAGTATTTCATCCAGCAAGGCGTCCAGCGGAATTTCCTCCGCAAGACTTGTCAGTTCGTTTATCGTTTGCGTGAACGCAAGGATCGCTGCTTTCTTCTTAGCCAGCACCTCGAACTGTTCGCACGTCTCCAGCACCTCGTACAGACTTTGGCCCAATCCGGCCGCGATTTCAAGCGCCGCGCCTGTCGTTGCCGGCCCGATCCCGCGCTTGGGTTCATTGATGATCCGCAGCAGGCGCAGGCTGTCGGCGGGATTGATTAAAACAGTCAGATAGGCCGTCATGTCTTTGATTTCCTTGCGCTCGTAAAAGCGTACGCCCCCTATGATCCGATAGGGAACCGCGCTTCGCGCCATAGCCTGCTCAAGCGAGTTGGACATCGCGTTCATCCGGTAAAGCACCGCGTGATCGGAAAACCGTGCCCCGTTTTTTACGTTTTCCATTACAATTTGCGCGACAAAACGGCTTTCTTCTTCTTCATCGCGCACACGCTCAATGCGCACTTTTTCACCTTCGTCGCACTTTGTCCACAAGTTTTTGCCTTTGCGCTCGGTGTTGTTTGCGATCACTTGGTTTGCCGCGTCCAATATATGCCCGGTAGAGCGGTAATTTTCTTCCAGCCGTATAACATGCGCGCCGGGAAACTGGCGCTCAAAGTTCAGGATGTTCTCAATCGTGGCGCCCCGGAACTTGTAAATGCTCTGGTCGTCGTCGCCGACCACGCAAAGGTTTTTATGTTCCCCCGCAAGTTGACTGATCAATATGTACTGTGCGTGGTTGGTATCCTGATACTCGTCCACCAATACATAACGCCACCGCTTGCGGTATTTATCCCTTACCTCCGGGTGCTGCCGGAACAACCGCACTGTTTGGAATATCAGGTCGTCGAAATCCATTGCCCCGGCTGCTTTCAGCTCACGTGCGTAAAGCTCATACAGCTCGGCGATTTTTTCTTCGCGGTAATTTTGCGCCGCGTCGCGCACTTCATCAGGGGTTTGCAGCGCGTCCTTCGCGCGGCCGATCGCTCCGATCACGCTCCGGGGAGGAAATATCTTGTCATCTATATCCAGCGTTTTAAGGCATCCCTTTATCACCCGCAGGGAATCGTCCGCATCGTAGATGGTAAAGCTCCTGTCATATCCCAACAGTTCGCTTTCCCGGCGCAGGATCCGCGCGCACAGCGAATGGAATGTGGACGCCGTTACTTCCGCGCCTGCTTCACTTCCCAATTGCCGTTCAAGACGCTCGCGCAGTTCCCCGGCCGCCTTGTTGGTAAATGTGATCGCAAGAATATTCCACGGAGCCACCGTATTTTGCCCGACCGCCCGCGAAAGTTTCCACGTATCAACCGGATCGCCTCTCAGATATCCCGCCAAAAGCGATTCGGCTTCGGGAGATGGCGCCGCCTGAGCGGGATTTTCATACGCATTCCCAAACAATATCATGTTCTCAATCCGGCGCACCAGCACCGTTGTTTTTCCGCTTCCCGCCCCGGCCAAAATCAGAAGCGGTCCGTTCACCTGAAAAACGGCCCGCCTTTGACTTTCGTTTAATATGGCGAAATATCGGCCAAGCACTTCGCGCGTCAGTTGGCTGAATTGGGTTTCCATTTTTATCCCCCATGCGGTATTGTTATCTTGTCACTGTGAATAAGTATAACACATTATTGAGAGAAAATCCAGTGGTCGGTGTGGTCGTATTTTTAGCAAACCACCCTATTTGTTATTCTGAGCGCAGCGAAGAATCTTTAAGACCTTTATCCTGAGCAACAAAGATCCTTCGCTTCGCTCAGGGTGACAAGGAAGGGGAATGGGACTAACGGCAGGCAAAAAAATTCCCCTCCATTGGAGGGGTGGCACGGAGCGCCAGGGTGGTTAAAAGTATACAATTTTTCGTTAACCCTTAGCATAGCCAACAATATCCGTGCCTGTGTTGATGAGGTTATCCGCGATGAACTGATTTACAATTAACGCTCAAAGAGGGCGGGGAGTCGATAGATTCCCCGCCTTTCATAATAATTGTAGATTTACGTTGTCCTACTCACATAATCCCCATACTAGACCAAAAGTGTTTTGCAGGACGGAACAGAGAAATGCTTATTTTCAGCCACGAAGTATAACCTGTTTTGTTGCGATTTGATTTGTAAATGCTTGGTCATGCTCGACAAATAGCATGGTTGGTTGATACTGCAATAGCAGATTTTCAATCTGGATGCGAGATAGTACGTCAATGAAATTGAGCGGCTCGTCCCAGATGTACAGGTGTGCCTGCTCGCATAAAGAGGCCGCTATTAGGACTTTTTTCTTTTGTCCGCCGGAAAAGTGCGCGATGTCCTTTTCAAACTGCACCCGAGAAAAGTCTAGCTTTCGCAGAATCGCCTTGAATAGGCTCTCATCAATGCCCTTTTGCTTTGCAAAATCAGACAAATCACCCTGTAAATGTGAGGTGTCTTGTGAGACATAGGAGAGTTTCAACTTGCTGCCCTTGTGGAAGTTGCCTTTATATGTTAGTTCCGCACCGCAGATGAGCTTGATGATACTAGACTTCCCGGAGCCATTTTTGCCGCACAATGCCACACGCTGCCCCCGTTCAATCTCAAACGACACTTTGTGACACGCTTCTTTTTCACCATAGAAAATAGAGAGATCGTCGAGCATAAGCAGGCGATTTGCATGATAAGAAAGGGGGGTGATCTTCAGGTCACCTGCATCTTCTATGTTTCGAAGCAGTTGCGATTTTTCTGCAATCGCTGTCTGCGTGCGCTGCTCGACGGACTTGGAGCGCTTCATCATTTTTGCAGACTTTGCGCCAATGAATCCCCGATCCGGGCGCAGGCCGGAATTTTTTGTACCGTATTTTGTTTTCTCTACATTGTCCGACCAGTTCGCATTGCGCTCGGAGGCGGTTTTTAGGCGGGCAATCTCTTTGTTCAGCTTCTCATTTTCCGCGCGCTCATAGCTATCTTGTTGCGCCTTGTTCTCCCACCAAGTCGAAAAGTTACCTCGCTGCACCTCAATGTTTGTCTTGTTGATGGACAAAATGTGATCTGCACAGTGATCGAGAAATGTCCGGTCATGCGAAACCAAGATAAAGTTCTTCTTAGATTTTAGATACGCACTTACCGTTTGCCGTGCCGCAAGGTCGAGATGGTTTGTTGGCTCGTCTATGAGCAAATACCCGCTGTCCTCCAAGAACAGTGCGGCAAGCAAGACCTTCGTCTGCTCCCCGTTTGATAGGGTTTCAAATGGGCGATGCAGCACATCATCCTCTATGTCAAGCAGAGCCAGTTCTCGTTCAAGCTGCCATTGCTCGAAGCCAGCGTTAATCGCCTGCACGACCTCAAGTGTCAGCACCGTTTTGTCGGAAACATCGAATGGGAAGTACAGAAACTTCACACCGCTTGCAATCTTGCCCGTATACTCGTACTGCCCAATAAGCAGTTTGAACAGTGTTGTTTTCCCGCGCCCGTTTCGGCCTATCAGACCTAAACGCCAATTTGTGTCGATTTGAAAAGATACGTTTTCAAACACATTATCGTAGCTGCCGTCATAAGCGAAGCTGAGGTTTGAGATATTGATTAAAGACATAAAAAATCCTCCTGTCATACGATGAGAATTGCAAGAAAGCAACCTTACAACTCACCTGTATCACAAAAGGAATGCATACATCTACCTGATATGATTTGAGTTTCAAGACAGCTTGTTCCCTTGCAAAAGCATACCAACACTCACAGAATCAAACTGATTCTACAAGGAGATATGTTGGCAAGAAAACTAGATCATCTTTTCAACTCCATTCTGTTAAACGTGTCTCGACAGTATCATATTTTTTTAGACTTGTCAACCGTGCCTAATATAAATACTCTGTACTATCCTCATTCCAGTATTATTCCAGTATAAAGTTTAGGTTCCTAAAAAAATCACCCAACGCAAAAAGCTGACAAACGCGATGTTTATCAGCCTTTTTGATGGTGGAGACCCACCCATAAAATCCGAACCCAATGCTTCCTCAATATCCTTGATAGATACTTGCTCTGTTTCATCATTGTAATTATACGCAAATACAAGAAAATCGTCAAACAGGGTGATGCTAT
>Ga0123355_10008897_pt1 | contig 15207 bp, 11 predicted proteins | sample TergutEmb28metaG_3_FD_89872 | JGI IMG/M metagenome (GOLD analysis project Ga0123355, IMG submission 89872) | Embiratermes neotenicus P1 segment gut microbial communities from Petit-Saut dam, French Guiana - Emb289 P1 | ecosystem: Host-associated > Arthropoda: Insects > Digestive system > Gut ... | reverse complement strand
CCAACTGTGCATAATCTAAGCAAGCAAGCAAGCAAGCAAGCAAGCAAGCAAGCAAGCAAGCAAGCAAGCAAGCAAGCAAGCAAGCAAGCAAGCAAGCAATGATATAGCCTGTGACGCTTTTGTAAACCTCCCAAGCAGTTTGATAAATAAAGACCACTTGTTGCAGTATTTGCAATGAGCGGTCTTTTTTGTGTTTTCGTGGAGTTTTGGAAAGCGCGACAAAAAAAATCCAAAGGTGAAGGAGAGAAAAAAATGAAAAAAAATGAAATCAAAGGTAATGGCTTCAAGAAGCCACTGTATGTGCGTATTGCAGTGGTTTTGTTTGCGGCATTTATCTCTGCAAGTACATTAACAGTTTCAGCAGCAGAACCGTGGCAGGAAGCCTACGCAAATTTTTTACGGGAACATATTGGAAGTGGGGATAGATTCATGTTGCATGACATTGACGGTGATGATATACCTGAATTGTTTCATGTTGAAGCTGCAGAAAGTTGGGGCTGGGGTAGATACAACACTTACGTTTTCACTTTTATTGACGGGGTTAAAAAACCGCTTATGAATCATTTGAGTCTTTGGAGTGAATCTGGGAGTGGAAGCTTTTCCGCAATCCATATTCTTAACGAAGATAACGCACTTGGTTTTTTTGAACGTTCGTCCGCTGCTCACTTATATCACTTTACATTAATAAATGGGGAATTAACTTCTCAACTTGTACGGTTCACACAAGTCACTGAAGAATATATTGATGGTGAGTGGCATCTACACCTTGACCATTTTGTGTATATAGAGGGATATAGTAACGTGGAGGATTTTCCACCTCGCACTGGTGAAGCAACTGGTGGAACAGGTGCTACTATCCAGGGAGATACAGGTATTTTTGGTGTACCGCCAGGATTGCAAGGCGAAGACCATCCTAGACATGGAGAAGTACTGGAACGGCTTTCAAGACTGGACAATATAATTTTGGGGTATTCAATACTGGAAGAGGGCAGTACAACTTGGAGGCATGGGCAGCTCTTACATGAAATCACCGAAACCAACATACAAAGCATAATTTTCGAGGGACAAACCGCCGCGCCAACCACGCCCGTGCAGGACGTACAAGAAATACCAATTGCGCAACCGCCAACACAAATGACATTACTTAGCCCCACCGCGCTTGCAAACGTGGTTGATACAGCAACCGCAGTGCAAGCGGTGCGTAACGCTCTTGCAATTGCAAACTATGACTATGTAGCCCAGCACGGATTGCTGGAACTTTTCGCAGACAATGCAATTGCGCGTGCCGCAAGCGTTGAAGTTTTGGGCGGGGTTGTTGCAGTGAATCAAGCTACAACTGCGCAGTTACAAGCAACTGCCGAAGCCACTCGCGCCGCAATATACGCAATGTTTGCAGAAGAAGGCTACACAACAAGGCGCGACTTAAATGCAACAATATCTTTTGTGACGGATTCTTCCACAACGCAAATTTCTACAGAACCATCCACGCAAGCAGAACAAGTAATAATCCGCACGCCATATTACGAAATAATTCTGCCGCCTGTTTTTATGGCATCAGATGTTTCAACTTCGCCACTTACCATTAGCGTAAACACGGGCAATTCATACACGGTGGCATTTAGCCGCGAAGTAGAAACACCTATTCGCCTTGCAGTGCCGCCGCTTGCAACCGACACAAACTATCAAACCAAACGTAACACAGCAGGGCAAGCCATTCCAAGCCGATTCAACCCCGCAAATGGCTTGCTTCAAAGCAGAATCAGTGCAAGCGATACTTTTGTAGTAGTTGAAAACCGCGTGGACTTCACCGACATACAAAACCTTTCGCAAGGAATGCAACAGGCAATTCGTGAACTAGCCGCGCAAGAAATTTTTCAAGGCACAGCACCAGGCAGATTTAGCCCAGAAGATTCAGTAAACCGTGCGCAAATGTCTACATTAATAATGCGTATGTTGGGCGGGCTAGACCCCAACGCAGACGGAAATTTCAACGATGTTGCGCGTACAGATTGGTTTTTCGGCGCGGCAGGTTCTGCAAACAGACGCGGCATAATGACGGGAACTGGCGGCGGAAACTTTTCTCCAATGCTGGTACTACCACGCGAGCAATTAACGGTAGTGTCCACACGCGTTCTTCGTGACGAAATGGGTTACGCCGCACCCGCAAACCCCGCGCCACTACTGCAAACATTCACAGACCGCGACACAATTTCCAACTGGGCAACAAGCGACATAGCACTAGCCCAACGTGAAGGGCTAATCCTTCCCCGCCCAGATGGCACGTTCCGCCCATCAGATTCCATGACACGCGGCGATGTCGCACTCATGATGCACAGGTTATATTTGCTACTCTGGTAATATAGTAAACAACGGAACTCCAAACAACAAAAACCGCTTGCGCTTAATTGTACGCATATGGGGAATACGCCCTAGTAAATTTCTGCAAGCGGTTTTTGTATGCCTTAGAAGCTAAAATTCCATTCTTGAAAATGCAATGCCCATAGTCTATAATTAGGGCAGATGAAGCAGATGAAGCAGATGAAGCAGATGAAAACAGCACACAGGATAGGGGCATGATGGTTTGGCAGTAATTCACAAAGCAAAAGACAACAGCGTAAAAACAATCCTAGCAGAGCCAGAACTTTTTGCCGAATTTTTACGCAACTTTATCCCTATTGATATTCTAAAAGACGTTGCCCCAACAAATATAGAGGATATATCCGAACGGTTAATATCCTTGGTATCCGAGCAAAAAGATGGGGATACTATAAAGCGTATAAACCTAAATGACGGAAAATCACTTTTTGTTATTGCCATTGTAGAACACGAATCAAAAGTTAATTTCCGCGCGCCATTCAAAATACTGTTGTATATCGCATTGATACTGAATGACTACGAAAAAGAAGTAAACAAGGACGAAAAAATCACCCATACAAAGGATTTCAAATATCCGCCCATTCTCCCCATAATTTTTTATGACGGCGAGAGCGAATGGACGGCAGAAACAAATTTTCTAAACCGCACAGAGATGAGTGAAATTTTTGCAAAATATATTCCGAAATTCGAGTATGAACTGGTGAGCCTAAAGGATTATAGTTTTGCAGATTTGGCTGAGTTTGGTGACACGCTTTCATTATTTATGATGGTAGATAAACTTAAAACCGCCGAAGCGTTTAGCGAACTTGGCAAGCTGCCCAAAGAGTATATCGAACGACTAGAGGATATGAACGTGCCACCGCATTTGAAAGAATTGTTAGTAAAAGTTATCACCGTTTTATTGAGGAAAATTAACGTTCCGCAAGACGAAATTGACGTACTGGTGGAACGGATAGATGAAAGGGGCGTTAGCGAAATGTTATCAATTGAAAACTACAATGTACAAGCAATAAGGCGAGAAGCCGACCAGCAGAGGGCAGAAGCAGTCCAACAACTGAAAGCCATGATAAGGGCAATGTTGGATAAAGGTAGTACAGTTACAGAAATTGCAAGCATAATGAACGTAACCGAGGACGATGTTGTATTCCTACTGCCCGAACTCTCACCCGCTTAAAAGCGGCACAGCCGCATTTCGCCGATATAAAAACAGCCCAATAAGAGATTAAATCTTTTATCGGGCTATTTTTATGTCTTTTCCACGTTCATGGGGTGAAGGTGTTTTTTTGTTCGCGCTACGCTACCTTTTTTTTGCTTTTCAGAATGAAAAATGTGGTTGCGGCTATTCCGATAGAAGCGGCGGCGGCAATAGTGCCATATCTAACATAACGGCGGCGTTTTTGTCTAGTGGAAGCAATGTCGGCTAGTTCTGCTTCTTCAATTATGTTTTCGTCAATTTCGCCTATGGATAGCCATAGTTTTTTTGCTTCGTTTGCTTCGTTGGAAAGTTCGTGGCTTTGTGACGTGTGGGCTTGCCAATGCATGTCCTCTGTGAATGGCGGCTGTACTGCTTTTGGGGTTCTTGTGTTCATATGTTTATACCTTCTTTCTCCAGATGCGTTTTTAGTTTCTTTCGTGTTCTGAACAAAATTGATTTTACTTTGCTTTCGCTCATTTGGAAACGCTCGCTTACTGCGCGAATGCTTTCGCCGTGGAAGTAGCGTAGCACGAATGCAACCCTTGCGGTTTTGTCTGTGTTGTTTAAAAAAGCGTTTATTGCTTGGGTTATTTGGGCGGATTCGTGTTGGTCTTCTGTTTTGGTTTTGGCTGGTAGGCAGTCTTCTAGTTCGCTTAGTAGAAGATTTGGTTCTTTGCCGCCGCGTTTTGATGCGGATTTTGTTTCCCATTTGTTAATGGAAAGATTTCTTACGATTTTTGCCAAAAACGCCCCCAGCATTGTTGGTCGGTTGGGTGGAATTACTTCCCAAGCTTTTAGCAAGGTGTCGTTTACGCATTCTTCGGCATCTTCGTTGCTGTGCAGTATGTTCTTTGATGTTTTAAACAGCCGATTGCCATACTTTAGTTTTGATTCTGTTATGGCAGATTCTTGACGGCGAAAAAACATTTCTACAATTACAAAGTCGTCCAGATTAATCACCTCTAAAACTATAGACAGAAAAAATTTTATGTTGGTTGCAACCAAGACTTATTTTTTTCTGTCTATAGTTTTAGCCACACAAATTTATTTCTAGGAGGAAATTTTTATGTTTCAAGTAATATCCGACAGCGGTTGCGATTTCACAAAAGAGGAAGCGCGTAACATGGACATCATACCATTTTATATCAGCTTTGACCAAGACAACTTGAAGGAAGGCATTGATATAAGCAAGGAAGATTATTTTAAACGCCTTGTAACAGAAAAAACTTTTCCAAAAACATCACAGCCTAGCCCGCAGGATTATATAGACATATACACCCCGCATCTTGAGGCTGGGAAAGATATTTTGTCGCTAACGATTTCGTCCAAGTTAAGCGGTTCGTACAATAGCGCGGTACTCGCCGCAAGAATGCTAAACGAGCAGTACCCAAACAGAACAATCGCGATAATAGATTCATTAAACGCAAGCGTGGGGCAGGGGCTTATCTTGCGAGAAATTCTAAAAATGAAAAACGCAGGTTACAGCTTGCAAGAAACGGTACAAACTGCCGAGAAAATTCTAAAAACCACGCGAGTATATTTTACTTTGGATAGCCTTGAATATTTGAAGCGGGGCGGAAGAATAGGCACAACAACAGCATTCGTGGGTGGGATTTTGGGTTTGCGTCCAATTCTTCATTTAGAAGAGGGGCAAGTTTCCCAGCTAGACAATGTTCGCGGAAAAAAGAACGCATTAAAGCTAATTGAAGAAGCAATAATCGACGCGCTAAAAGACGAAACAGAAAATATAAGCATAGGCATAGGACATATTTTACGCGCAGAAGATGCAGGGGATTTTAAAACAAACACAGAAACCGCACTAGGAATAAAAATAACCAACCCAATAACAGAAGTTGGCGCGGCAATAGGCGCACATGCAGGCCCTGGAGCATTAGCATTCTCGTACTGCAAAAAATACGATTCTTTCAAAAGAGGTGTAGCATGATTAACGTATGGTATGTAATAGCGCAAATTCTAGGCGTGATAACAATTGGTTTTGAATTTGCATCGTATCAAATAAAAGACAAAACGAAATATTTTTTAATAACGGGTATTGGTAGCTTCTTCTGGATGGCTATGTTTGTTGCCATTGGGTTTGCCACAGGCATGGATACTCAACTCTCGTTGATTGTTGCGGCTACCTACAGCACGGTTCGCAATTTGGCGTTCTATAAAATTTTCTCCACAAATACGCCCGAAAGCAAGGAACGCGGGCTAAACTTTTTGTTGGTTATGATTGTAATTGCTGTTGTTGCTGGCGCAGTTACCGTTCTTAACGCGCCAGAACAGGTTAGATGGTTGCATGTACTTGGGCTGGTTGTTGCCATAGGTTTTGTTATTGGGCAGTACTTGCCAGGCGTGCATTATGTTAGGATTGCCGTTGTGTTTTATGCCGCGGTGGTGCTTCTTACACAAACGCCGATTAATATTCTCTACGGTGATTTCAGATGGAACATCATGGGCATTATGATTGAATCTGCGAAAATTCTTTCGGTGGTGGTTTTCTATATTCGCTACTCAACTGAACCCAAGCGACCACAATTGCAATTTGCTAAACCATAACTTTTGACAGAGTAACGCAGTGATTGTAAAATGTGAATGTTCTGAAATGATGGGAGAGCATTCATGCGTTATATCGGTGGGAAATCACAGCTTTTAGGAGAAATACAGAGTGTTATTAACGAAAACGCCGAAGGCGGCGAGCGTGTTTTTTGCGATATTTTTTCGGGAACGGGAGTAGTGGCAAGGCATTTCAAGCCGCAGTACGAAGTACATGCGAACGACATGTTGCATTTTTCCTATGTATTGCAAAAAGCTACCATTGAAAATAATGAAATACCTATGTTTGCAAAGTTGGGCGTTGCTGACCCTATAAAATATCTGGAGGAAGCGACTATACCAGATGCCGTTATCGGCAATCGTTTGATTGCCGATAACTACGCCCCAAATGAAAACTGCAATCGAATGTACATATCGGAAGCAAATGCCAAACGCGTAGATTTTATTCGCAATACGATTGAAAAATGGGCAAGCGAAAAACTGATTAACGAGGCAGAGTATTATTATCTTCTAGCATCTTTGATTGAAGGTATTCCGTTTGTGTCAAACATAACAGGAACATACGGCGCGTATCTAAAAAATTGGGACAGACGCGCATTAAAAGCTTTTGAAATGGTACGCCTAGACATCGTAAACAATGGCTTCGCCAACAAAAGTTACAATCAAGATGCAAACAAGTTAATCATGGAAATCGAAGGCGACATACTCTACATAGACCCACCATACAACGCTCGCCAATACGCTCCAAATTATCACTTGCTAGAAACCATATCACGATATGATAATCCCGAAATAAAGGGCGTTACAGGTATGCGCCCCTATGACGATTTAAAATCAGATTTTTGCAGTAAAGCCAAAGTTCTAGGTGTTTTTGAAGATTTAATTGCAAAAGCAAAATTTCCAAACATAGTAATGAGCTACAGCGCGGAAGGCTTAATGACAGCATCACAAATAGAAGACACACTAAAACGATTTTGCATAGATGGAAGTTTTAAAAGATACGACATAGCCCACCGCAAATACCGAAGTAAAATAGCAGGGGAAGAAAAAACCGTAAAAGAGCATATTTTCTACGCCCGAAAGAACCTACCACGGACAAGCGTTTTCACCATCAAAAGCGCGAAAGCTAACGAGGGTAAATATCTAAAAAGCCCGTTAAATTACATTGGTGGCAAGTATAAATTATTGCCGCAAATTCTTCCGTTGTTCCCACCGCAGATAAATACCTTCGTGGATTTATTTGCAGGGGGGTGCAATGTTGGCATTAATGTGCCTGCAAACCATGTAATCTGCAATGACTTGAATACCAAAATAATTGACATGTACGGCTCTTTTCTCGCGCTGGACACGGACGAAGTAATCCAACGCATTAAAAGCCGAATTGCAGAATTTAATCTATCAAAAACAAACGAGCAAGGTTTTATTGATTTCCGAAATTACTACAACCGCACAAAAGACCCGATAGACTTGTACACTTTGGCGTGTTACTCGTTTAACTATCAATTCCGATTCAATAATAACTTGGAGTATAACAATCCGTTTGGGCGCAACCGCAGTCAGTTTTCTGAAAACATGCGAGAAAACCTACTCGCATTCATGACGCGAATAAAAAATAAAAACATAAGTTTTACCGCGCAGGATTTTATAAATGTGGATTTATCAAATCTAGGCGAAGGCGATATGGTATACTGCGACCCACCATACTATATAACCACAGGTAGTTACAACGATGGTAACAGAGGCTTCAAAGATTGGAAAGAGCAACAAGAACACGACCTCTACGCCACTCTGGACAGGCTTCACCAGCAAGGCGTAAAAATTGCGCTATCAAATGTCCTAGAACACAAAGGCGCAAGAAATGAAATTTTACTTGAATGGTGCAAAAAATATTTCGTTATTCCGTTGAAGCATAACTATTCCAATTCCAGCTACAACACGCAGAAAGGAGAAAGTTTGGAAGTTCTTGTTGTGAACTACCAAACTTGACAGTGATTATGAAAACTTCGCGTACATTTGGTTGGGTGCAAGACCCAAATAATTTTCGCAGTTTATGCAATGTTGTTGCTGTTTTCGATTATGAATCTTCCAAACATAGGGAGCTTGTTGATGTAATTATTCCTAGCTTGGTTTTGACAAAAGACGGACAATCCGAACTTGTAGCGGTAATGCATAAACGACCTCTTCGTATAACATATCGAAATCTTGTGGGTACATCATTTACGCCACGTTCTTCTGCGCGTTGCAATGGGATTATTCAAGCTACGGTTAAAGGGCAGAAGGGTAGGGCATTTATTGGCGACTGGCCTGCGGATAATTATGTACGATGGGCGCATTGTTTCGGATTTATCAAATACAACTACGATGATGACACCTTTGAAATTACAGACTTTGGGCGAAAGCTTACCGCCGTATACAATAATGAGGAAGCATTATCATCAGTGGAAATCGAAATTTTAACTAAGGCGATTCTTGCCTATCCCCCTGCTATAAGGGTGTTGTCGTTGTTATCCGTTGATGATGTAGTTCTTACAAAATTTGAAATAGGAAAACAGCTAGGATTTATAGGTGAAGGCGGTTTTGGAAGTATGCCACAAAACCTGTTAATTCGCGAACTAGCAATGGAAACAAACGCAAAAAAGCGAAATGAAATGAAAGCAGACTGGGAAGGTGCTTCCGATAAATACGCCAGAATGACAGCGGGATGGCTTGCGAAACTCGGGCTTGTGCGACAAGTATCAAAAACAGTAAGCGTTGAACAAAATGGTAAAACATATTCAGAGACAATTGGGCAATCATATACGATTACTGCGAAAGGTCTTACGGCATTAAATCGCGCCATGGGCAAAAGCCGCCATCCTAAAACACCTAAAAATATATGCTTTGAAATGCTCGCAACAAAAAAACATAAAGACAGGGAATACTTACGAACTAGGCGAGCATTGATTATCAAACATATTTATTCCAGCAAAAAGCCTGTTTCAATTGATGAAATAATCGCTGGGCTTGAGGTGAAAAATATTAACGCAAGCCCAGAGGTTATTCGTGATGACATTGCAGGATTAATTAATATTGGTCTGTTTATTGAAGACACCCCCAAAGGCTTCGTTAATAAAGACGCAATTGTTGATTTTGTGATTCCTGTGATGTCAAATGTCACTGCCTCCGACATTGAAAAGTCAAAAGATGAAATGCGCGAAAACATCAAACATATTTCACATGAATATCTATCATTAATGGAGTTGGCATATGACAGCAAGCAAAACCGCTTCTTTGAAATGAAAACTCTGGAGCTTTTGACAGAAGAATGCGGCTACTCTGGAATGCACTTAGGGGGCAGCAGAAAACCTGATGGCATAATTTATACAGAAAATTTGCAAAGTAATTTTGGTATAATCGTGGATACAAAGGCATATTCCAAAGGTTACAGTTTATCCGCAAGCGAAGCCGATAAAATGCAACGATACGTTGAAGAAAACAAAATGCGCGACGAACAAGTAAATCCCAACAAATGGTGGGAAAACTTTGGCAATGCGCAAGCTTTTTACTTCATGTTTGTATCTGGGCATTTTACTGGCAAGTACAAGGAACAGCTAAACCGCATTACGCTAGTAACAAAAACAAAAGGTGCGGCGGTTGCAATAAAGGAACTACTTTTGATAGCAGATAGGATTAAAGAAAACAACTCTTTCCAAGAAATGGAACGCATGTTTTTTGCTTAGGAGGGGGCAACCGTAATATTTCGCATTTGTCAATACAAAATATAAAATTATTCCAGTAAATTTGTAATTTTTTCGCTTGCATAAATCGTGTTGTGAGGCTTATAATATTGCAATAGAGCCTGGGATGCTCGATACCCTATTATTTTGAACCTACAGATGCAAAACGGGAGTCCTATTTATTGCAATGCCTACGTCAGGCCGTCTTGGTAGCGGAAGGCGGAATCATTGTTGCGGACACCCACCTAGCCGTTGGCTAGGTGTCAAAATATAGGAACGGCATTCTGGGTTATTTTATTATAACGCGAAAAAGACGAATAAGGCGAATAGCATGATTGATAAACCAGATACAGTTTTATTGGCAGAAGCCCAGCGGGATAGTAGCTCTGGCGGTGCGTTTGAGGAAATTTTGCGCAGGTATCAGAAGCTTATTTATCATGTTGCCCGCAGATATTTTCCCAACCCCGACGACGCTATGGACGCGAGCCAAGAAGCTGCAATTAAAATTTATAATGGGATTCCACGCTTGACACTGCCAGAAGGCGGCAATATGAAAGCGTGGATTTGTACTGTCACGGCGCGTGTGTGCTTGGACGCTTTGCGAAAACGCAGACCGCAAACATCAGAGCTAACAGAAGAAACATTACTTACACCCCTGCCCTCCGCAGAGGACAACGCCGCCGCCAACGAGAGAGTACAAGAGATGCTTACCGCAATCAAGAACCTTCCAGACGACCACCGAATGATTATTATTTTGCGCGACATGCAGGGTCTGTCATATGACGACATTGCCGCCGCGCTGAAAATTACCGTTGGCACTGTAAAATCGCGGCTATCGCGGGCGCGTCTGAATTTACGGAAAATGCTGGATAAGTAGCTCTTCTGCTATCTCCAGCGTTTTTGATAGTGGGCGGTTTTCGTGGCCTTGATGGAGGAATTGTTCCTCGAATTTTCGTCCAAAATCTAATAAATTTTTATCTTGCTCGGTAAGGTCTTCTTCGCCTATTACCGTTGCTAGTGAACGTATGTCACTCACCCCAGCGTATGACGCAAATAATTTTGCGGCTATGTTGGGGTGTTCTTTTGTTGTAAAACCTTCGCCTATGCCGTCTTTCATTAGGCGCGATAGGGACGGAAGTACATTTATTGGCGGAAAAATTCCCTTTTGGTGAAGGGCGCGGTCTAGCACTATTTGCCCTTCGGTTATGTAGCCTGTTAAGTCTGGGATTGGGTGTGTTATGTCTTCGCCAGGCATGGTTAAAATTGGGATTTGCGTTACTGAACCGTGGCTTCCTTTTCGGATTCCCGCACGCTCGTAGATTGATGCAAGGTCGGAATACATATATCCTGGGAATCCCTTTCGTGCTGGGATTTCCCCTCGTGCTGATGATATTTCGCGTATGGCTTCGCAGTAGGCTGTCATATCCGTTAGGATTACGAGGACGTGATAATGCAAGTCATAGGCAAGATATTCCGCTGCGGTTAGCGCGAATCGTGGGGTTGCTACGCGTTCGGTTGGTGGGTCGTTGGCTAGATTTAGAAACATTACCATTCGCTCGAATTGCCCGCTTTCTATTAACGTGTCTCGAAAAAATTGCGCCGTGTCATGCTGTACGCCCATTGCCGCGAATACTACTGCGAATTTTTTGCTTCCTTGGAAACTGCTAATGGCTTCGTGACGTGTTTGTAGGTCATCAGCAAAATGCGACTTTGCCGCTTCGCTTGCCGCGCTCGCCGCTGATGTGGCTATTTGAGCGGCTAGTTTGTCGTGCGGAAGCCCGTAGGCAGAAAAGATTGGCAACTTCTGGCCGCGTATTAACGTGATTAGTCCATCTATTGCAGAAAAGCCCGTTGGTATGTAGTTGCGCGGATATATTCGATGCGCGGGGTTAATGGCTTCGCCTGCTATGATTCGTTTTTGGGTCGCGTAGATTTCGCCTAGGCCATCTCGTGGACGGGCTAACCCATCAAATACGCGCCCCAAAATTTCCTCGGAAAGTTTTATTTCTAGTTGCTTGCCCGTGAAACGAACGCGTGTTCCGTCAAGGGTCAAATTTCGCGTTCCTTCAAACACTAATACGACTGCGTTATCTCCGTCTACTTGAATTACTCTACCCATTCGTGGTGGCTCGTTTTCTGTTGTTATTGCTACTATTTCATCGTAGGCGGCGTTGGTTACACCTTCGATTACTATTAGGTTGCTACGCGATTCTCTTAGACCTTGGTATTCCATTTGCTTCACCCTTTTTTAAATATTTTTTCACATAACGTGTTGAAACTTCATTTAGTAACATGCTATACTGGATTATGTCATATATTTTGGAGGAGACAAAATGAAAAAGTGCGTTAAGGCGTTTATTATGATTCTGTTAATGTTGATTTGGCTTGTTCCTGTTCTTCCCGTCTTGGGTTTTGATGATACTATCAACCTTGGCGGCAGTTTTGCTAATGGCGATTCTGGGACAGGCTGGAGTTTTAACAACAATGTTTTTACCGTACACGCAGGTGCAAATATTCAATTTACGGGGACTTCCAGTGAACCACGGCGTATTACTGTTTCACGCGGCACGCCTGTGGATATTACGCTTAACGCTGTAAATATTACTGGACTGGGATTTTTTCAGCCAGCTATTACTGTTGAAAATGGCACTAATTCAGGTGTTGTTGTTGGCGACGGTGCGACTTTGCGCTTGAATCTTGTAGGCGAAAACACCCTACAAGGCGGAAATTTTGCCGCAGGAATACTGGCAAGCTCCGAGTTAGGCACACACGCCACGTTAATTATCGGCGGCACAGGAACGCTGAACGTAACTGGTGGGCAAATGGCCGCAGGCATTGGCAGTGGAACAGGCGGCAATATCACCATAAACAGCGGCACAATTAACGCATTTGGAGGAAATGGCGGTGCAGCAATTGGTGGCAGTTCTGGCAACGCAGGTACAGCAGGAATCATCATAATAAATGGTGGAAATGTTACCGCAACAGGAAACGGGCAAGGAGCAGGAATCGGCGGTGGTGCAGGCGGACTAGGCACAGCCAACGGCGGTCAAATCATAATAAACGGCGGTATTGTACAAGCTTTTGGCGGAAACGACGGCGGCGCGGGAATAGGTGGCAGTCAATCCCTAGCAGGAACGGATTCCAACGGGGCGATTTTGATTACAGGCGGAATAGTCACAGCCACGGGCGGAGGAAACGCCGCAGGAATTGGCGGCGGAAGCACAAGTAGCGGAAACATATCCATCACAGGTGGTAGCGTAAATGCCACAGTACAAAACCCCATAGGAATAAATGAACAACCCGTATTTCTAAACCGCCTATCGCTTGAAGGCATTGGCGCAAATGTAGGAATCCAAGCCGTTTCTTTCGGCGGGGTAACGTATGCCGTGAACGACGTGTACACCGCAACCAATGGCATACTATATTTCTATTTCCCAGAAGGCGTTTTTGTGACTGTCTTGCTTGAAACTACCGCTGGAGAGCGTTTCACAATAACATACGACTTCCCAGACGAAGATACAAACACACCACGAATACTTACCCCCGCAACATCACCAACCATCACCAGCGCGAATAACTTCACCATAGAGTACGGAGAAGGCGGCGTGTTCCAAGTAACCGCAACAGGAAATCCCACGCCAGTAGTGACAATTTCAATGGCAACAACCGACCCAAGTTTTACCATTGATAACAACGCGAAAACAATTACCATAGCCCAATCCGCACCATATGGCGTGCGTAATCTAACCATATCAGCAGAAAACCCATTGGCAACCGCACAAATGCAACTGACTATAACCGTAAACCCCGAACCAGAACCCACGCCGACTCCTACACCAGAGCCAACACCAACGCCAACGCCCGACCCAGAACCAACCCCAACACCAGAACCCACGCCAGACCCAACCCCAACACCAGACCCCGAGCCAACACCATCACCACAACCTACACCAGACCCCGAACCAACTCCATCACCACAACCCTCACCAGACCCAGAACCGACACCATCACCACAACCTACACCAGACCCAGAACCAACTCCATCTCCGCAACCCACGCCAGACCCCGAACCGACACCATCACCACAACCTACACCAGACCCAGAACCAACTCCATCTCCGCAACCCACACCAGACCCAGAACCAACTCCATCTCCGCAACCCACGCCAGACTCACAACCAATGACATCTCCACAACCTACCCAGCCACCATCATCATCTGGATATTCACCCAGTTTTACTCCATCTACCCCTCAACCATCCATAACACCATCCGCGCAGATACTTCCATCTGTCGCCGTTGTGCAAGAACAAGAAGAAATACTCACTCCAGCAACAGCAGTAATCAGCGCGAGTGAAGTTCAAATATCCGCAGACGAAAGCGAATCCCTCACCATATTTTTTCCATACGCAGAAATCACTTTTCCACCAGAAACACTCGCAACCCTCGCCCTAGCCAACCCCAACGAATCCCCAATAACAATAACCCTAACCTCAACACCAACCGAACACGCCGAAACATTTCAAACAATACAACTACAAATCCACATAGGCGAAGAACTAATTCCCATAACATCACCAATAACCATAACAATACCACTAAACGCCCCCAGCGGAATAAACACCTATCGAATAGTAGCCATACAAGAAGACGGCACAATCCTAGGCGGCAGAAAAGAAGCATCAACATTTACATTCCAAAAGCAAACCGATTCCACAATCTCCATTATGTATATCGAAACCCTAACACGACTAATACTACACCCCAATTCCCCAATAATAATCGACCTAGCAAACAACATGCCAACACAAATAATGGACGTTCCGCCACTAATACAAAACAACCGAATCCTTCTACCAGTACGATTTATGGCATACGCCCTAGGCGCGGAAGTAAACTGGACACCAGCAACCCCAATCACCCCTCTAACAGTCCATCTAACCCGCAACAACCAAACCCTAGACCTACCAACAAACCACCTAACCCCCGAACTAACCCAACTAGGCCTAGACATTCCAGCCCAAATAACAGACAACAGAACAATGGTACCCCTACGCTTCATAAGCGAATTTTTCGGAGCGGTAGTAAAGTGGGACAACGAGACAGTGGAAATAATAAAAAGATAAAACCTTGGGGGGGAACCTTTTCTGAGCCATAGGCAACAAGGGGTAACAATAAAATGCGTATGGCTCTCTCCCTGTTTCTCACTCAAAATTTCCACTGAATCTCAATATTTTTAGAAACAGCACTAACCTTGATAATCAAGTTATCGACTACTTCGCGCTTATCTCCTAGGTCAGCGTTGTTCCAATTGTCTAAAATTTCTGAAACTCGAATCATTTGTTCAGTAGGAACTTCCAT
>Ga0123355_10008896_pt1 | contig 15208 bp, 8 predicted proteins | sample TergutEmb28metaG_3_FD_89872 | JGI IMG/M metagenome (GOLD analysis project Ga0123355, IMG submission 89872) | Embiratermes neotenicus P1 segment gut microbial communities from Petit-Saut dam, French Guiana - Emb289 P1 | ecosystem: Host-associated > Arthropoda: Insects > Digestive system > Gut ... | reverse complement strand
GGAGGAGAAGAAGAAGAAGAAGAAGAAGAAGAAGAAGAAGAAGAAGAAGAAGAAGAAGAAGAAAGTTCATAACTACAGTATTACTGAAGGCCTATGATTGTTCACTGTATTATTTTATTAGCTATGGGAGAACAGTGTCTATGCCTTTATATGGTACAGCTTCTATTTTGTTGATTCGTTGACAATAACAGATTTATATCTGCAAAAAACAAACGTCATAACCAACAAAGGATGCAAAACTGCATGGAACACATTCGTAAATTCTGAGTACTTAAATTAGTAGCACGACTTTTCACTCTTTTATTCGCAATGAACAATGCTGGAAGAAAATACTCTCACAATAACTGAAAGGCTGTTGTACTGGAACTAACCCAGCTCCTCACTGAAACTTTAATATCTATCCTTAACACCTTCACTGTCAAGGGTGCAACTGAACCTGTAGACATAGAAGTTGATTCATTACCAGATTAGTAAACGATGGTGGGACCACAGAGGGCGAAGTCTGGTTCTCAGCAGTCACTGGGGACTGGTACTGGTACTGCAAGGGTGTAGGGGTCAATGTGGCCATTCCTGATGTCTGTGGCACTGCCATTGTAATGCTAGGTGCTACTGATGGAGCCACTGTTGTAGAGACATTCAGGTTGCTGAAAGGAACAATAGGAGGGGTTATACGAGGGGGTGATGCAGACAGCCCTGGTGGCTGTGCATACAGTGGCTTCCTCTGACTACCAAGTCTGTATGTATTGGTGGTTCCAGCTGTAGAAAATAAAATAAAATCATAATAATGATAAACATATGTTACAACAAATAGCAACATCAATTAACATTGTACATTTAACAAAAAGCTAAAGAAGAAATATGTGGTTTACAAGTACACCATTATTCAGAATTGTTATAGTATTTCAATAGATAAACATTTCTACCAATGCCCCAGAATAAAGTCCTTAATCAGAAACTGGTCCTGTTTGCAGTTTTACTCAAACTTAATTTACCTTACTTCCCACATTCAATTTCCACTGTTTTTAACAGAAATGTCTACCAAGAAAGCAAATAAAATTCCAGGTTCTGACAGTGATGTTTATGAGAAAATGTTACTTCCAAGACATTTCTTGACCAAATGTTGTACATATTTTCTGACTTATACATCCAAGTTATAAATCCAGCCCATCCTAACAATAGCAGATAAACTACATAAATCAACACAAAGTTCTTCGTTATGGAACATGCTCTACTTCCTTCATCTCTCCTGTGCACAAAATAAGAACACATACTTGAGTAAAAAGAGACCAACTTGATGCCACTTGTTTTATTATTACTTTATTATTAAAACAAGTGGCATCAAGTTGGTCTCTTTTTACTCAACTATCAAGATGATGCATGGTCCAATAAACATAAGAACACATACAATTCTAACTTTTATTTTTGTATACAATGGAGATAAGAGGAACTGGTGGGGGGAGGGTTAACTTTCTTCTGGAGAATAAAATAACAGATTTTAATTCTTTTTAAATTCTGTACATCACAGCTACTCCAGTACAGCACTGACAGATCATCAAGAACAATGATCTGAAATAAGGGCCAGCCCCTCTTGTACAGGACTTCACACAAAAGCAAGCAGATAAAGCAGGATGGCATGGCACTTACCACTACTCCTAGACTTGTATTTGGAAGGTATCTGATTTGAGTCTAGCCAAGACACCATCTATCCCAATTAAGTTAAGTCATGGTTTTCGTCAGTCCTCCAGGCATACAGCAGGACAATATCTTAACTAAGTTCGGTTAGGTAATGGTTTTCCTCTGTCTCTCCAGGCATATACCAGGAGAGTATCTTACCTAAGCCATTTCAACACTGCTACATATTCTGATACTAACAGCAGTGAAACAAAAGCACAAAGAAGCCAATACTAAGCAATTTCCAGACTTACCTCCCAAATAATCATTCAAGGACAGTGGTATTTTAAACCAGAATTTTCCAAACTTTAAAAACAAGAGCACTGTATCCATTCTAAATTTACAATTATACTATTGGCTTTACTCACAATTTCAGTTGCTTAAATTAACAAGAAGGGATGACATGGTCAGCACAAAGACTAGCCCATGGGCTGGTCTATCTAAGAATCTGATTGTAGCAATGGTAAGAGGTTTTCCTCACCTCCAAATAGCCCAGTCCTGCTCAGTAGCCCACCCAGCCTCCAACTGAATGGGCACCAGGGTACTTTCCCGGCACTAAAGTGGCCAGAGCGTGAAGTTAACCACTCATCTCCATCTACCACCAAGGTTAAGACTGAGCAGAGCTGTACCTCCACTCCCCTTACATGGCTTCATTGTGTGGATACAAACAACTTTACCCTTACAATTATACTGCCTACCTCCACAGTCCTTCAAACACTAGACAGTATGTAATACAGCAAAACAATCCACTCCATCAGGCAGAAATCGGACTAAACATGGTATCACATGTTCAGAGAACATGGCACTCTCTATTGACAGGAAATTGCAATATGCTGGCAAAAGATGACAGACATGGGTGTTTTGCATATAATTCTTTGTCAAACAGGCAAAGAGAATTTCTAAACTTTGACAAGCAAATATTGGTGTCATGACTGCATCAGGGTTATTTCACGCCTAGTGTCTGGCAAGTAGTTAGTGCGAAATTAAATCCACCACTTAAAGTACGCAACCAACAATAGTACAAGTGTGCTAATTCAAATATTCTAAGACTCAAACATGGTGGTTACTTGTGTAGCAGTAAGAACTGTTGTATGGACAGCAAAAACACACAGTATCCATTAGTCTTTCGTACATTCTCTTATGTCAAAACTTAATACAACTGCTTCAGGCAGTTGTTTACTGGTAAATAATCTGCCATGTATCAGGTGTGACAGCTCAGGCAGTATAGTGACTAGTCTATGGGCTGGATGATTCATAGGTCAATTCCTGGAAAGGGCACAAGACTTTTGTCTCATGCACAATGTCAAGATGAGCTCTGGGGAACACCCAACCTTCTATCCACTTGGTAATGGGGGTTTCTTTCCTCAGGGATAAAGCAGCTATGGGATAAATCCTAATACTTACCGCCATCTAGTGTCTAGGTTAAGAATGAGTGGCACTGAACTTCTGCTTCACCTACATGACTTCATGGCAGGAATAAGGACAACTTTATCTTTACTTTTACCTCTACCTTTACCATTACGTCTAGAGCTTCGTACAATTAAGTTGAAGGATGTGTGCATGTCTTCATATTAAAACTTACCTGACGGTGCAATAGTAGCAACTGGAGGAAATGAAATGGGTGCAGACAGAGGGACACTGGCTTCCGGCTTCACTAACGGTTGATATTGTTGATACTGAGATGGTGCTAATAAGGGAACTGTTGAAGTAGACGATGATGACTGCAATTCATAGCCATGCTGGAGTTGGGACAGGGATGAGCTTGTAGATAAAGTTGATGTCTGAAACAGTGGTGCTGCCTGATGCCCAGTAGTGTCCAATGCTGAATGAACAGGATCAGGAATACTGTGCAACAGAGTGGTCCCAATCACAACATCATGTGGTGGTGACTGGTAACTCCACTGTGCAGGAGAACTTTGGTCAGCTCTTGGAGGCGATGGTGGGAGGGCCTGAGAGGCAGTGGAAGAAATGGGTGCTATTTGCAAAACTGGGGACGAAGAACGGGCATAACTAGGTGAAGAAGTAGGTTGCAGAGGGTGCGCTACACTAATTGGCTGAGGATGAGGCAAACTAAAAGGCTGAGGTGCATAACCTTGTGGAGGTTGAGGCTGGGGCTGGGGCTGTGCCTGTATGTTGTAAGCTTCTTCAAATGAATCTTGTAAACCAGAAGGCTGTGGAAGATCACTGAATACTGTAGTAAATGCCTTTGAATCAGTATTTGAGGAGGTTAATGGATGTGATAATCCAACAATGGATGATGACGAGGCAGGAGGATCTTGCCCAAGGAAACTGTCCACTTCTCCAGCTTCTGGAACGAGAAAAAAGTGCCACACATGTATTACAAGCAACTAATAAACTCACATACATTATCAAGCAGCCTGGTGCAACACCAGGACATCTGAACTCAGAAGTACCCTCTCATTTGAATCTCAGTTGACCTACAACCCTCCCGACTGAGAGGTTTCATGACTTGCTTGGGCTCTGGGTTAGTTGATGGGATAGTATTCTAAAAAACAGGTCATGATTACCCCCTTCCAAGCCCTTATGTACTCATTATTCATAACCATGTTCCCATCTCTTTCAATGCCTTAATCTCTGCAGCTGCAACTGCCACTACATAATCTACAAATCATTTCATCCATAAGCTCAACATGTATCCCTTCGTACCTGTCCCATTCCTTGTATGGATTAGACACAGCCACCTGCAATTACTTGGTCTTTCTCTTGTTACCCTACATTTTCCTACACTTTTAGGAGAGATTTATTGTACCACTGTGTGTGCGTCCATATGCCTGTCAATACATAATAACTTCCAAATCAACAGGCAATTTCTTGTTTATGAAGTAAACAAGAATGCCTTTTGTGGAAAGCACATCCAAGCACATGTCTGTCTGTGACCTAGCAGCAGTGACTAAATCACTTATCAGATTTTTATTAAATTCAGTAGAGGAGGTCATTATCAAAAGCTGCCAAGCAAATGTAAGTCTTGTGAAAATCGGCTCATTGACAATCATACATTACTTAAGGGTCTATATAAACTTCTCCTCGTACTGTCCGTACTTCTTGACCAATTTTCGTGAAATTGGGTACAGGTGATCTCCACGCAATTCCATTCAGTAACAGTAATTATAGTGAAAACGTGGGCGCAATGAAAGCCATACTTAGGAGCGTAAATAAAAATCTGTACGTTTTTTCTACACTTATTGTCTGATTTAGAAACTAAATTAGGTGCAGGACATGTCTACAACAAAACAGGCGATAAATGTATAACGTAATATTGAGGCACGTTCATGCAACCATTTTTGCAGTGGAAAAGCAATAAGTAGCACATACACTGAGTGTGTGTTTGTAGCCTTAGTTAACCAGCACACCATGTGCATGCGCCATATTACATTGTCATCTGTAGCTTTCCGGCTCTACGGGATTTTTCCACATTACTTCTTAACAGCACGATTTTTGAGAAAAAGGTTATTGAACATAGAATGTGTTTTTATTTTCTCTACAAATTCCATCAGAAACAATTCTCATTCTAAGAAGAATTCAGCGACATATAATAATAACTGTACATCTGTCTTCATGTCAGGAACCTGTCATTCTTGTCATATTTCAATGAAACTTGCCATGTAGCGACAAATTTTCGAAAAATACTCACATACCAAATTTCATAAAAATCCGTCCAGTGGAAGCTGATTTACACCATGCAGAGGGGCAGAAATTATGGCGTAAATAGTTGCTTTTCGCAATTCTGCCAACGCGCCTGAAAATTAATTGATAATACGAGCTTCCCAAAAATTGGTATAGTGAAACCTATAGTTTACTTCGGGGTGTAAATTAATTTCCGTCCCTATTTTCCACATTTATTGTCCGATTTGGATAAAAGTCGGTATAACAGGTCAATACATAATGCTTTTGAGCAGTTGCGAATTTCTTTAAAAAAGCGGTGCAAAGGTGACTGTACTTTTCCTATAGGCGTAAATCAAATTACACTAATGAGTGTACATGCAGACCGTAAGAAATTTTGAAAGTAAAGAACGGCTGGGTGAGGTGTGTCCACTATGTAACACAGTCGCCTATCTGCAGTTTTCTTTTTTACTTTCTACAGTTCAATGTTACTGCAAACAACTGAATACGAAACGAATCAGGTTCGCATTAAACTAAGCAATTAGTCATGATACATTTAGCCTTCACAGGCTCCTTGGATGTTCAGTAACACACACACACACACACGCATATATACACACAGTAGGTGTTTTGTATGGGTGTGAAACTTGGTCGTTGACATAGCGGGAGGAAAGGAAGCTGGGGTGTTTGAGAACATGGTGTTGAGGAGAATATTTGGACCTAGGAGGGACGACGTAACGGGGGAATGGAGGAGACTGCATATCGAGGAGCTAAATGATTTGTACTCCTCACCCAATAGTGTGCGGGTGATAAAATCGAGAAGAATGAGATGGGCTGGGCATGTGGCGCGTATGGGTGAGGAGAGGTGGGTGTATATGGTCTTGCTGGGGAAACCGGAGGGAAAGAAACCACTGGGGAGACCTAGGCGTAGATGGATGGATAGTATTCGGATGGATCTCCAGGAGGTGGGATGTGGTTATATGGACTGGATTGGGCTGGCCCAGGATAGAGACAGGTGGTGGACGCTTGTGAGTGCGGTAATGAACCTTTGGGTTCCGTGAAATGCGGCGAATTTCTTGAGTAACTGCAAACCAGTTAGCTTCTCAAGAAGGACTCTGCGCCATGGAGTAAGTAAGTAAGTAAGTAAGGATGTGACCTAAATTCAACGGGATGTGTAAAAACCACTTCCCCATTTTTGTATTTATAAAATTCCAAGAATCGCATGTCCTAAGTTATGGGTGTTCGACCACTACTCAGCTGCTACTCTCAACTGAATACATATACAGTCGAACTCGTATTATAAATTGTATCGTTACAAACTGGTGTCGCTCTAAGCGAGGTGTATGGCAAACGTAAAGGCAAAATATTGCAAGCCAAAACACAGACCCGCAGGCATATTATTTAAAGTTAAAGTCTGATGTATGAATACAGACGGAAGTGGCTTTCACACTTCCAAAGAATGCCACAAAGCCGAATCCCTTTGAAATCATAACACTACAGACCACAAGGAAGGAGAACAATTGGGAGACCGAAGAAGCGTTGGTGCGAGCAGCTGTAACTCTGGAGACGGAACGGATCAAAGGGTCCAATCCTTGATGTTTATGATGATGATGATGCTCTGATGTATTGCAAAACTTAAATTACATTTAAAATTTAAAAATAATAAAAATTATACTCAGAGAATTTCAAATTCCCACATAGGCCTACGCTAAAAAAAATACATTAACTTAGATTTAAAATTTAGGAAGAACAAAGATTGTCACAAGAAGAGGACCGTCCCCTGTCAATACTGTGTTGCTAAAACCACTTAAGCAGCGGTTCATCGACATTACTTCGTTCAGGATTTCGAAAAAAAACTTTACTCTCGATGCGTTCCGTTCAAAAGAACTAATAATTTTGGTTCTGTTTTTCCAAATCGTCCGGATCGTAGAATTTACGAGACCAAATTCCCGACATACATCAGCTTTCTTTTCTTTTTCCTATTTTCTATTTTTCGTGCCACTTAAACCTTTCCTGCGACGTTCAAAACCTTCCCTTTATTCGCGACTGCAGCCATGTTAACACATAATCAATGCCTTGTTAATTGCAGGAACAGAAACGCAATGGGAAATTAACGCACAAAGTAAATTATCCTTACTACTGTCAATTTCCAGGCCTGGAATTTATATAGCTACGCGTAAGAGTAGATGGATTGTTCTCTCAATGAGGAGGAGAGGGTAGAATTCTCAAAACAGCCTACCTCTTAGAAAATTATATTGGAACGGATGGTTTGCAATATCGTTATATCCGCGGTATATGCTCTTGTGTCGTACTAAGCAAGGCAGAAAAACATAGGTCTTATGGGAAACTGGTACCACAGAATGTATAACGTTATAAACGATGTGTCGCACAAACTGATGTCGTTATAACCGAGTTCAACTGTAATTTCCAAATGTGACATTCGACATTATGCATACTATATCGACCTTGCGTTCATTTGTTTATGATACAGCTCTCTTAACTGCAATACTAATAAAAATCAGGGCTGCACAAATCCCGGGTGACTATATTCTGCAGGGTATCGCCAAACACGTATAGGTCCTGAATATGAAACTTGCTCCATTTCACCCTTCAGGCGCCCAGCACTGTCAGAAAACTTCTCAGGTTTTGCAAAATTTGTGAGCCCCTTTCTGCAGATAACATAAAGCAGTGGGTTAAAAATTATTTCACCCTGTATCTGTCAAATATTCACCATATACAAGCATGTTTCCAATAAAAGTTATAGATCGTAATGAGGTCCACTTTATACTACAAGCCAATTCGCGTACGATTTATAAAACCGTTCTGCGGCCCGCGTTACGATGCTGCATGCTGAATACGACTCGCAAGTGTCGAAAGTCAGCCGACCCCTGATATAGACCACACAGTGTCGATGACAGAACACGGAGCAAGATAACAGAAGCACTTCGGTTTTTCCCCCACGGGTTCCGAAACAGTATTATGAGGCGATATACTTATAACTCATCGGAAAATGGAACGATGCGGCAGGGCATTTGCAACAAGTTAATGCGTAAATACCGCTACGTTTCTTTGAACCATCTAGCAACCTTTTCTTCTTCTTTTTTTTCTTTTTTTCTTTTCCACATCTTATCATGTATGACTTCGCAATTGTTCACGCTGTTAAAACACGAGACAAGCGCCAAATAAATGGGGTCACAGGAAAATTCAACCCGTGTTTTACGTCATCACAGGAAACTGAAACCACACAAGACACTGACTGGTCTCGCGAGGCGCAAACGACGTTACAGCAATACGATAAAGCAGTTTCGTGGGAAACCGGATTTGACGATAAGTGTCTTATTCCATTTAAACTTTAGAAGAAGCATCATGACACTACGAGGGCAATTACATTAGGGTGGATGAGACATGATTCGGACATCGATTCTGGGTAAATGATCAGCTTGATGCACAAATAGGTTATATAATACGTTTATTATTATAATCCTCTACATGCTTCGAGCAACTCTGTGCTCATCATCGGAAGGTCAAATTCTCCTTCTCAACCTGCACACCGGACGGTCACTTACAGAGGATACTATACCAGATGCTCCTTCTCAACCTGCACACCGGACGGTCACTTACAGAGAATACCATACCAGATGCTGTATTAATACAATTTGACCTCCTGATGATGAGCACAGTGTTGCTCGAAACATGTACAGGATTATAACGATAAACGTATTATATAACGTGTTTGTGCATCAAGTTGGTCATTTACCCAGATTCGTACCAGGATGCACGGCCAGCAAAACATAAAATTCATGATTGGGACATGTTACAACGAACAAGGGGATGTGAGAGTTGATGTTTTCGCGCCGCTGACTGTGAATAATACGGTCCTCTGGGATATAGCGTTTTATAGTCTGGTCACTACTCTATCCTAAGATGGAGGCAAAGGGTTCCCCCAAAAGCTACTAAATTTCGAACACAATGCACGCCATTATATCCCAGAAGACAGTCTCCTGCCAACATAGCACACATCAGAAACCCTTACAAAAATTTCTATCGAAAATCTGAAGGAAGGGTAATGTTCGCGAAACCCAAAATCAGCTGCCGGAATAATACAAAAACATATCTTAGATAAACATGGCAAAAGGGTTCAGGGTTCAGGGTTCAGGGTACTGTCCCATTAGGGAATCTTTATGAACAAGGTCATGAATGTCCCAATTCCATCTTGACCAAATGGTTAACTGGTTAGTGTCAGCTATAAACGGCCATCCAAGTGCCTTAATATTCCCAAATAGGTGTGGGAAAAGAGAAACAGTAAACAGGCAACATACCTGACATTATACCTCCACATTACAGTACGAAGACCAATCAGACCAGCCCACTGACATAACGTCTCCATATTTGAGTGGTGAAGTAAAGGACTACCATTTGGCGATATAATGCCGTGAAATTTGACGGGACACACTAAGAAAAGCCAGTCTGATAATGTAGTTTTTTTCTCATTCGACTGCGAAGAAAAATGAACAGCACAATGTCGTTACCTGATACTGAACCCCATGTAATTTATTAACGCGTACGAACCCACAGTGGAAAACCCAGCAGCGATAACTTTTGCATACGAGTTTTATTTCCAACTACTGCACAAAGCTTAGATTTTGCGCTCCTACACGTTTCGGCCACCGACTATAACCATCACCAGGGAGCGATATACTATAAAGACATGAGCAGCGTATCATATGTCCGGTAATTTGACAATTTCATTGTAATCCATCCCGTTAGGCTATGACACATTAATACTGGCATATACATTACCGTAAAACACAACAAACTTTTAATAAAATGATCAATAAATGCTACATGTTCCGGTCCTTCGGAACCATCACCGGGCATTAAAATACATGATTTAAAACATAAGTAACTATGCGGGAGGAGGAACGAAACAAAAAAGGGAGAGGAGAAATGGTGCTTAAGGACCGAAACATGTAGCATTTATTGATGATATTATGAAAAGGGTGTCTTTGACAGTAATATACACGCCAATATTAGTAAGTCAGTAATTTGATCGAATACCATATAGGACAAGGGTAACGTAAAAAATTCTTAAAATAAGATTGACAAACGAAGGAACGCAATGAAATATTACAGCCCATATCTACGTGGCAGGTTGTAAGACTTCTCTGCAAACACGAGCCGTCAGAAATGTTGAACAATATCCGTTATCTTCCGGCCAAATAACTCCGCCCAGATACCCTCTTCCTATCTCATATTGAATTGTTCTAACGTCTGTAACGAAAAGTGGAAATGCCCTGAATAAGAGTCATTCCTTAAGACGACGTAAGAAAGCAGCGTTATAAGACTGCGTACGGTGATAATCTAGTTCAGTGCGTACCGGCTTGGGGTGGTAGGCGGTTCATCTCGTCTACTGTTTTTCGTCTTTCTCAGAGTTACGTGTCAGCTCTCCCTCGTCTTTTGTACAGCACCAAAAAAAATTAGTTTGCTACTCGTGCATGATCCAGAATTGAGAATTTTAGTTAAATACCAACCAACTGTCGAACAACTGGAAATTTTGTCATCAGAACGAAAGCTAAGGGCCGACACACGGGTGTTCTAAATACTAAACCCAATAAACTCTCATTAATTAATACTATACAACGCACAAACAGATTAAAATAAAGACTGGCCGGACAAGGAAATCAGTAAATTGCCGCTCTTCCCACACAAAATCGAAGAATGTGTATCACTAAAGGGATACTGTCAAATCGAGCCGCTACGTGCCTAGTTCTCTCTCTGTTTCAATTATGGCAAGTCTCAATTGTTGCTCAAGAGCGAATTTTACCTGGCTTTGGGCCCGAAACGATTCCAATCCAAGAAGTACAAGCAAATCGTTACAACAATGACATACGACCTCCAGGTGCTCAAAGTCTGCCGCAGGGACCCGAGGTTACATCCACCGCCGTCATCATCAAAGACATACTTCAAGATCGGTATTTAAGAAGTCCTGTGGCTGTGGTCACTGACACTGCGCCTCCCTTCCTGTATCGAGCCAAGGCGCTCCTGCAAGCTGTCGTCTCCACCAGCACGAGCATTAACATGGTGTTGATCCCATACAACAGTACCGGTGAGTAGAACCAAATATTACCTAACGTGAAACCTACTTCTAACAGAATTGCAAGTTCCCTGAACATTCTGACATTTCAGAAAGCTTTGCTTTTAAATCAGGTACCTTGTATAATTAAAATACTGTACAGTGTACACCCACCGCGCTTAAGAATTTGCTGTTGACAGCAAATATTATTCATATACTTCAAAAGCTGCAAGGCCTACTTGCCGGCAAAATGACCTGTTATTCTATTGGGACCTTATTAAAATACTGAATTACTAAAAACACCCTAGTCACATTCATATTGACAATCTTGTGACTTATTAGCCTATATCAAAATAAGTCAACCCGCGATACAGCGCCAGCGGTAAATCGGGGCTGGCGATTTATCGAGGGTGGCGGTAATTCGGAATGCTGTACAATAGGAAATTTCTGTTCAGAGACTATTGTGAGCGCTAAGGGAGGGTGGCGCTACTTCGGGGTTTGACAATATTCTCATTCGCGAACTTCTTCAGCGCAAATTATCTTCCAGCATCCAACACTGTGAGGGCCATCTCCTTACCGCTACATAGCCCAAAATTCTCTCTTAAACTACAAATACGCAGCTTTATAACCCTTAATGTTAAAAACACACGGGTTCTGCAGTCAAACTGCACCCAACTGCATACTGACAATCGACGAGATTAACTTTCCATTATGACTTCTGGCCAGGCTGATGCTCACTGCTTACTTGATACACACAGATTGTGACTCAAAAATGGCGGCTACGTAATTACATATACAAATAAAATGGTCGCTACGAAATTACCTAGGTCCTGTATGTGTGTGTGTGTGTGTGTATATATATATATATATATGAAATTACTATGGTCCTGGGGTCGACTCAGCCTCTAACAAAAATAAGTACCAGGAGCATTTTCTGGGGGTAAAGGCGGCCGGTGCGTAAGGCTGACAACCTTACCACCATCCTGTGCCGTTGTCATGAACTCTGGGAACCTTAACTTCCTGGAACCCTCTGGGCCACTCCAGGCCTGTAACGGGACTGTTTTACCTTATATATGAAATTACATAGCTGCCATTTTTGAGGTACCTAGCATATCAAAGAACACAGAGATGGTGGAAAGGGTCTCCTATTCACGTAAACACCAGTGGCCCCAAAAATGTTCAGAATATATGCAATCGTAGGATACAGGAGCCAAAGCTCTATTCCAGAAATGGATTCTGTCAAACTACCGAATGCTTCGCAGCAGTGTGGAAAATAAGGGAATTGGAATTCGGGGCACACCCCTTTAGAAATGGAATACCAGTTCCTTCTTTCTGTCACAGTCCACTGATTCTTACGTTTATGTATTGCCAATAAAAAAAAACTCCAAGTAATTTTTAGTGTACAGACACCAAAACCAAATTTCATAAAAAGCTGTTCAGCTGCTTTAGGAATGAAGTATGTTCATATTTTTTGGCACGGTCCGTAAATCATGAAGGCTTTCTCGACTGAAGTGTTCGTTATTTTGTCCAACTAGAACCGGCGCGTGTTTTAATATAATTGCTACCAAAGGTCAGGATATGTACCCAGCAAACCGCCATAAACAGGTGCAGGCTCTCCATTTGAGCTACAAATACGTCGTAATTTTAGATTAATCTGGAAGACAGTTCCAAACATGGGTACGTGCAGGAAGAAGGGTAGTCTACAAGACGGGAAAGGAGGGTTCCGGTCTGTAAATGACCTAAACCTGTATGTTCCACACGCCACGTTCCCAAATGTTTTCGTAGCGCATTGACACTGGAGTCAGTTGTCTTGGGATATGAATGGCACACTAATGGCATTAGAGGTTAACCTGAAGACACTAATCTACTGCTGACCCACTAACGGCATTACACATTCAAACTGTTGCAACCAGATACCTCCCCGCGTCTCACTAACCATACACCAAAACATGTACCATGTCGTAGTTCCATACGAGATCTATAGTTTGTGTTACAGTCCTATACACTGAGGAAGACATTAGACAATGAACGATCCAAAGTTCAATACATCGACAAATTTCAGTGCAGATCCTCCAATATCAAATTTCACCGAAAGACGTTCAGAATTTTCGAAGGTGTAACACAGACGGACAAGGTCTTACAATTAGGGCTTCATTTTACACACCGCTTCATTTTATACACCGCGTTCAAAGAATACAACAGAGTAAGTCACTAAACTCTAAAAACAGTAAATTAGTTTCCTTGTTCCTCCCGATCCTGCAACCACATTCGCGCGATCACAGTCACTACCTACATAGTTTTCAAGACAAGCGTTTAAGACACATTGCACAGGGCATCAAAACCATGCGAACGACTATCATCAGCCCTGCAGCTTCTTCGTGCTTCGCTTAAATCCACGCATTAATCTCCTCTATAACAGTGATAAAGTTGTCATGGAGATACATAGTGGTATGAATGTGTGGTTACATTTATTAACTTAGACACCCTATGGGAATAAGTGGACACATTCGCGCCCCGGCCACTTCACCCCGGGGGTAAGATCTTTCAGGTACCCCAGAGCCGTTCTGGACGTTTCGGAAAAAATAAAAGTCTCTTGCCTCTGCTTGGAATCCAAACCATTATACGGATGTCATGTATTATTACGAATACAAACGGTATTATCCATTGAATGGGGTACTGGGCCGTCACGATGTATGTACTGTCACAGGTAAAAAAAAAATGGGATCATATTAGCGACTCGAACACAATTCCACACCTGCACGTTTTAACGCGAGGTCACCGACACTGCCATATAGGCTACATGTGCCTACAAATGCTGACGGAGGCACAGATACACATCATGTCAGGGCACGGAATAACTTTGGTTAATTTTACACACAGCCGACAAGTCCTCAGTGAAGGCGCTATGCTAAATCTACCCCAAGGTCGAGGTGGTCAAAAGACGTCACAAATCTTCTTCCGAACTGTGTTGTTTTTTACGAGTATATAATAATTCTTTAAAAACTTGTCTGTCATGAGCCTGGAACCAGTTTTGTCCTTCCTGAACACAATTCCACAGACCTTGTACTTCAACTTAATTGAGCTTTTCAACGAGTCGTCCGACGTTAATGGCCCAGTTAATGGTACAACTTAATTGCAAAATACGGACAGTACGCCTTCCGCCAGCTGAACAGTGAATATACGCGTTTCACATGTCGAATACATCCGCTTTGGCTGTTAGTCCATAAACTGGATTTCGTCGCGCATCTCAACAGTACTTTGCGGTAAATACTGGGCACTCACTGTTTTCATTTAGGCATGTTTTCCACCTTAGTTTCCTTAAATCCGATCCCAACACAATAAGACTTTAATTCTAACTTTACACAGGTTACGTGCGACGATGAATCAGTAAAATAAGCAGTGCGGGCATACACAAGGGAGTAGGGACAGAACGCAATAAAATATGGAAGAATTAATAATTCTGTAGGGGTTCCAGTATGTTCATATCTAAATTCCGGACGCGCACGCACGCACGAACGCACACACACCAATAAAAGAATGCGCAAATACGGTCTTCAAAGTTTTCAAGAAACCAAAAGTTGTCAACCATAATATCTCATAATCCTCACTAAAAAGTTTCTAAAGACTCTAAAACTTCACGCGGTGCATAATAGAAAAAGAGGGAGAGGGTCGTTTCCTTCTACTTGCGGTGCTATACCAAAAAAAAAAAAAAAAAAAAAAAAAATCCCCTCTCAAAAATGTGGCCGAAGCAAAAATTTGAAACAAAAAAAAAAAAAAAAAAAAAAGGATTTCCACCCCAAATGTTTTTTTTGGCCAAAAATAAATATTTTTTACAAAATACTT
>Ga0123355_10008895_pt1 | contig 15209 bp, 14 predicted proteins | sample TergutEmb28metaG_3_FD_89872 | JGI IMG/M metagenome (GOLD analysis project Ga0123355, IMG submission 89872) | Embiratermes neotenicus P1 segment gut microbial communities from Petit-Saut dam, French Guiana - Emb289 P1 | ecosystem: Host-associated > Arthropoda: Insects > Digestive system > Gut ... | reverse complement strand
TTTTTTTGTAATCACAAATCAACAAACTGGTGTCAGTCACTTTTGACACAGTAGGTTTTCCATTCATTGTGTTGTAATTAAAATAATTCACACAGCATTCATATGGAGTGGAAAAAATCAAATGTTTGTTTTATCAACTTATGCTTCATACTGGTAATAAAGCAAAAGCTGCAACATCTAGCACAGGATCATCTGATAAGCTCTATTAGACCAGAAAATGTTTACAAGGCCCATCACATTACACTATTCCATCAACTCGAAGCAGTGCTGTCAATATGATGATTAAAACAATAAAATATTGGTGTCTAATTGGTTCTCTAAACTATGTATATAGGACAGGATAAGATATGACATATAAAATGGTTTAATTTGACCAAGAAGGTACTACATACAGTAAGATACACATTAAGTATATTGTTCTAAGGTCCACAAAATTATATCTGGCAAACCTTTGGTCACGCAGGTGCCAGATATCACAACTTTCAAAGTAAGCAGATATGCATTCCTCAAGTTTCATAAAATCTGTCAAAAACCCAAATCATTATAGCCTACATGTTTCTTTCTCTCAATGAAAATAAAGTTGATTTACCACCAAAAAAAAACACACACACACACTCTGGACTGGACTTCATACAAAATGTGACCAAAACATCTCTGATATTTTAAACTTTATTAGCTGTGTTTTGCTTTAGTCCACAGACTACCTGGCAAAGGACTGCATTTTGTTATTGTTAATACCCTTACTCAGTGAAAATATGGTCACCAGACCTAAAGGAGTAGATTGAAAATCCACTATTACTGCATGTTACCCTGAAATTAAAACAAAGCTACTTACCTCATTACCAAGAGACTTAAAACCCTCATTCCCAAATGGTAAAAATTAGTATTTAATTTTCAAGCTTATGAAATGCTAACCCATTACATTTTGAACAAATGTGCAGGCAATCTACACAGACATTTTTCAAGAAACTAACCTGTTGTTGCTTCCAGTGGATCCTGATTAGCACAGGCTGCTAATTGAAGTTTCTTTGTCTGCTTGTTGTACCCAAGCCAGCCCCAACCAGACCCCTGTACTCCAACAGATATGGCTGACAGCTGTGCTTTTAAGTTGTCCAGTGAACCGAAGTCTCTCTTAATAGCTTCGTCCAACTCACCTGCAAAGAAACAAAATCTGAAATTCACACAGCAATTATTGCCAAGGTCACAGTCTGCTGGGAAGTGACATGCAGTTTGGCAGGCAAGTTCCTCCAAAATGTTGGTATTTCGTATGTACCTACCAAGCTACATAGCAACATTTCCCAGAAGCCTGACAACTTAATCACATGCGAAGAATGCATAGTTTCCCTGCCACATTTGTCTTTTACAATGCCTTCTACAAATAAACCTCTTGGTTGTGTGAGATCTGGATCATTCTGTAAAGAGCTTTCAAATGTCTACTTCAAGGCACAACAATACCTGCCAAACATTACTGCACATTATATCAGAATTAGCTGAGACTTTGCAAGTTATGTGCAAAAGGATAAATCTTATTATTTACATATTGTGGTCTTCTGGGTTACAAGCCACCTACCAGACTACACTGTGTCTTATTTATAGTTTAATGACACTGTCAGAAGCACAGACTGTATACCATCCAATGACAGTATTAGTAAAAAATGAGTTGGAATGATAACAAAAGGAACCAGTGATGGCCGAATTTGAGATAATATCCTATAATCTGCCTGTAAGGACTGGGAAAAAATAAGAAAGCATCAATTACAGCAGTCAGTGGCCCAACCAAGATTGAACTGTTAATAAATGACACTACTTGCTTGATACTGTATGATGTCATAACCCAGACCACCACTATACAAATCTTCACCAATGTGGACATCTAAATCCATTTAATGCTCAAAGAATGAGTACCATCCTCCCCATGGAAGGAAATAAAGGAGAAAAGAGCAATATTGACAAAATGACCTTCACAGACTTGGGCTGTATGTTATTTCACTACACAGTATGGATTACAAAGGTTACTAAGCATCAAATAAGAGAACAAGATGACTGAGTAGAGTGAACTTGGTAGGACTTTGGACTGCCTCATAGTTATATGTTCGGATTCACCTGTAGAAACTCTGAAAAATCACATACTCACTTCAGAACGGAAGTCAGGTATATAACCACTCTATACTCACCTGCTTGGTATGTAAAATTAAATATACCACAATTTGAACACAGTATTTCATTGTAATGTTTAGAATCAATTTACTGAGTCTTACGGTAATTCTGTTATGATCTTGACATCCTAAAATGAATGGTACTCCCACATCAACTTGACAAGTCAATACCCAAGAACTTACTGGTTGGTTTTCCTCCAGTGGGAGAGAGATTCTGCCAGAAGATTGTGTGGTTGATGTGACCTCCACCATTAAACTTCAGTGCAGGGCCCAGACTGATGATTGTGCTTACACAGTCTGGAACAAATACAACATTTCAAGGCAGCTAAACTTAGAACAGGCCACCAGTCTTTGGGGTCAGGTCCTACTTGGCATTACAAAATAGAAAAAACCTGTTCACAGAATAATGATCTGTCTCAATCATCTGTCCTTCCTGTTTTATACTTCATACATATAGTGTTTATGTATGTTGTGTGTTTGTGCACAAGCAATGCACACATACATGCCAAACAGTTCAACACCATCACTCTAAAGTGTAACACCAAAATATAATTTACATATATTAAGTTTTGCCAACATGTTCTATAATGGAATAGTGAGACAGTTTGTTCACGTCTTCAAATAAAACAAAACTGAAGCTCTACAGATATAATGTGCAAAAAAAATATATATGTATGTACGTGTGTGTGTGTATATATATATATATATATATATATCAGATTAATGGAGCAATATTATCACTCAGACTATCCAAAATAAAATCAGCACTTGCTATGGAAAAGATCATAAAAAATGTGTCTTATCTTCTTTGAACAAATGTATAACATAAGCAATAAAATTGGTATTCCCATGATGAGAACACAATTAAGTTGCAAGTACACAACATAGTTTTATGTAATTACACTGCCTCTACCTACATTAACAGGAAGACAGAAGAACTTTAAAGACATTATTCTCAGCTATGCATAAAACAGTTCTGCCAATATGATGTTTTACTCATGCAAATGATCCACCAAATACAGACAACTCTATAAAACTGAGCCTCTATTTTAAGAAATGCAAAGCAAAACACTATAACTATAGAGCGAAAAAGTATAGGTATGTGTGTGCAGGTATATATTGTTGCACTTTTACAAGAATGGTTAACACAGCTGATTAACACTTCTTCACTAAAGGAGAAGGGATTACAAATTAGCATGGAATATCTAATTGCCAGATCAGTAAATGTCTCCATGGCTAAAAAAAGTGACATATAAGAACTTATGTTCTATATTTCTGCTAATAACAATGTGCTTATCTAAAAACAAAAATGCTTTCCAACATTTAAAACACTAAGTTAATGAAATCCGTCTTACTCTTTGCTTGTGCTTCCTTTAACTTTTCCTCTGCAATATTTAGATTGTTCACATAAGCAGCATGATGTTTTGAGTGATGCAGCTTCATTATCTCAGCACTAATAACGGGTTCCAGTGCATTATAATCATATGGCAGATCAGGAAGTGTATGCTTCTGACGATGACCTCCACTACATAGAATTCTGGGATGTTCAAACCTACAAAGCATTTAAATCATACAACAAGAGGCAATATTTCTCAGAACCCTTTCCCTCCATAAGTAAAATACATATGAACACCTATCACCTATCAGGGGCACACACAGTAGGGGAATGGTGGGGAACCGGGCTGCAGTCCTACTCCAAATCAAAGTTTAAAAACACAGATTTTGTAGACAGGATGATATAAAATGTTCTACATGATTTGCCTTTCAGTCACAATCAGCCACTGAAATTGGCTGATGGCTATTACATTAAAATTTTGATTAAAATAAAATATTTATGATGTAATAAAGGAACTTCAAAAAACTAAGATTAGACCTTGTGTTTTAAACTAGGTAAGTTATAGAACACGTATCTATACTTGTATGTACATAAATGCAGTTGCAAACAGTAGTATGTTATACTTATGATATGATTTTATAACACAATTTTTAAAATCAATTATACATTACATATAGCCCCTGGGTGAGCTTGGCCCCCCCATGAAAAAATATGGGTGCCCACCTAACACCTGTCCTCATGTTACTTAATGAGTATGCATCAGGTTTTGCAATATATGATCTCTAGAAAGATTTTTCTTCAATAGTTGTGCGGAAAAGAATAAGAGAGGTACAGAAATCTTGCAGCATACTTGAAACCATTATCATGTTTACCTGCAGTTAAAAATACTACTTCAAGCAACAATACATTCCAGCTGGCATTCAAATCAGGTATAACACAAGTTATATAAACTACAGGTTTTACAATATTTTGACCATCTGAAGTAGTTGAAAATGGCTTACGTTTAGGTCAGTAACCTCAAAGAAAACAGTCCATATTAGGTTGACAGTTTCAAATTAAAACACAAGTTCAGCAGCAGGTATATGTCACAACTATATCCTCATAACGTTGTTCCATTCTACGTAACATTACTCCAAATGTCAAAATACTTACTAAAAATTTCATGTATTGCAGCACTTTGTCTTGTCACCAATGAGTGTGAGAAATCAAACTGGTGAAATGGAAAAACAACTAGAAATTGTAATTATACCAATGCAAATAAAAATCAAAAAGAAAAGTAATGACCATAAGGTGACTTCAAAGAAGCCCAAAACATTCTTTTTAATTTCGCAGATGAAAATTATCACAGTGAACACTGCAATTCTGACAGTTGCTGCTCTCACCCTGTATGCAGTAGCACTAGCCAACATCAAAGCATCACCCCTCTACCATGTTCAAAGTTGGCTAAACACTCATCCACTGGGTTGCCACTGATTGTGATGAGGCGCTGAATTATAGTTACATCAGGGGCTTCTCTCGAGTTCCAATACAATACACACTGTATGTTTAACAGTGAGCGCATGGTGCGTGATGAATTACGTTATATATCAACTGCTTATTTTTCTCCCATATTTTGCATACGCTGTTCTCGCAGTTGTAGTGAATCTCTGGTAAGACACCGTGTATTTACCTCAAATTAACATTCGAAAGTGTCTTAAAAACATGCAAGAACACATAAAATAGTGGCGGTTACTGTAAAAAATGTTTCTAACGCTGTAACCATGCAGGCAATATGCATTCGTATCTACATTTCCAACAAGCGCTGGATGTGTATCGTGACGTGCTCTACATCCCTGGCTTAATACTGTCAAAGATCAAGGAAATGAAATACAGTCTACCCACATCTACTCTACAGTATTTGTACCAAACGAAACCCTACACTACATATGAACAGAAATAAGGCTCAGTCTGTAGTTCTCATAGTTTAAGCCCGGGTGTCACTTTTCGTCAAGTGTTCCCAAAGAAAAGACGAAGTGTGCACAACTAATGAATTAAAATCACCTGATAAGTGACACCAATCCTCGCCTGCAGAAATTCATTGTGTGCAAAGCAATTATCGTATTATAACTCAAAATCTTGTCCCCTGCAACCTATAACCCACATCCAAGGCCACAGGCCACGAACCACGAATCATACGACCTCTACACGAAAACTTTCGCCAAAGAAAACCGCTTGGTGTGCCTACACATTGCCTAAGTTGAAATTCATCCGTGGTTTCACAGGCAACCACTTCAACCATCTTTGCACATGGTTAGCCGCAAATTGTGACCGATTTGTTATTTGTTGTGGTGTGTGGTTGCGTATTGGTAGCACTGTGCAGATCACAGATGACTCACGGTGCAGACAATGGGTCCACGCGTAGCAGACGAAATATAGACTGCAAGATCACGGCACACGGTTTTAAAAATATTTACTTTTTATGGACATGGAGATACATCAAGACTAATGTAAAGTTTCCGCTGCTTGCTCCTTTTAGAAGAATAATGGTGCCTAAAACTATCAATATTCTATTGTTTATAATTGGTAAGAAATATATAACTGTTAGGTTAGGTCAGCTTGTCAATATTATATTTCAAATTGTTTTGGGCTGGTCATTTCAGAATAATTATGATGTCTAGACTGTTAGTTTTGTTGTATTTAGTTTTTTAATTTACGTATTATGTAAAACTAACTACCATTCATTAATGATTTTCAGCAATAGAGAATGCGACTTCCAGTGAATTATACAAGGAGGAAAAAACTGTTAGAGAAGAAATGATCGCACAAAATGATGAAATTTCTAATGAAATAGACTCTCACATGCGGTCTGCTGATATGGAAGTAGCGTCTGTGAACAAATTTATTGATGAACTACATGTAAGCATTCTTTATTCTTTTAGGCATACTTGATTTCAGAAGTAACAGTGTCTAAACAATGTATTGCAATCCCACCTAGTTTTGCAGTTCTAACTACTTTATCAGGAACATGCGTGTTTTCTGTATAGCAGAACTCTCAAAATGACATATCTACTGCAATGCTTACCAGCTTCTTGCCTGTTACTTGAGGACTGCCAATCCAGTTCCATGTTGAGTTTTGCCTAGGTAAAGCAAGTGGAAGACTTGATCAAATGTACATGAAAATAATCATAACCTGAGGCCACATTTTATGTCTTTGTGTCAAGTGTTCACCAAAGTGTGTTTCAGTAATTTCAGGGCCTATTGTTACTGAATAAAGGATAGAATTAAACAACAGGCTTCTGTTGTAACATTAATTAAACTTCATGTTCTGTTAACAGGGTGTTACATAACATTCACTTTCACTGCTTCTCTTAATGAATAGGGAATGTGAGCTGCATACTACACACTCCAAACAAGTATTTTATAAGTAAATATGCAAATGCAATCACAGTAGAGTCCTTTCGTTTCTGCCTTCCATTTGCCCTATGTGTTAAGAGAATTCTCACCATATTATATTGTGGTTGCCAACACAAACACATTTGCAGAAGCTTAAGTTATAGTTGCCACCATTCATAAAAATCAAAACAGAACATGTAATCCACTAACATTAGACTCTCAAGTGTCATATTAGCGACAAAAGACTCATCACTATCGCCAACACAAATTATCTTAACCACAACCACCACACATGTTCCTGTCATGCTTCTCTCCATTATGTGCACATCAATACCTCCTGCATATTGCACTCCAGTAGACTAACTGATGAATTGCTAGTCCATTGCTAGTACCTGTCTGCATTTGTTCATACAGAAGCAATTTGAGGAAGAACAGCAAACCAAGATTGCTAAGGAAAGTTTAGAAGCCACTATTGGAGATGCTGGTACCCTTGGTGAGAATGACATACAGACCATTGCACATGGTGAAGCACAGCAGTCTGTAGTCATCAGTGTGCAACAGGAGAGTGGCAATTTCACAGCCAATGCTACTGGCTTGCCAGACAATGCAGCAAATTCGACATCCACCCTCATTTCCTGTACTACTGGACGAGAGGCAGTTGGGCAGCCTGTAGAGGCGAGCTTTTGTTAATTTTATTACTTGAGATATGATAACTTCTAAAGGGACTAAGTTTCCTTGTTGTAAGATATTATAAAATACTTTGCATTAGGTCTTTCAGATGTAATACTGGGGTATCATTGTCTTGCACCTGTATCTCCACCCATCATATGTTCTCATTAGATAACACATGCACAATTCATCACTGAGTTGGCAGCAGAATTGTAACAATTCCAATCACTGTATAATCACATAAATATGATGTCATGTAATACTAACGTAACAATAAACTGTCAGTAAGAACGTGAAGTATTACTGCATAGAACAGTTAAATTTCAGATAGAAATGCTAAATTCCATCATTGGTGTAACTTTTTCTAGTAGCTTTTACTACTGTTTGGCAGTTTGCAAATTGTCTTGGGTGTGCAGCTTTCTTGGGCATTCCACTGACTCATGGCATTACAGTAGATGAATTTAATGACAGGTAAAATTCCTTGACCTTTGTAAAGGCTACAATTACCATCTACAAGCAATAAGAATTGTCTTTAGTTTCAGGTTTTGCGAAGAACATGCAATGTCCGTGCTCAAATATTATTCAAAATTCAACAGATTAGTTGTTGCATAACCCTATACATTAAATTTATTGAGATGAGTGACAGATAGTGTTTGTGAACTACTGTAGTTAATGGCATATTGCCTCCCCCTTAAATCAGGCCATTCTCCTTGCTCAAAGACAGTATTGTTCATACTAACCAACAAAGCAGTCAGTTATATTACAGTTTCTAAGGATTTAATTTTGTTTTTGTTTCAGTAATGCTTAGGTTTTATTCATACCGATTACAAGGTACTAAAATGTTTTTTGTATTCATTTTGCTTGTTACCCACAGCTGGTGAATTCTACAAGATTGCTGAATCTTCTGTTAACTGAACCAAATGTCACAAATCGCCGTTCAACAGCAGACTGTGTTGTACTCTTGTTCTATGCTCGTTACTGCCCATTCAGCAGCATGGCTGCACCCCATTTCAATGCTCTATCACGTGCATTCCCAGATATTAAAATGGCAGCTGTTGATGCAATGAAATACCACAGGTAACACACTTCTAAAGGTTAAACATTGGTCAGTTGCTTAGATGTTAAATTCTGTTCAATATGATCCAGAGGTATACTTTCTAATTTACATCCCTCCCACCCCATTTCGAGGGAACCGCAGTGGCACAGTGGTTAAGGTGCTGTGCTACAAATCGGAAAGTTGCTGGTTCGATTCCAGATGGTGTCAGTGGATTTTTCATTGACATAAAATACTTCTGATCGCACTATGGCCCTGGGGTTGACTCGGCCTCTAACAGAAATGAGTACCAGGAGTATTTCCTGGGGGTAAAGGCGGCCGGTGCGTGAGGCTGACAACCTACCACCATCCTGTGCTGTTGTCACGAAATCTGGGAACCTTAACTTCCTGGAATCCTCTGGGCCTGTTTAGGCCTGTAATGGGACTGCTTTACCTTTTACCCACCCCATTTCAACTGAACAAGTGACCAGCAACAGAATCTGAAACCTCTGTATTGCTAACACCAAAACCTGCCACTGGACATGCCTCAGAGCCAGCTGATCTGAGTTCACTTCGTCACAAACTGTTTCCATAATTTGCCTCTCAGTATTATCTTTCCAGCCCCTTTTTGATTTTCCTTCTGGCCTCTTAACAAACAACATGGTACTTTAAAGGCTTTATATAACAAAGAGGGCATGATTGAAGTCTTCAGTATTCTGGGTTGTTATGTGGTGTAGGATGGTACCCAGTTTCGAACATTTCAAGACAGCATATGAGTCCAAAACGTCAGTAACTACCACCCTGCGCTGTGCAACATCCCAGAAGGATGACCCCAACTACACCATGGCAGAAGTCTGAAATCTTGTAAGGCATGACTGGTCAATGTCTTTAGAGTACAGTTTTGGGCTTAAATTTTAATGACAAGCCAGAATATCCAATTTTATTTTCATGGAGAGAATGGGAGTTGCAAAGCCTTAGTTAGTTTGGTCCCCCCCCATTCCCCCACTATGAATCTGAACTAAAAGGAAATAGTCAAAGTAAAGTTGTGCAATTTTTCAGTTTCAACACACAGTATGGAATTGTTGGAGTCCCAACAGTGATGCTGTTTCATAATGGCCGACCAGCTGCAAAGTTCAATGATTCAGAATACAACTTAGAGATGTTCAGTGAATTTATAACCAAATACACAGGTATGTAAAGCTTCATATGTTATTACATCTGTAAGCCATGCAGCTCAGGTAGTAAAATGACTGGCTGCCAACTGAATGGCCACGGTTCGATTGTTGGTAGATACATAAAGATTTTTCTCTTTAACATATCCTTGACTTTTTTCCATGTCACCTGCATGGAAAGAATACTTTTTATTGCATACCCTATAGCAACTTGCTACTGGCTGGGCCATGCAGGGATTGAATCTCAGTGGAGGAAAGATTTTTTGCACCCATGCAGACCAGCCCTGGGGCCAACCCATCCTCCTGTACAATGGTTACAGGTCATTCCTGGTGGTAAAGTGGGTGGGTTGTTGCATTAACAACCCACCTCCATCTAGCGCCAAGGTTAAAAAGGGTACAGCTATACCTGTACTCCTCCTCTGTGCCTTCATGCCAGGTTATAGGGCAAACTCTACCTTTACCTTTCTGCTTTATAGTACTTACCACCTACCCAACTATGCAGTGTCATAACCCAAAGACCACAACATGAATCTTGACTGTCATTAAAACCTAAAATTTTATGTAACTCAAGCATTACTTTTTAACCTAGTAATGTGGCTAGCAATTGGGTGGATGACTGGTGTTTGATACCTGACAGGGGCACCATAACACACAGCCTTCTGTGCATGGGATAATGGGGACTCTTTCCCCAGGAACAGCATGGAGGTCTCACTACTCACCTCCATCTACATCCAAGATCTAGAATATACAGAAATTTCCTTTGCACCCATAAACATCTTCTTATTAAAATTTGACTTCTGTGTGTTGAAGCAGATTCATAAGGACCACTGGGTGATTACAGGTGCTGTTTTATTAATGCAGTTCTTCAAATGCTTCTAAAATATTCAGATTTCACTTGTATTTAGGGCTGTTGTGATGAATGTGTACTTAACAATTACAGAGTGGTTTATTATGATGACCATCCATACCTAAAATGGATTTCAATGTGTGCAGGTATGGAGCCACAGGGCAAGCTGTTTGTGACATCAGCAGACTTCAGTGGGCCAGTGCCAAGTGTCCCAGTCAAAGAAACTGACTACTGCCTTGCCCTCTCATGGATTTTCATACTCATCTGTGGAGTATTTTTCTTCAGTAAATCATCATGGTGGCAGTGGATAGTGGAGACAATCCAAAATACTTGGAGGGAAGCGGAGGCTCAGCATGAGCATGTGGAATAAGAACAAGTGATGCAGTGCATGTGACTTGCATTCTGTGTGAAATGAGTTGTAATTTGTGAATGACACTTGACATGATTCCATAGTAAAACAGCCTGACAGTACACACTCCTTAAGTTCGGGTTTCTGAAACTCTACTGTGATATGAAGGATAGTGTTATGTTTGTATGATTGTGTTCTTGTTTCAAAACAGGGTTTTAAAAATGCAAATTTAATTCATTAGTGACTTCATACAACTATGCATATGTGCCCCTAACAAAACAGCTCCTGATCACATCCAGAATTTCTCAGGCACTTGCAAATATATTAACCCCTCTCCATCCTTTTCCTTTCCAACTCCGCTGTACCTAAATACCAATTAATTTGTGCTGAAATTAGTAAAGAACACACTTTGGTACTGAATTGTAACTCCAGACATCTCTTGTTTCTATACATGAATTCTGAAAGATCTGTCAAAGAAAATAAAGTGCAAAGATGTCACACCAGCATACTAATCAAAATGTGGCAGTACATTTATAAATGTAATGGTGGAGGTGTGGAGAAATTACAAATTTGGAAGCCTTCTGACACATGACAGGAAAGAGACAGTGGCTGACTTATACAATATTTCTGCCTTCTTTCCAAAACTGACTGATGTCTATTTCTCCCACAGACCATGGTTTAATTCTGAAACGTCCTTGCTGCTTCTGTTACTCCACTGAAATCATTTTTTTTTTTTAATTTTCCTGAGACTTGTATTTCCTGTATGAAAACTGAGTGATCCAGCAAGTTTTGTTCTTAAGACTGACAATATCAGCACTTTTCTTCATTTTGTAAAAAATGTAAATTATCCTAACTGTTGCTGTATCAAAGTCAAGAATGTCACTTACCAGCTTCATGTACAGTTTTCATGGCAGCATCTGTAAGGAGTACCTGCCTTCACTGGCACAAGAATCCCTTTCATCTCATTTACTAACCTCAGCAGTGCACAGTGAAACACCACTCTCTTCAGTCACCGGTGGAGAGGAACTATAAATGCTCCCTCACTGGATTTTCTTTCCATACACTTGACAACACTGTAAATAACCTTTCTTCTTTGGTTATGGAATTTTGTATTAGTGAAGGCTATATAGGACACATACTGGTCAAAGTTTCATAGAATCAGAGCTAAACAGCTATCACAAACAAGAAATGCAGCTACACAGGTGCTGAACACAAGCATCACTGAAGCCCTCTGCACTTGTTACATGACCTACTGAACACCATTAATTCCACCTGGTATAGAATATATATTTAAAGCACCATTCACATCTTCCTTCCTCACATTAGGAATCCAAGAGCTAATATTGTTATGAGTCATAGTGCAGGAAAGTTGAATCCATATGAAAAGCACAGAATACTGCTTCTCTCCCCACTCCACCCCACCCCACCCTCTCTCATTGTCACCGTAAACATACACTGTTCACCAATGGATAAAGAATATTTATTTATATAACAATATTTTATTTTTGTTTAAGTTTTTTGGTAAATGAATGTTTATTTGAATAAATGTGGAGGAGCTGTAGCTGAGTAATTTTGTTTACAGTGTATGCCATGCTGATAAGATGATTTGATGTTTTGGATGCTAGTGTGGTATTAATTTCCATGGCAGAATTGTATTCACAGTCTAACTGTATAAGCTTCATTATAAATGTGTACGGACATTTCTTGTTTGTCATTTGTAAATCTTATTCAAGTAGAAAGACTGTTCCATTGTTACAGAGGCATGATAATTTGACCATATTGACTGAAGATGGAAAGGTAAAGTAATGACAACCCTGTGCACTCCAAGAAGACATATGGCAGAGTGGAGGTACAGCTCCACTCACTAAAATGAAAAACTGTTAGAAATGAAGTGGAACCACAACATATTGAAAATACAACATAATAACAAATGTGTGTATGCAGACTCTCTGTAACTTTATGTACAGGTCTACTCGAAAAAGCCACCAACTGCTCTCACTCATAGTTCGCATTCTCAAGACCGAAAAGCTGCAGCAGATGAGATAATGGAGTTAAAGTAATCTATCAGCTTTCCCCTTTCTTTGCATCTCACTCCGTTCTTTTACTCACAGTAATTTATAATTACAATTAATTTCACACAAGTACTATATACAAGATATTTACAATATTATAATGTTACCTCCCACATGGTTGAACTCACCATTGTATAGACAAGCAACATCATCACATACTTTTGTCTTAGTTTAACACAACTACCAAAAATAAATAAAATATATCACAGACACATAAGGAACAACTATAAATAAGGTCTGATGCCTGATACAGCTGTAATACCATGTGATGCCAAACTAGCTATTAAAAGGGTTTTTGAATGGTCTAGTTTACTCTGAACATCACAAAATAAAGGGTGAAGACATCAAAACAAACTGTCAAAAGAACTCCAGTGACATATATACAGCAGCTGCAGACACTCTCAAGATAATTTCCTGTACATCACTTCTAGGAAGCACAACACTGCATTTCAAGACAAAGAACCTGTCAGAAAATAAAAAATTCTTTCCACAAGTGATGATCTCACGGCCTGAGCTGAGAAGCCTCCTTGTGGACAACTGCTCCTGGCTCAAGAATGTTGTAAACAACTGATTTCCTGGCAGCTATCATCGTATTCCTCATAAGCATGGCAACCGTCATAGGACCCACTCCACCTGGCACTGGGGTGATGTAGCCAGCAACCTCACTCACAGCTGAGGGAAACCCAATGTTTCCAATTATGATATACAATGGACAGAAAGATTCTTAACTGTTACAAATTCTGTAACATATCTATGCTGGTTTCTGCACACATACGAACAGTCTTCTTAATGCAGTTTGTAGGTATATTGCAGAACTTGATCAGCATGATAGTTTAACAGGACACACAAGTTACGCATATTGTAACATTGTGGCACATTCACACAATGTTTACATCACCTCAGCTATCCTAACAGCCTGATGCCATTTCACTTGAACAAGCACTTTTATGGTGATTTAATGTCACCAGCAACAATGAAATATACTTAGGGGTTTATATAAAGCGCCTAAAATTTTTGCCCATTTTTAACCAAATATGAAACTTCTCAACAAATTTTCATAAAAAATTCTCAATATACAGTTTTACATAAATCAGGCCAGTGGGAGCCACAATGATAAAGTGGACAAATGGACAGATGGATGGATGGACTAACAGCCTGATAACATTTCAGTCAGAAAGCTTTTACAGGGATACTTAGATGTCACATAAAGTACCCCATATTTTTGCCTCATTTTAACCAAGTTTAGATTTTCTCGACCAATTTTCATACAAGTCAAATTTCATGGAAATTCATCCCCTAGGAACCATATTGAAATATATGGTCAGACGAATGGACATGACGAAGAAAACAGGTGTTTTTCACAGCTACGCGAATGTACCTTAACACATGCTACTAACCAGTGCCACTTCTATTACCACTCCAAATTTAGCAATTCAGTTCATCCCATACTGACATGGATCAAACAGGAATACCACATTAACACCAATCATCCACTTATGTTACAACATACATCAGGCAAGATTATACGACTGGCTGTAGAGAAGAAAATAATTACAATGACTAATTAAACTTTGTAATTATTTACATTCATGCATATTCCATTGAAAATGCCCACAGTTTTCTTCGCAAGCCACACCTCATTCCATCTGAACATAATTCTTCTTCGTCATGGGAAGAAGTCTAAAAATATCAACTGTTTCCAATGGTACCATCTCACAGTCTCAACTTACTCAGCCCCTAGTCGATGAGCTACCCTTGTGGATAATGGGCATCCAAAGCATGAAACTTACAACTTACATCCCTCCACCTGCAACTGGGCCCTCAGACCACATCCAGTGTTATCTCCAAACATGCTACCCCAAATCAGTAATTACCTATATAGGACTCAAGTACATATATACTGCCATCATACTACAAGACCTAATTTAACCTCTAAAGGCCATGTGCTGCAGTAAAGAAACGGATGCACACGAGGTCCAGGTGGCCAAGCACTGCACTGTGTCAATACCAACCCCTCATGTCCTTTTTCTAGAAGTATGCAATAGTACTAGCACTCAAGGATGGAAACAGGCTTGGAGTATTCTACTTTGCTTTTATGTCATGCTGTGGCTAAGGTGGTTAGTCACTGGCCTCACACTGTGCAGGCCCAGATTCAGCCAAAGCCAGTCCATGTTGGATGTGTGGTGGGAAAGGGCACCATTTT
>Ga0123355_10008894_pt1 | contig 15209 bp, 16 predicted proteins | sample TergutEmb28metaG_3_FD_89872 | JGI IMG/M metagenome (GOLD analysis project Ga0123355, IMG submission 89872) | Embiratermes neotenicus P1 segment gut microbial communities from Petit-Saut dam, French Guiana - Emb289 P1 | ecosystem: Host-associated > Arthropoda: Insects > Digestive system > Gut ... | reverse complement strand
TTATGCATCTGTTTGTTTTTTGTGTTTTTTTTATTTTAAAAATATAGTTGTGTGTTGTGGTGTGCAGGGGGAGTTTGTTTTTTTTGGGAGTTGGGGTTGGGGGGGGGGGGGGGGGGGGGGGGGGGGGTGATTGGTAATTCCAGAAATACAACTGGAAACAAAGTTTTATTTGCCATTTTTGCACAGAAACTATTGTTTTTCTTATTGTCACAATATTATGTGCGTGTACTGGTCCTACATACATATCAGAAATGGACATTTCCTTATTTGTGGGGCCTTAATAATATTATTAACCATTAATTATTTGTGGGTTAAACCACACTGTCCATAAAGCTAAGCTAAATTTAGCTTGTGTATTTACAGGACCTGAAACCATCAAATATTGCAGTGAATGAAGATTGTGAATTGAAGATCCTAGATTTTGGTTTAGCAAGGCCAACAGAGAATGAAATGACTGGTTATGTTGCAACACGTTGGTACAGGGCACCAGAAATTATGCTGAACTGGATGCATTACAACCAGACAGGTAGATCACAGATTTTATTTCTTTACTTCTGCAGCATGCATAGGTAACCTATTTACCTTTGTGAGGTGCCCAGGCAGTAGATGTGCCAATCTGTAAGTCAGATTGACAGTAAATAACAAAGCATGGAAAAATAAACAAAAATACTGTGCATTCTTTGCACTTATAGCCACTCCAGTGCAGCAGGTATGAATTTGGGTGTTGAAGCAAAGTCTTCACCTTTGACATGGAATCTAGTCACACATCTCAGACAAGCTATTTAAATTGAATGGCATGTGTCTTCAGATTAGGTGGACACATTAGTGTCTTTGCTTACTAGATATCTGGCATAAATGTAATTAACGGGTGTAGAGAAGAGCCAAATGATTGTAATTATAATGCCAGCTGAATGCTTTTTTCAGTCTGATTTCATACATAGAAAATTCTAGGCACTTGATTGTTGTTGCATAGACGGTGCAACATTGGATATGTACTGCTTCAAGTATGGAGATACAAAGCCATTGTATAATGTCACACTTTAAATAAAACAACAGTTTTTTTATTGAACTGTTGCAAGACAGGTTGTAAGTATGCTGATGTATTTAATTTCATGCTGTGTGCTCTATGCAGTGGACATCTGGTCAGTGGGGTGCATCATGGCAGAACTTCTTACTGGAAGGACATTGTTTCCAGGAACAGATCGTATCCTTCAGACTCAAGTTTTTTTTTTAAAATATCTTGTACTTTATTATTTGGTGAGCACCAAGGTAACGTACACATTTTTCTACCTCAGCCCGCTATTGACTGTAATCTTCATCAACACCATTATGACGGCCTCATATCTTAAATTTGACTTAACTGAGGTTGGATCCTAGTGAAGTAGTCTGCATCATTTACACATTGCTATTTGGTGGTAAGTATATCTACATGTTGCAAAATGATGTAATATTTTCTGACTCTATTTCTGACAGATGGGCATGTTTTGTTTGATCATTTCTGTGGACATCCTGTGGAAGTTTGTTGGGTTGACAGAATGATTTTCTCAGACCAAATCGTACATAATTGTAGTGCTAGTGAGCATGCAGAAATATTGTGATGATCCCTTGACCAACTGACTGCACAGAGCAGAGTCCTTCATGAGAAGCTATTAGTGACTCATGTATTCAATAAGTTTTTCATGTTTCTTGCAATCAAAAGGTAATTTTCATTGTAATAACTCATTGCTGGGTCATATTCTGAGCCTGCTGAATCCAGTTCACACCTTCTAGTCTTATTTTATCAAGTTTCATCTCTAATATTTTTCACTCATTTATTTCTAGGTTTTTGTAGTGGCATTTCTGCTCCATGTTTTTCCCACTTAGGTTTTGTATGTATTTCTTATATCCCTTATGCATTCTATGTTTTGTGCTTATCTTTACTTTCATTTCATCACCTTAATTACTTCTAGTGAAGAAGGATATGAACTATGAAGCTGCATGTAATGCAGTTTTCTCCTCCCTCCTTTTACTTAGGCCCAAACATTCTCAGAACCCTGTTCTGAAACATTTCTCTTAGTACAGTGGTAGGCTAGGTTTCACCAGCATATAAAACAACAGCTGAATTGTATTCTGACCTTTATGCTCTTAAATAGAAAATGGGAAGAGTAAAGTTCTTTAAGCATTTATTCACAAAATGTAACATGCTGTTAATTTCTTTGTTAATGTAAGTATTGTTTGTTAATGTCATTCCCAAATCTTTGAACTTGTAACATTTTAAAGAAAATACGGAGGACACTACATATTATATATATGGGAAAGACATGCATTCAGAATTTTGTGTGTAAACCTAAATGAAGAAACAAGATGGGAAACACACATCTGTAGCACGATAATGGTAAAATGAATGCAGAAAATAGATTGTGATTATGTGAATTGGGTTGAACTTGCTTATGATGGGGTCCAGTGATTTGATTTTTGTTAATACTCTGATGAACTGATTTGATACATGACTATGTGGATTTAAATGACCATTTGAAGACCCTGTCTGATTGTTAGTTTACTCAGGGGCAGGTTTTTCTTTGAACACTTCAGTTTTCCTCCAGTTTTAATACCACCAGTGCTGCATACTTGTCACAGTACCAAGTGATTTAGTCTTGCACAATTCCTACAGCTCTGTTGAATTAATGAAGGTTACAGGAGTTGCTAGGTAATCAGATGGTGGTGTTAATAGCTAGGTCTGCTTAATGAGTGCCTTAAACATCTCAACATGCATTTCTGCAGGCTTTACTTTATGTGTCTGAACTGTGTGTAATTACAAAAGTCAGAAAGCATTCGGACAACCCTGAAAGATATGCTGGGCATGTCATTTAATATTTCCTTTGTTGCATGCTGGGCATGGTCTGTATCCTTCCATTTCCACACTTTATCAGGGTTCCCAGCAACAAGGAAGTGTATTGTCATATGACATATTATCAACCCAATCAAGAGTGGCATGTGAATACACTCAGGTGCCTACTGGCCAAGGTCAGAAAATATCAGTTGGATGCCTGTTGATGTACATGTACTTGTATATCACCCTTTCCACATCTAAACTACTGAATGGTGCACCCATGTGTTGTGATTTTGTAACATGAAGACTGTGCACCATACTAGTACATTATATGCATGTGTGTGATCATTGTCAGGCTGACTGATAGTATAAAAATGTAACCGTATTAAAAATACATGAAATATGAATAGTAAGGTGTAAACCTTAAGCTGCACCGGTACGACATTACGTATTTCACATTTATATTTTTTTTAATTATTAGAAATGTGAAGGAACAATATGTGTACAACAGCCTTCCTACTTACATATTTACAGTCCCAGTTAGAGTGGTAATTTTTCAAGGTGTTGTAGTTGTTTCTTTTTATAAGAATCTGTTTTACTTCACTTTATGTAGCCATCATCAAGCAAATCAGGTGGTCTAGGAATAAGACAGTGGACTTTTTTTGTTAGAAATATCAACTTAGCAATGAGCAGATCCAGTGTGGTCTTTTGTACACACTTTTCCTTTTCCTAACCTCTGACAAAGGCAAAAGCTCCATGACCATGAGGAATTCCAGACTGTCTGTGGTGCAGAGCCCACAATAATCTGTAGGAACCCTTGTGTCATATGGTATCCCACCGTCGAGGTGGCAGAATCCTGCTGTGTGCCTGCAATTTTTGAAGCAGGCAGAGGCCAAGAAGGTGGATGCAGCTTTTAGTATTGACCCTGTTTTATAGTTTGTTACATGACTCTGAGTATGAGCTAGTCAAGTTCGCATATTTGATTGAGTACACTATCAAATACGTTCTACTGCATTTGGAAGTATGGAAGTTAAAAATTGTACACTTTCATTTATATCTTCTTTCTTTCAGTCACATTTATTTATATAGTTTATGTGAAAGTAGCCTGTACATTTGTGATCTTGATACCTAACAAACGAACCTTTATTCGTAAGTTTATTCAGTAACTACAGGGAGGTGCTGTAATATTACATTAAGACAGGTCATAACATTTCATGTTTTAATAAATGTATTTAAAGGAGTTCTGTTATGCATGACACAGTTATATGTCTAAGTTAACTGGTTTTGGCCCATTTTTATAGCCCATCATGAGACCTATATACCAAATCCAAGAAAGTAAATACACTCATCTATATAACCGTAGAGAAAGAGATCTCTTCCTGTACATAGATGTATAAACAAAATGCATATGATAAGTGAAAATAGTGTAAAATAAAATAAGTTAGAACTGTATATGAAAATATATGAAAAGATGTGTATAAAAATGGGAACATAATTAGTAATTAATAATCAATAAAATAAATGAGGTAGGCAGATTGAAATGTAGGATTAACATGCACAGTGCAGGTTCTGCTTACAGTCTCATAACAGGTGATCCAAAGTTCTCAGAAATTTGCTACTTGTTGGTATGTGGGATCATGGCATTTTTTACAGCAAGTATATTCTGTTCGTTATCATATGTCAGCATGTGTTAAAATCTGCAAAAAGAGGAAAGGAACTGTAATAGAAAAAATAGTTATTATTGTTTTGAAGGAAGACAAGGAAAAGTATATAGTACAGTACTTACATTCGTTAAGAGGCTGTAGAGCAACTGTAGGTAGCCGACCTTGCGGAAAGATAATGTTAACCAACATTCACTGCATAAGTTTTTTGGTGTATGTGCGCTATTGTGTCGTGCTGCCTACTGTGGTGTGACTTGGTAACAACAGAAGGGGGAGATTGGCTTGGTTGACTAGTCAAATGACTGTCCATACTGAGAATTACTTAAAAGATTTTATTATAAAAGTGTTTTTATCATTTAATTGATTACCCTTTTTTTACTTCATATATAAAAAATGTCTGTGTAGTATTCATATGTGCTCCTTTTCTGGTAAAATGTCTAATTTCCATTCTGTCATCTATTTTTCCAAAAGCTTGTCCATTTCCTAAAAGGTGTTGGACAAATTTAGAATTGGTATTATTACTTCTAAAAGAATTTAAATGTGTGGTATACTTTTTTCCACATTCACCACACATTTGTTGGCAAATGTCACTGTTTTGAAATTTAGTCTGCTTGTCCATTGATGGCCATAAGATCAGTAATTTAAGAATAGAACATTTAGTTTTATATCTCCTTGCAATGTTGAGCCTTTAAAACTCTTAGTAATATAATATGTTTCCTTTCCAAAAAGAGAATGTACACCATTTTTCTATTGATTGTATGTCTTATGTCTTTGTTATCATCTATGGTATTGTTGCTGTTATTATGTTTATCTAAAAATTGTTGAAAAATTTAATTGGGAAAAAATTTTTATATAAGATATTTTGAATATGTAATATTTCGTGTTTGATAGCTTCATTTCTCGGTTGGTAGATTTTCAGTCTGTTAGTCAAAAATCTTAAGGTGGCGAGTTTATGTTCTAAAGGGTGGCATGAGTTAAAAGGAATGACATCAGAATAGGTACTTTTGTGTTAAATATCAAATTCCAGTCTCATATTGTTCCCTGAAGTACTTAGATGTAAGGTTTTATAGATGATTGTATAGTTTCTTTCTTTGGTTGTGGTATATAGGTCTGATGATGGCCTGTAAAATGGGCAGAAACTAGTTCCTTAAAAGTATAACTGTATTGTGCGTGATGAAACTCCTTTACATACAGTTATTAGTTTGAACACAACAGGGATGTATTATCTAAAGATTTCGTATTTTATTGTTCCATCACATAATTAAAAATAAGTCTTTTATTTATCATTTTTTCAATATGTAATATTTGCAGATGAGCTGATTAAAGGAATGAAGATAAGACATTTTTGTATTGTTTGCTGGGAGCCCTGGTCCAAGGCTGTGTTAAACTTCACATTTAATACAGTCCCTTATCATTCTGTTGTTGTGAGCCCTTAGCAATGATTGTAGATATCCACCAGCTAAATCTTATCATGGAGATCTTGGGCACACCTCATGAAGAGTTCATGCAGAAAATTTCCAGCGAATCTGTAAGTAATATAGCTCTGTTCATGGTGATTAGCATGGCTGCTTGGTGTTTGTAGTACATGACAGTTTGTGTTCCTCCAGTTCTCATCCTTCGCCAACTCTAGCATCACATTTATGCTTGGTTTTATTACTGGAATCCAGGGCAGCCCATAGTTCATAATGCTTTTAGATATTCTAGGGAAGTTTTGAGTGTTCACAAAAACTGACCAAGAAACTTTATAAAGTTTGTGCCTTTGAGTGTGGAAGAGAGAATGCTTGTTAGCATTTAACACTTGGGAATAAAGAAAAACTGTTTAAAAAATTTCAGTGGTAGGCTGTAGCATGCTAGATAGATTTATAGCTTTGATTGTCAACTGTTCGTGGTATAAAGTATGTGTTCTTAATTGGGGATGTGTAGGGGTGCCATAAAGTATAGAATGTAATGTTTTGTTTGGACACGGAGAGGAGGACACAGAAGGATTAAGTGTAGCGATATCTGCTTTGTAAGAGAAGACCATAACTACAGCCACACGAAATCTGTATAAAGTAGCTTCAACACAGAATGCTTCAACACAAAATAAGCTAGTCAGTATGCAGTAAGATCCCCTGTTATGTTTTCTTTGTGGAGCAGTCATTATACCTGTAGACACCAAGCTGAGGAAAAAATTTAAATGGAGGAAACTCAACACTGAGGTAATTGGCTGTTGACTGTAGAAGTTGAACATTAAGTGAGGGAAACCCCTAAATTAAGGAACATTAAATGGGGATGCCACCAGTAATTTTGCATATTGCTAGTTCAGTGCTGGTGCTGTGTGGAATGATAATAGTTAAAAACAGTGAAGTATTTACATTTTTTAATGACTCCATGTAGTTTGTTATTGACTACTTTGCTGATAATTTGAAGATATTAACATTGCGTGTCTTGAGGATGATGGAATTAGGGGGCTGTGGAGAAATTATGCAACTCTGAGTGGGTGAATTTCCAATCAATCACTTGGCTCTGCATATGCAGACCCCCGATTTCTCCAGAATATTGACTGTGCTACCACAACACAGTGACGTTGCACAGAAATGAAAATTGGAGTCTCACAAAACCACTGTGAAAACTGAGAAAAAATGAGATATCTATTTTCTTTCTTGTCTGCAGTGCATTAATGTTTTTCTTGTTGGTGGATACACTGTCAGCTGATAAATACATAATTACATGGAAACAATTATGTTTGAAAGTATAAGAAAATGACAAACACTGTCTGAACTCATATGAATGTTGTTTTGTAACCACTGACACTATTTTGTGGCATGCTTCTCAGTGAAACTGCAACTTGCAGTCACCCATATTATGAAATGAGTTTTCAAATAGGTAAAAGATGATCTGTTAGGCATGCATGGTGTACTGTAGTCATGAGTCTTGTTAGGCCCATGCAACACTGTAACCTCATTTAAGTATCACAGTGTACTCTGGATTATCCATTCACGATCATAAATTGCTAATGTCTAATGATGAAGGTGGGAAGTAATGTGATTTAGCACCAAGCGCTCAAATAAAATCCTCAATACGAACATAAACCATGGATTACTTACTACGTAAACAGCCAGTGTCTTCTCATAAGCTATGTATGTGTTGTGTATATAGTAAATAAATTAGTTTCATTTTTTGTTCTTGGCTCAGTAAAGTATGTTCTGGATTATCTGTATATCTCAATTATCTGTGCACTTGCCCTTCCCACCATTACCCCAGATAGTTGAGTGTACACTGTATTGTCACGCTTAGTTTCCTTACAGCTTAAGACATGTATATTGTGTTGTGTGGCTACCTAATGCTTATACTAGCATGTCTCCTGCATTTATTTGTGAGCTGTGTTTTACTGTAAATTCTTATTGTTTGTTCTAGCTTAGTTTTCTTAAGATAATGATGTGTAATGTCCTTAAACTAATTATCAATATTTCAGAAGCATGGCACTCAACATTGTTCCCTGGGATAGTAGTTTACATTCCTCTTTTTTTAATGTGGAAGGGCCAAGTTTGGACACCAGCTTTCCTGACTAATATTTACAAATCATGTCTGCCAGCTGCAACAAGATATGCTCTAGGAGTAGGCTTAGCATAAGATATCACTATATCCTTCCCAATTGATTCAACATCATCTTGCAATTCAATGCCATGTAACATGAAGTTAGTGTAGAATCATGAAATGAACCAAGAATAAATGATAGAAACAGTGTGTCTGAGAGACTGATCTAGCTTATGCCTCTCTCTTTAACAAAAAGAGTATCATATTGCTCCCACATTAAGTGGCTCCCTTGACTCAGCAGCATACCAGTCAGCTTGGAGGGTAGACATAGGACTGTTGTTCTTGTAAGAAACCAATTCTTACACAATTTTGCACACTGCATGTGACTTCACAGGTTCTTTGGCATTGATCAAGGAAGGGTAGCCATTTATGATGGCATTGATGAACCTTTGGTTGCCATAACGGCTGTGATCTACTATGGAACTAGCATTCTGTACCAGTACAGCAGTACCATTAAGATAATTTCCCTTGTACCCTTGTACCTAGCATCACACTACATAGAATTGGTGAAATATGCTCAGAACTGTCATAAATGAAGAATTGAGCATGACAGTGTGTATTTTAGTCTCATTCCAAATTTTGCCTGAGAATTGCATATTTCATAAGCATATTATGGTCAGACTGATTAGGTTTTCTTACTGAGTTCTTTGCAGTTCTCAACATGCATATATGCAGGATTTATTGGGAATGACACTAGCCAATAGAAATTACATCGTAAAGAAATTAAAAGCAGATTCAGCTAAGGAATGCTTGCTGCCATTTAGCTCAGTATCTTTTTGTCCTCTTATTTGCCACCAAGATACGAGGATAAAGATACACAACTGATGAATCTGTCGCTTTGTATCGATGTGAAACCTGATATCGGACATTAAGGAAAGAGAGTACAGAGGAAAATATGTGAACCTAAGAGAGAAGAAGTAATGGAAGGCCTGACAAAGCTGTTTGACAAGGAGCTTCATATTCTGTACTCTGCACACACACACACGCATATTATGATCAAATCATAAAGGATGTGATGGATGGGTTGTATGTAGCATCCATGAGATTTTGGTCAGGAGACCTGAAGTAAGTAGCTCACTTGGTGTAGATGGAAAGCTGTTATTAAAAATAGTTGTTGAAGAAACGATGTGGAGGGGTGAGCACTTTATTCATTTGATGCACAGTTGGGACTGGTAATGAACCTTAATCTTCCATAAACATAAGGAGTTTCCTGACTGACTGAGCAACCATTAACTTTTGAAGAAGGGCTTTTCTTCATGCAGAGCTTGAAAAAATATTAGAAAGAATTTCAACCGTTCTTGGCTTCATCCATCAAAAGTTGTCCTCTAATCTTAACAGTAATAAAGTAGCTATTTTGATTTTATTGTCTGACTAATTAATGTACTGATGTATCACTTAATGGTATGTAGTTGATGTCTGAAATATTAATCAACTAACATCATATGTTTATTGAACCATGCATCATTGTAATAGTTGAAGAATAAAAGACCAACTTGATTTCACTTGCTATTTCATTTCACTTCTTATGTACTCAAAATGTTTCAGACATGAATATATCCATCATCATGAGCTTGCGACTGTGCTGTTGAATTACCACATCAGTCGTTTTGTTCTCGGTTTGTTGTGTGTTGGAGATTAGGTGCGGCTGGACACTATTCAAACCCAGCCGCACCAAATCTCCAACACACAACGAACCGAGAACAAAATGACCGATGTGGTAATTCAACAGCACAGTCGCAAGCTCCTGATGATGGATATATTAATGTCCAAAACATATTGAGTACATAAGAAGTGAAATAAAAAAGCAAGTGACATCAAGTTGGTGTTTTATTCTTCAACTAGTAACTTCATGTTTAGTGCAAATGCTATTAAAAATATTGTTTCTTTTATTTGAAAGGGATTGATATATATATATATATGATCTGTGTCAGTGTCCACACCTCTGTGCCAGGAGTTCTTTGCTCAAGAGCATGAATCCAATTAGTGATGTCAGTGTGACAGTATGTCAACAGTATTGATATCGGACTGCATACAGGCATAAATTATTTTATCTTTTTATTTCGGTAAATACAGACCATACCAAATATGTCTGAAATAAATGTACTGTTTTTTTTTTGTTACCTACAGTGCACAAACTATACACATTTTGTAATGATCCATCATTTTCAAGCAACTGATAGAGTTTAATTTGAGCTTCATGTAGTGTTACAATGGACTAGTACAAAATTAAATGTAAATGGCCTGATTTTCAGATTTACTGTATCAGATGTATTCAGAAGCTCTCACATAGTTATGTCCCCTATTATGCATTACTTTTACACAATATTTGTGGAAAGGACACACAGTATGCTGTTGTAACTGTGGTCTAATTATAGGGTAGTTACGGAAACAGGAGTATGTTCCGTGACAGATGTGCCTGCCTCATACTGCAAGCCTGTCTCTGTGATGAACCATACAATTCCTCACATGTGTGTGTGATACACTGGTTAGGAAAGACTGTATGGTCACATTTAAAATGTTCATGATGAGTCAGTCCATAGATGTACATTGAGTATGGTGACCCACCTGTTGGGCACAGTGCCCCTACAGGAAATCCACCAGTAATTCTACAGGGGGTAAGCCATCTTTCTGGTTGAGCAGGCATATTTTTCTCTTTGCTCAGTAATGCCAAATCAGAAAGCTGTTTCTTCACATTTTCTGCCTGCTAACAAGTTGTAGCTGTTGTAGTTTGCCCAAAAGGGAAATTCCCAGCATTGACAGTAGCTTGAGCTACCAACTTCTAGATGGACAGAATTCTTTTAAAATATATCATGCAGTGATATGTGTTAATACGTAGTAGTTCATCACAGAAACTAAAGAACTCAAAACCATATAATCAGCATATTCTCTGTTCTGTCACTTGGCTTAATGCACTCCTTAACATGATGTGTTGCCCAGACATTGATCACCTAACACGCATCTTAGTGCTGTGTGGTACTCCTGGTAAGGATACAGTTGCCAAAATAACAAGTGAAGAGGTAATGGCTTTTTCTTGTATATCGATCAAGGGGTCTCAAATCAACTTGATAGTCTTGAAGTTGAAACAACTTGGTTATCTTGTCAGAGATAATCTTATAAACATAGCCTCAGTTGTGGCCAACATGGGTGGTCATGAATAATGTAAAAAGTCAGAAGTCACTATATGAGATACAAAGTTTTATTCCAACCTTGGAATTTGATTTTTCTGGTACCCTTATTGAACACAGAATGTTAACGTTTTTACACATTTATTCATTGAAGATCCTTATGAAACTGGTGTTAAAAATGAGTGTGGTAACAGCATGTTTGCTTCTTGAGAGCTGCCAATGTATGTAGAGAATAATGGCCTTGTCATATGCTTCCTATTTATGGTGGCAGCCTTACCATTTTTCTGCAGAGAGTGAAGTGATTTTCCTTCATCCATTGCATTTAAATTTGATTTATCATTTTCACATTATGCAGAACACTTTGAGACCTGTTGGTCAGCGTGCATGTACAGGAACTGGGCTTGGCATTCTCATTTCGTTTCAACATTAACTGAACATATATTAACTTTCATCATAATGCACATAGTTATTGGTGGTGAATATGCAACTGACAGAAGCCAATATGAATTTTAAAAAAATTAGTTTTGGAATCAGTCCCACAATTAATTGCATTAACAAAAATAAACTAAAAAAATAAATGTATAAATGAAATAAATTTCTTGGGCAAGTGTTGTATGGTCAGGACACTTTTCAATTCTTGTTGCGTTGTAACACTGGGTATTTTTCAATTCCTGAACCATATGGATGTGCATCTATCTCTGAATGTACCGTATTTCCCCCCTCGTAAGACACTCTTCCTTTCCCCACTAAAACTGTCCCCACATATCACCCTTCATCTTAACACCAGCATAAGCAGGCTCTTAAATCTGCAAAAATTCCCTGCTAAATTGTAGAACACATCACTTGCAGTGTCTTGTGAGGTGGGAAATGCAGTAATTTTGAGTGTCTGTTTCTGCCACAAGAAGCTAGAGAAAAAAGACAACAATTTACACATCCCTTCTGAAAGGGTAGCAGAAATAGTAATTGTTTTGAGCCTAAGAAGCATGTGTGGATGTTAACATGAATCAGAAAATATGGTTAAAATCCTGTTTGAGACTCGTAGTTGAAACAAATGAAGATCTTAATGAGAATCAGATTAGAGAAGAAGACTGATGTTTTCACTTACAGCACAGTTCTTAGGACAGAAGTGATCGCTGGTAGTTTTTCCTGTAAATGTGCCATTAGCTGAGTAATCAGTTTTCCTCATTCAATAATAATCATGGAGCACCCATCACCCATATAAGTTAAAATGGAAGCTATGTTAGAACTGCTGTATGCCTTATATTATAAATTTGAGTAATTTACTTTTTGATTTGTTTTAGGCTCGAAACTATATCCAGTCTTTGCCCCCTCTTAGAAAGAAGGACTTCAAGGATGTATTCAAGGGAGCTAACCCACTTGGTAAGTGAAGTGTATCCAAACATGTTAGTCCTGTCACATATTTTCCTGTAAGTGAAAGAAATTAGTGCTATAATTTTTTGGCTGTTTCAGTTATGATGTTATCTTTTCAGTCAATAATGATGTGTACCTGCACATGCACCCTTCTAATTTATTACGTTTTCAAATGAAGTGGTGTTTCTTATTTTAGGTCAGATCATTTCATGGTGAACTCTCCAGCTTCCGACGTTAACATTTTGTTTAGACTTTTAACTGGTAACATCTATTTTAGGGCCATATTACTTTTATAGATGGTGTTGTCAGTTTTCCTGGTGATTGGTATTTGAGGTTCTCACACCAATGACTATGAAGAATGCTGTCATCTTGGATGTGTTCATGTGTGCACTAGGAAGACGGGGTGTGGAGGTATTACTGCACTTATTCTTGATCTTGGCATTTCATGGATGTGAGAGGGGTACTCTTACCCTAGCCCCTTTACTTGAGGACAGAATCCCCAATGCCTATGGAATAGGAAGCTGGATGGACTCCAGAATCATTCTTGGCCCTTTGGTGAAGAGAAATATCTTTTTATCCTGCCTGGAATTAAAATATGATTCTGTGGTTGTGCATCGTGTAGCCCTGTAATTTTAATATGCTATCCTGGCTCTTCTGTGACATCATATGGCCTGGTAGGACTTAATGGACATTTCAAAGGAACACATTGCCTCTATCTTACCTTTAAGATGGAGGCAGCACATACTTCAAAAACATATTTATTTTTCTGCCAGACTACCCAGTGTCACATCTCAGAAGACAGTATTCCTCATACTTCTGTGGTTAATTTGCCTGACATCTATTTAATATTTTATTTAGGTTTCTGGATGCAATGTTATCCTTCATTTTTGTGAGATATTTTTATATGATGTCAAATTATTTTCACAATGAAGCTACTGTTCCCTGTGTATGTTTCTTTCAGAGGCAGTGGGTTTTACTATTGAATAATGGAAAGCCTTAAGTGGTGGAAATTAAATACATAAATAAAAAAATTGAGATAATTGGGCTATACTGTTGGAAATTGAACCCTAATTGAAGGAAGACATTAAGTTGGGATTGCTGTGCATATGGGGAAAGCTAACAGCAACCTTGTCTTCTTTATTACATACTGCTAAACGTTTGAACTGAAACAAATCAAATGAAGACACACACACACACACACACACTTTTGTAGACACATACTTTTATGAGACATGTTTAAATAAGAAATGCCATGGAATTTGCCAGTGTTATTGATGATGCAGCAATTGATCTTCTGGAGAAAATGCTGGAGCTTGATGCAGACAAACGCATAACAGCAGAAGAGGCGCTTGCACACAAGTACCTGGCACAGTATGCTGATCCCTCAGATGAACCTGTATCTGCTTCATATGACCAGAGCTTCGAAGACATGGATATGCCAGTAGAAAAATGGAAAGGTAAGTTTCTATAATGCCAGCAAAACAGAGCAGGCAGTACGAGATTTCAGGCTTCCACCACAGTGTAAATGAGATCATTGCTCTTCTGGGTTGGTATGCAGCATATGTTGGTAGTTGTGCTGTGTAAGAACCCAGAGGAGCAAAGACCTCACAGCAGGGAGTATTTTATATAAACTCATGACATTTGTGATTTATAGTTCTGAGAGGTCGCTGGTGTAATATTATTGTTCTAAATGTGCATGCACCAATTGATGAGAAAAGTGATTATTCAAAAGACAATTTTTACAAGGAATTAGAGCAGGTTTTTTTTATCATTTTCCTAATTACCATATGAAAATTCTACTAGGAGATTTTAATGCAAAATTGGGGAGAGAGAATATTTTCAAACTGACGATTGGTAATGAGAGTCTACATCAGGATAGTCATGATAATGGTGTTAGAATTGTAAACTTTGCAACGTCAAAAAACTCAGTTGTTAAGAGCACAATGTTCCCACACCGAAACATTCATAAGTACACCTGGACCTCTCCTGATGGGAAGACTCACAACCAGATTGATCACATATTGATAGAGAGGAGCTGGCATTCCAGCGTACTAGATGAACGAAGTTTCAGGGGATCTGATTGTGATACCAATCCCTGTCTGGTGGTTACAAAAGTTAGGGAAATATTGGCAGTAAGTAAACAAGCAGCACAGAGGTCTGATGGGGAAAGATTTAATCTTGGGAAGCTAAATGAGCTGGAGGTTAGGAAACAGTATCAGATTGAGATTACAAACAGGTTTGCAGCTTTGGAGAACTTAAGTGATGACAAGGACATAAATAGAGCTTGGGAGAACATTGAAGAGATCGTCAAAACCTCAGCTAAAGAGAGTCTAGGTCTGCAAGAATTGAAGCAGCATAAACCATGGTTATGAAGAATGATAAGGTTTTTTACATCAAAGGAAGCAGGCTAAAATGCAGTGGATACATGACCTAAGCCAAAGCAATGTAGGTAATCTGAACAATGTAAGATGTGATGCTAGCAGACATTTCAGGAACAAACAGAAGGCATATCTGAAAGCTAAAATTGAGAAACTTGAAACTAACAGCGTGAGGAAAGAAAACCAACAAGATGCAACAATATAGATGGTTTATTGTCAATTATGGATGTTGGTTATTGACAATGTCTCAACATGTTTCGGGCATCATTATGCCCATCTTCAGGAGTAA
>Ga0123355_10008893_pt1 | contig 15210 bp, 11 predicted proteins | sample TergutEmb28metaG_3_FD_89872 | JGI IMG/M metagenome (GOLD analysis project Ga0123355, IMG submission 89872) | Embiratermes neotenicus P1 segment gut microbial communities from Petit-Saut dam, French Guiana - Emb289 P1 | ecosystem: Host-associated > Arthropoda: Insects > Digestive system > Gut ... | reverse complement strand
TGTGGAGACTTTGTACATGTATTATGGTTGTAGTATAAGATTTGGACCGGTCCGGTGTTGCATATGTAACAATATGGATGTAAATAAATAATAATAATAATAATAATACCAAAGAAGTGATGATGTCCATTAAAAATATTTTTTACTATTTTTCATTTATCATGTGATATCCAGTGATTAAGATTATCTCTCACAGCCATCTGATTCTGAAGCACTGTGTTTTATAAAAACTTATTGTAATACACCTCTGTCAGAAGTATTCATATAAATATATTGTACTTTACTTGTGCATGACACATTAGTGGGCTCCAAGAAATGTTCTATACATCTGCATGCCACATCTACTATGTTGGAGGCAGGATGGGGGGAGATGGTGGGTGGGGAGGGGGTGTAGGGTGGGTGGGGAGGAATCTTATAGTCCAAGGTTATGCACTACAGAGTATTTTCACATAAACTTCATACAATACTACAATACATTTTGGAATGTTTCATCACAGTTTTATTAGGCTTCCACTTCTTTCACAAACTGTCACAGAAGCCAGACACACATACAATATGAAGTACACAGTGAAGCAAGATGTTTGTAATGGACCTAGAAAGGAAACCTGCAAACTGGTTACAACCAATTTTATATGCCAATCTCAAAGTTCTGCACTATCCTTTTCACTGATAATGTAGCCTGAATATGAATGTTTCCACTTTCTCCAGTGGCTGAAGATATGATATACATAACAGAAATGTAATACAAGATGAATTTTACATTTTTTATATATTAACACAGAATTGTTTCCACAATTCTCCAGAAAAAATGAAGTGCCATGGCAACCTAGCACTAAAGATTCATTGTGTTGAGCATATACGCACCCTTCCCGTTCTGGCAACGGTCTATAAACTACAGTTCACAAACCACCTGAAGAATATATACTGCTTCTGGGGTGTTGCTGACAAGGCTTCACACTGATTTTTTGTGCCAGTATTCATTACACAAATTTATGAAAAACAATAACACATTCATTTGCATTTGACAGGCTTTATGTTCTACAATATATTCCAGTTGTGCAGTTAAGGGGATTAAATCTTCCTTTTCATTCTGTGATGAAACAATGTGTGTGACAGACCATGTAAAGAAATGGCTGCATGGAGATGATCAGCCTAAATGTGCTTCTTCAAAGAAAGCAAGGTAAATTAACGGCAGAAACTCTCAAAAAAATCATCATCATCATCTTCCTCCATGGATTAGGTCGTTAAACAGACAATTTTAGTTGTCGGATAATGTGATGTTCAATGAATAGGTTTGTGAATGACAGCTGTGGACATACTGCAATGCTTGAATTCTTACTGCATATATGCAGCAATAAACAATCATCACAATTCACAAACCACTGCAACAGTAAAATATGCATTGTCTATCACAACACATACATGAACTTAACATCTGAGTGAACATTTTTCATACAGCAGTACTCCATTAACTGTAAAGTGAGGTTCAAGTAATGCAAACATGACATAAAACAAATAAAAAAAATACAGACCTTCAGAACTAGCTCTTTCTTCTTGGCTTGTTCTGGTGTGTTCAGTTTTAGAAATCCAAACTGTCGACTGAAAAATAAGAGAAATCGAACATTACACGTCTGTTAATTAATAACAAGTACTGCTGGATGATCACTGGTCTTATAAACATGTACTGCCTCTCTCCGAAGATTCAGAACACATAAAATCATAGATTTCATGTCTGCAGAATTCTGATATGTGACATACTCCACGCTAGATCAGATAAACCATTCTTGGATCGACTTGTCACTACTACAGTTTCCAACACGCAAACGAAGGGCAAGGCACAAAACTTGTCACAGTCAACCAGCACTGCAACGTAAATGGGTAGGCGGCATAAAAATGCCCGACATAGGACACTACCTACTTAAATCTGAAACATTCAACTACATAACAGCAACACATGCAAAATAGTTTGGTCACTTTCAAAAAGTATGGAGGGAAATAGGTTAGAAAAACACAAAGCATGTAGAAGGAAAGGAACTTGTAATTCGCGCTGTCGTAAACCTTCGTAGGTACTACCCAAATAAGTCCTACGATTTCTGGCATACTTATGAGTGGAGGCAATGTATCTCAAGTACATTTTAAGCCAACTTTTCATAAAGCAGATGATAAGTAGCCATGTTGTTTACCTGTCAAGTTCCGACAGCACCTGCAGTTCTTGATTTGTTAAATTGATATCGTCCTGTTCTTGCGCCATTTTAAGGCACTGAATCAATTGTCTACAGTTTTATCATTGGCACTGCACTATTTACACTACTTCAAACTTCACTTTCACTCAAAATAACAAACACTTTCACTAATAACTATCAATAACCACACACTATTTAAGACGAAAATACACGCGCCTACCAGTCCCAGACAGAACTTTAAGGGGTATTCGAAATCTAGATTTTAAATGCCTTTACTACATATTACCGATCTCTAAAAGAACACAGTGTGTAAGCTTACAATGGCAGTTGCTGAAGAAGTACTTTAAACACCATACACACGATCATGTTTGCTTGGGACATGCGTTTTACCAATGTAATAATTTTAAAATAACAAATATCCGAAGGTCATTCGGAATTGGTGTCGCTAATCCCTTAAGTCTCAAGTGACCCCCGTCACAGTTCAAGATTTAAGTATGAAGTTCCAAAGTTTAAGTATATCATACCAGCAGACATATTTGTAACACAATCAGCTGTTTTAGAGTTATTCTGCTGGGGGGGAACAAACAGCAGGGGTGGATATTGTGGTAGAGGAAGAAACTGCTGCAGAGTCTCACACGAAGTTCTCGTGGAGTTGATGATGCTTTCGTGAACATTATATGAAAACATATGACAGGCAAGTCAACAGTACTTGCGATAGGTGTTAACTGTAATTCTAAAATGCCAAATAGTGTCAATTATTCAGTTGTTAATTATAGAACTTGGGCGTGTCGTTTTAGTTAGTTTTGAAAGCAGGTAGTGCAGTCTTGCAGCACGTGACATAAGGATCGTTCTATGTAATTTCTAATTTTGTTTCAGAACGTCATTTCAAAGAGAAGGAAATAATGGCGTCGCCAGTAGTCCGGAAGTCTAATAAAGAAGAAGAAGAAAATGATTTATTAAATGTTGATGAAGTAACGAAAGAAGCGAAAGGATTAATTGACAGAATATTAGGAGACGTAGGGAAATCTTCTGCCACGAAACAACTTATAATAGGAAGCATTTCTGGATGGTAAATCTCAGTAATACATAACCTTTACTACAATTGAGTATTTGTGGAAAACATCTATGTAATGTTGCCAAGTAGCATCATAACCTCTCCAACTAATTTACAGGTTCACAGGTTTCATAACTATGAAGGTTGGAAAAGTTGCCGCCATTGCTGTTGGAGGAGGCATCATACTCTTGCAGGTTGCAAATCACCAAGGTTACATCAAAGTGAACTGGGACAAAGTTTACAAACAAGTTGATAAGGTTGCAGACAGAGTAGAAGAAAAAGCTACTGGACAGGGTCCAAAATGGATGGAAAAGGTGGGCATCTTTTCATGTATTTGCATGCAGAGCATAATATAGCCTTAACGAGACACAAAGTAAGTTCCTATACGTAAAAGGGAGGCACAGGAGCAAAAAACTCACTACACCTACACGTACCCATGTCTGGAATTCCTTGCTGCTGGTCGTATATGTTGGAAATGTATGTGCTATAATCCTAGGCATAAAAATAAATAATGGAATTAACCTAGAATAAGGGGTATAATTTTTGTGGGTGAACAAAATTCATACCTTTGTATGTGCATTGTTATGTTTTCCTGTTTCCATCTGCACATAAGGCATGTGGGTTGTTAACATAGTGACTTTAAATGAAGTGATGGTTGTCATTGTAGACTGAGTTTGATTACTAATATGAAAACTAAATGTCTAACCTTGGTGAATCAGACTTTTTATTTGTATCTTCTTGAAATGGCAGTTGTGAGGATGAAATCTCAAGATGTAACTTTTGTGTCTGTTGGCAGCCATGATTTAAATTTGTGGCACTTAAATTGAAACCTCAGTGTAGCAAAATGTGACATGAGTTTCTGTAACTAAATTGAAAACTACAGGTGTATTTTTTCCTGCTTAGCGTATAAGCAACCACCCAATGCTCCGCTAGTGTTTTGTCATACACTGTGTCTTGTGAAGTTTAACAGTTGGTGCAGGGAGTGAGTAGAAGCTTCCAGTGATACAGCAGATGCTGAAAATTTTGCCCTTCTGGCCAAATGCACTCAGTACAACTGTGTAAGACATTGTCCACTCTGGAGTTCTTCCCTGCAAATTGTTGAAATGTCATTGCAGAGCTTGCTTCTTAGTTCTTTCTTCCAGCAAGTGTGGATTTGTTGTATGCATTTTATCTTTAAAAGTTCCCACAGATGAAAGTCACAAGGTATTAAATCAAGGGAGTGGAAGGGCCAAAAACCTCTCCTAATCACGTGGCCATGTAAGGTGTCTCACATTCTTTTAAACCGGGGGTAACTTTACCTGTTGACGATAACAGACTTGCACTATGAATCATTGTGTTTGTTGATGCTGAATGTAACAGCATGCCTTGACTTAGTTACATTGTTGAACAGCATCTGTTTATAGTGCAGCTGTATTTCAAATGTGAGTCTGCTGGAAAATGTCACAGAAAAATTTGGTGCCAGTTTCCAGGACAACTACTTCCAAGTAAACAAACTTGATCAGTAAGCAGAAAACAACAGGATCACTGCTTCACAGAAAGTCTTACAAGAAATGAACTGTGCTATAGGAAGAGAAATTTGATTGATTGATTAACATTGGGTTTGAGCCCTTATGGTCCTGATGCACCTAGGCCTTATAGACAGGCCCTTTGTGCCCCATAATCTCATATGAACTCAGGAGAGCCCTGTTCCTTTACTAAGGTTCCAGATGACACCCAGGCTTAAAATCTTAATGGCCTCCGGGTCCAAGAAAGGAACCCAGATATACTTTTCTTTTCTGTCAAAAGTCCTGGCAAACGAACCCCTTCCAGGTTCCCCAACAGGGCTGCTATGGAGAGAGAGAGGTCTGTTTACAGGACATTTTGCACATCTCTCAAAAACCTCATCTTTTGGGTTCCCCAGTAAAGGAGTCCTCCCTCAAGGTCCCCTTCATGGCATCCCTCGCAGAGAGATTCCCCACCACTAGAGCCCTCCTTCATTCATCTATCAAAGTCCCTGTTGTATGAGGCCACCCCCCCTTCCACATACCAGGTTCCCCTTCTCTGGAAAGAGCCCCCATGGAGAGAGATGCCCATATCTGGAGACTTTCTTAGCATATCTTCCAGGATCACCAGTGAAGGGGTTCCCCCCTTCCAGGCTCCCTCCACGGAGCCTCTTCAGAGAGAGACGCTCCATAGAGCCCCCTTCATCCATCTCTCAAAGTTGCTGGTAGACGAGCCCTCCTCCACGTTCCCCAAACGGGCCCCTATGGAAAGAGATGCCCATCTCCAGAGCCAGGTTCCCATCGCAGAGCTTCCACAGTGAGAGAGACACTCTCCACCTCCAGAGCCCCTTTCAACCATGTCTCAAAGTCTCTGGTAGATGAGCCCACTCCAGGTTGCCCATCTGAGCCCCCATGAAGAGAGATGCCCATCCCCAGAACCTTCCTTTCATAACTTTCAGGGCCCCTAGCAGAGGAGCCCCCCCCTCCAGGTTCCCTATCAGAGCTCCCATAGAGAGAGATGCCCTGTTTCCAGAGCCCCCTTGTCAACTATCTCTCAGAGTTACCAGTGAGCAGACCTGCCATGATACTTAACAGGGCCCCTGCGGAGAAAGGTGCCCATCTCCAGAGCCTTTGCAAGGCCCCGGTAGACGAGCCCCCTGCTAAATTCCCCAGCGGGGCCCCCACAGAGAGTAATGTTCGTCTCCTGAGCCCTCTTCCCCATGTCCTTCTGGATCCCCAGAAAGAGCCTCCCCCCCCAACAGAGCTCCCACAAAGAGAGATGCTCCCTTTTCAGATCCATCCAACTATCTTATAATTCCCAGGTTCCCAAAGGGGCCCCTACAGAGAGAGACACCCATCTCCCGAGCTTTCTTCTACACCTTTCCTTCAAAGTCCCTGGTAAATGAGCCCCTTCCATGTTCCCCAGCAGGGTCCGTATGGAGAGAGAAGCTTCATCTCCAGAGCCAATGGTTTACTCATTCATTTGTAATTGTCAAGAGTCCCCAATAAGGAGCCCTCCCACGAAAACGGGGAAAATATTTAGTCACCATCCACGGAGCCCCACGCAGTCGGAAGGCCTACATACAATGGGGTGCAGCCTGGTTCCCCAAGAGGATCGTTTATGACACCACATTCTCTACCACAGTGCCATGCAGCCTTCAGCACCATACCTTCCACCTTGGCTTGGGTAGACCAGAGCCCCATTAGCCAGCATGTGTCGTAGCAACCCTCATCAGGGTATGCCCTCCACAACTGTTACCGCCTCCTACATGACCCAGGGTAGAGTAGAGTATGAATCCACAATACTCCGAGGTACAGACGTGGTTTTGGATTTATGGGAGGCAGAGAAATTAGATGGTGTGCATGCTAGACTTGGAACTGCAACAAGAAAATCTCTTAAACAACTAGCTCAGGTGATATGTGTTTCGAAAATATTTGCACAAAGGACCACAAAATTGTTACAGCTGTGATCATAAAAGAAAACAGTAGCCCTTGCTTTGAAGAAACATGAACAAGTTGCGAAAATACACTTTGGAAGAACTCAGAAGTAACATCCTTTGCAAGATATCAACAATTTCTGGAGAAGAACTCCAGAGAGTAAATAAAATCTTTAGCAGTTTTACTGAGTGCATTCAGTCAGGAGGGCAACATTTTCAGCATCTGCCGTAGCACCGGTGAGTTTCTGTTAGATGTTCTAGAGGTTATTATCACAGCATCTCTTCCTCTCGCTTCCTTCACTGACTGTTAAAGCTCCTGAGACTTGATGTATAATATAACACTGGCAGAGCATTGTGCGTGCGATTAGTGGTCAAGCAGGAAAAAACACCGTATATATGTGCACTAGCAAATGTGACGTTAGTTTTGTGACTTATGTGAAAAACAAAAGGTTTATCTTTGGTTGGTCACAGTTTGTGTGTTTTTATGTGTGCTGGACAGAACTAATATAGAAATTCAAAGTCTGACCTTGGTGGATTACATTTTATGTGTTTTTACACATTCTAGCAGCTGTGGCTTCAGTATTTATAGCTTTGTGTATTTGCAGCCCTAATGCATGTTGGTGTAAATTTTATAAGACGTGGAGAAAGGAGACCACAACAAGGGTGGATATTTCAACCTATCAGCCAACGAATGCACATATAATTTCACATAAAACACTTTAAAACACTCCGACATGTTTTGATCTTGTCAGATCATCATCAGGGAGCTTTGTTCCTTGCTAAAGTTATATTACGGTGTTCACAATTCAATTCGTATTTGCAGACGAGGTGTTGTGGCAGCATATCATGTTGTGTGGGAATGTGTTGTGGAGCAGTGGCTAGGTGTGCGTCGTATGCTGAGTAATAAGAGACTGTTTATAACCAGTCTCTTATTGCTCAGCATACGATGCACACCTAGCCACTGCTCCACAACACATTCCCACACAACATGATATGCTGCCACAACACCTCGTCTGCAAATACGAATTGAATTGTGAGTACTGTAATATAACTTTAGCAAGGAACAAAGCTCCCTGACGATGATCTGACAAGATCGAAACATGTTGGAGTGTTTTAAAGTGTTTTAAAAGTGTTTTGTGTGAAATTATATGTGCATTCGTTGGTTGATAAGTTCAAGTGATTCTACGAAAATGCACAGTTCTACAGTAAGATTTATAAGGGTGGATATTATTATTAAATAAGCATGTACACTCGTTAGTATTTCTTTTGTTAATGAGAGAATTGTCTTTCAAAATGGTGGTGGATAAATTGTAATTATTTGAGTTTTAAATGTAAATGTGTATGTGTGTCTCCTAATCTCTGTTAGCACAAAAAATGAACTAACCCAGTGTACAGAGTTAAGATTTTCACAGCAGTAAATATTAAGATTATGGTATTTTGAACTTGGAATCTACTGATCTGCATGATGTGACGTCAGGGAATACTGTGATTGTAACCTTACCAAACATCGCTTACTGACAGATGGGTTTCCAAGAGAGGCAAATCCCCAGACCACACACACTTACTGTTTGTAAATTAGATGTGTCAACATAACTTAAATTTCATAAGAAATTATAATTTTTTAATATGCACAGTTCCACCATATTACATACTGGTAATAGACTAGTACCCCTATATCTGATTGCTCGAAAATCCTAGAAAGTTAATTTGTGAAAGGTTATTTTTTTTTTATGGCAAGAAATAATGTAGTAACTGAGGCCCAAAAGTGATTTAGAGTAAAGATGGTCATCTGTGACAGTAGTATACATGTTTTTGCAAGCTTGCAGGGGCTCATTAAAAATTCAATTGGAATATTCTTTGATATAACTAAATCATATTAAACTATAAATCATGGACTTCTACTTTTCAAAGAGATCCAAGATAGTATAGTCTGTAAAGCGACTGGGCTACGGGCTGGATGATGTAGGGTTCAAATCCTAGCAGGGGTAAGAGATTTTTCTTTTATCCAAAATGTCCAGGCTATTGCTGGGGCCCTCCACCTTCCTCTTCAATGGGTACAGGGAGTTATTTCCTCAGGGATAAAGCATAGGGCTAACCACTCATCTATGTCTAGTCCTGAGGTTAAGAATGTGTGGAACTATATGTCACTTCCCCTATATGCCAGCATGGTGTGTACAGGGACAGCTTTTACTTTTACCTACTTTTCAAATTAAATACATGTGTAATTAGAGGTACAATGGACATGTGGTTCAAACTGCAGTAAAAGCAAATTATTAAAATTAAATACAGCGATGCTACAAAATTGAAATAAGGAAGTACTTGATTTTCTCAAATTTAAGAGAAATGTAACATGGTGTGCCTAATGATTTTTGACAAATATTTTTCTTATACCTAAATACATTCTAGTTAATATTCAAGACTCAAAGATAGGTTTATATGCAGATGGCACAAACATCTTGATACATACATATATGTACATACATATGTACGTACATTCCGTGGATTGATTAGTGTGTCAGAGAGAAAATTGGATGTGGAACAACAAAGAATGAAATATGTTGGGCAAAACAGCAGTTGCACCAACTTCTAACAGGAAAAATAGGGTTATGTGAACTCTGATTGTTATGCCCCCCCACTACCTCCAAGAGACTGCATAAAATGCTATACATTTTTGAACAGTAAACATTTAGAGAGTGCCTGGGTAGTTGATGCTGCCTACTTCCATGTTGGTTGAGTGACTAACTGCCTGTGTTTATCCATTCATCTTTTGTACACCCAGCAATGTTCTAGGAAGGTGCAAGTCTACAGATATGATGGAGAGACATTCCTTTGGCTTTCTTTGGTATTTTTGACACTAAATGTTGAAAGGTGTAAGAGAGACACTTGAGGCTACCTGTGAGAAAGTGAATAGCTTATCCACATTCTGACAATTCCGTACACATTTTATTAATGGAGTAGTTTTAATTTCCTTTACTTTTTTGAGAAATATTTTTCCATGATGTACAAACCCTGCTTAAGTACAAGTATCTTCAACACTATTCTGAAATGGCTTCAGTAATTCTGAATCATTTCCTGATATAGACAAGTATCACACCAATGTAAAGTGACATCTAGAGTTAAAGTTTTATGTACTTCATAGTCTTTGGGGTTTTAGAAAGAAAACAGAAGGGCAAGTATTGTGAACTGAAGGGTATTATGTTTTCCTAAATTGACTCTGGTTTTAATGCCATCATTTTGATTTGTTACTTCTAATGAACATGATAACTCTGAAAATAGGAAATGTGTGTGAACATATAAGTACTTTGCAGCAGTATTCTACATTGTTACTAAAGTAAGAATTGTATTGTTAATTTTTAGTCGTCCTCATATACTACATTTTTCTGACGCTCTTTGCTTGCATTCTGTTTCGTTGTTGCAGGTGGGCGCATATGCCCGCGAGAATACTTGCGCTGCTGCTGGGTTTACGGGGGGGTTTTTGTTGGGCCTAGCCTCCTCATAAATCAGTACCCACTTCTGTTAGGTTTTCATTTTGCATCTAAGAATGAGCAAGTTGATGAAGTATTATGCAGTTTCATGGTGTGAACAACAGAACTGGTTCCATTTACCTGTGATAGTTATTTCTTTAGTGTATATATTCACTTCTCAACACTTAATTTGAAGCCTGTAACAGTAGATGTTATAACTGTTTGAATAACAACTCTTGCCGGTATTTGGAATTTGTATGCTAGTTGTATGTGCTAAAATTTGAGGCAGGGCTGGTATTTTATGTTTAATCAAACATTTATGGAGGAAACATTTACAATTTTTTACATCTCCTAAATCATAATAGTTAAAACCTGACAGTTTAAATGTTCTGTCAAGAATTATATGATTTGAATCATCAACTGAAGTCTCAGGCACCTTCCTGATCACCTTTCTTCTGGTATCTGGCTACTACTGGTGATGCAGTTAGGGTGTATAATACCTCTGCTACTGCCCAGTTAGTACTCAGACCCAGGTTTACCATTTTATAGTCTCGCAGGTTGAGTGAATATTTAGAGAACTTTATTGTCATTAAATAGATTTGTTTTTCTGCACCCATTATTAATTTTTAAGTTTTCTTGCCCACCAATATTTAAAGACATAATAAATGTGATAAAGATTTAAAAATAAAGCAGTTGGTATAGTGCACCCTTTCTGTGAACATCCTTTTTTGTCATCCTTTTGCTTTATATTACTTAAAGGTTAAAAGGTCCTTTTATCCATAACCATAATGGAATGTGAATTAATGTTGTTCATTCAGAATTACAAGTTCTTATTTGTGGTGCTTCATAATACTGTATAACTTTTATGCTTTCTGTGTAATGCCAGTGTAGTTACTAATTTGGAGTTGCTCTCATGCATGTTTCATAGAGGCAACCTTATGTCTGTGTTGTATACTCTGTCAGATATATGTCAAGGCTGCATTTATTGATAAATGTGTTTGACGTGGCTGCAGTCATGAGCAAAGACTTTGCTGTGGCCACATTGATGAACCAAGAACTTTCACACAGCTTCATTCTGAAGCAAAAACATTCCCATGGTGAAATTCACAAAGAAAGAATTTTGCTGTGATATCATTCATGGAAACAAATTACTGCCACGGCAGTAGAATGCTTGGTGATGGTGGTTTGGATGAATATATAGGTCGAAGTGTGGGAGGAATCTAAATATTTAGAAGTGGGCACACCAATCAGATGGCTGGAGTCAGAGCTTGTTACCTGCAAGGCAGGGAGAAGAACATGAAGGGGAAATATGTTGGAGGGTGGAGTATTTTTACAGTTTTTGTGGTGTGGCTGTCTACTTTCTCTAAGGGAGTGAAAGAGAGATTTTGTTGATGAGCTCAGAATTAGTCCTTTGTGTTATCAAGATCAATTTCCATTTTAATCACAGACATGATGAGCTTGTCCATATAGCCAGATTTTGAGGCTAGAATTTTTGTATCGGAATCATATGTAGTGGTTATGTCCAGCCACTGAAGATTTATCGGGTTGCCAAAATCTGTTGTCATTGGTATGTTTATGTGTTGAGACCCAAGTGCAAGAACACAAATGACCATCATATACAGAATTGACTGAAATTTGGTAACAGCTTGTATGTGATAATTTTTGTATTAATCAAAGTATCTTTTTGGCTACACTTCAGAATCACTGTGTTAATGTAGTTTCACCTGAGGAATGTTGATCTACACTGTATGTGCTTGAAATGATTTCATAATTTCAAGTGTGATCATGCTCCTCTCCCATAATATTGCATTCATATCTGAACATAATGTCCTAAGTGCTCAATTCATCACATACACCAGATACAGTGGAAATAATTGTATGATTCCACTTATTTTTTAAATTGGGTAGAGACATTTCCTCCAGTATAAATACAGGGGTGCTGATAAGTCCTTAGCCCGACCAGGAAGGAAACATGCTACATTCCCTGCATTTTGTGGAACTTTGAGGTTCATTACCACATTCACAAGAATCCACCACCTGTCCCTGCTGCAGTCAAATCAATCCATTTCTTTGCCCATCACACTTTTGACAGGTGCAGCTTGTTTCCTTCCTGGTCGGGCTAACGACTTATCAGCACCCCGGTATTCTACTGATTGGATTGCCAGGGCCTCATCTGACAACATGGGGTGAACTGTGCACGTGTGAGATGGACATTAAAACAGAGTGGCTTTAAAAAAAAATGGTACTTTGTAAACTCTGACATGCATCTACCTCCATGAAGCAGCCCTCCTTGATGAGCTGAGAAACTAACAGCATATCAAGGAGGGCTGTTTCATGGACACAGTTGCAAGTTTTATAACTTTGTTCAGAAGAAACAGTCATTGGACCATAATCTGAGTCAGATGTTGCAAGTTCACAGCCTCACAACCCATTTATTCAAGACGGGTTTGTCTGTTATTCTCCGTGCTTCACCTAGGTCTCCAGTGTGGCCCCTTCCTATTTATTTATTTGGATTTTAGTGTGAACAGACAAACTTTTATTTTATTGCATGAAATCCTACCTTTGTTATAATTATGTTGGGCACAGAAGTATCAAGTCCTGGCACTACAAATAATTCTCACATTGAGCCAGTTGGAGTCTCAGTTATGCTTTAACCTACAGTAGGAAGGAACCAAGTACAGACCTTAGCAATATTGCTGGCCGCTTTGGGGTGTTTAATGGTTGATCAGCCATAAATAGATGAGAGCTGCAATAATATCACCACTGTGTAAAATGTTGCCAGCTTGTCATCTCACCTCAGTTGATCCTAATGTACCTGCAGCTGAATGATCTTGTTTATCATTTAGATTTGTCCCACAACTTGATGCATGTAGCAAGGTCACATTGTGGAATAAGAATGTAGGGCAGATGCATAACGTGGGTTCAGTATAGGTAAGTGGTGATTTCTGGTGCTGAATTTTGGGAAAAAGATGCATTACTTGTGAAGCAAAATAGACAGTTTTTTTCATTTCAAGGAAAAGAGGAAACCCTGCTGTATACTGAAAGTATGGGTAGAGGCTGAACACTGTGTTGTTTTTGATACACAATGCTGCAAGGTGAAGGAGTATATAGGTAGTATATAGTAGTATATAGTCAGTAATGGACAGGCTGGGGATTCAAATCCCAATAGGGGCAAGAGATTTTTCTATTCTCCAAGGCGTCCAGACCGATGCTGGGGTTCACCCAGCCTCCTATTTAGCTGGTACCAGAGGCAAAGCAGCCGAGGCATGATGGTAATCACGCATTGTCATCTAGTGCAAAGGTTAAGAATGAGTGGAGCTATACCTCTGCTTCCCCCTACATGCCTTCATAGTATTGACAGGGAAGATTATACCTTTACATTGCAAGGTGAATCTACTCCTGTCTTTTGATGACAGACAACAAAAGCAACTCATTGTCATTTTTTTTTATCACAGAGACAGTAGCCTCAGGTATTGTCTCTGTCATTTTTTTAACTATGCACTTCCAATTTGAGAGAGTGAAAAAAATGAACATAATGGAGAAAAGTGAGCAGCCAGGTGCCTCTGAGCCTGTCAAGAAGAACTTGCTTCATAGAGTTAATTGGAGTGAGAAAAGAGCACAGTTAATTTACAGGGTGGTTTGTTTTATTGTTTACTTGATGACACTTGTATAAATTGCATGTCTTACAGAGCATGTGCCATTGTATTTCAGTATATTGGCAGGCTAGAGTTGTTACCTGTGGGAGGAAAGGATTATTCTCTTCTCCACATCAGTATTAACAGCATGTTGGGAGGCCGAGTGGATCCCAGAACTGTTCCTGGAAGCAAATTAACTCTATGCCATTCAGTCCACACCTAGTCACATTTATGCGCATTAACCTACAGAGTGGTCTTGTGTCACAAGTTCTGTAGAGAAGTACATAGTGGGATTGCATGTTTAAAATCAGTGCAGGAAATAAATATGTAAGGATTGCAACTAAATGCTCGTAACAAAGTAATCTCTGCAGTGTTGATTAAAATGCTGGTAGAGGATCAACTAAGAAAGAGAAAATTACTTTGGTGAGGGGGGTGGAATTGTTTCCTTAGAGCATTCTTATTGTCAAGCCCAGTGATACAGGCTATGCAAGAATTTCCAGGTGGTTTCTTCAAATACACACAACACTTTCATGTGTTGCACATGTAAACACACACACACACACGTGCGCATACAAACGCACACACACAGGATGATTTTGAACTTGATGTTTTAAATCAGGAGCTTATTTATGAAGTAATTACCCTTCAGGAAGGTCTTTAAATAGAGGTGCTGTTAAATTACTGTGATTTATGTAGTTGAGTAAAACAATGTCATATATATTTGTGGATAGTGTTCTCAAGAGTTATGGATTTTTCATTATCTGAATGTTAACCCTTTAAACACTGAGTTAAATCCCATCTGCCATCTGCTGGCATTATTAGGAGCTCACCATATTTTCCACGTTAGTGGGTTAAGTGTTAATTCATTAGGCTTGTCTTTATTCAGGTAGTAGCATCCTAAATGTAATGCAGCAGTACACATGACATTTCTATTTTTTTTATTGGTACACCAGGTCTTTTGATGTGCCACCACAGATAAAAATCTGGGGATAGGGTTTAAATTTTGTAAATCTGGGTGGATAATGCTGTGAACCATGATGACCAGTTCATTGGCCAGCAAAGTGATGATTTGGATACATTTTCACTGCATGGTTAAAATGGAACTGTTCCATTGTGTTGAAAGTACAAACAGTTGTGTTTCCAATGGCACGTCATCTAACAAGCATCAATCCAAACATCCATAGTTCCAAAGCCCTTGAGAAATGGACATGTATACATGACATTTATGACTGTGAATTACCTCAGGAATAAGATCTGAAGATAAGACATTAAGGATAGCAGCAGAGGAATTATAAATTAATAATTATTTAATTCAGTGGTTATTTCTGTGAATTCCACTAGTATCTCCCCCGTAGTGTAATAGCTCTTAGTGGGCCAGGGCTTCTTCATTGTCAAGGCTTCACAATCACACTCGGACACACCACACTTGGTAGGACGCAGAGACCTCTACCTGACA
>Ga0123355_10008891_pt1 | contig 15212 bp, 13 predicted proteins | sample TergutEmb28metaG_3_FD_89872 | JGI IMG/M metagenome (GOLD analysis project Ga0123355, IMG submission 89872) | Embiratermes neotenicus P1 segment gut microbial communities from Petit-Saut dam, French Guiana - Emb289 P1 | ecosystem: Host-associated > Arthropoda: Insects > Digestive system > Gut ... | reverse complement strand
CCCGTAACAAACCAATAAGTCCCGATGTAGACTTTAAAGTTATAGCAAGGATAACCAGCGGTTTAAGCGGAGCGGATATAGCAAATATTCTTAACGAAGCGGCAATTTTATGCGCCAGAGATAACCGGAATCTTATTACTCAAAATGATATTAACGAGGGTATTACTAAAGCGGCACTAGGACCGCAAAAGAAATCTAAGGTTGTTACAGAATTTGATAAACGGGTTATTGCCTATCACGAAGCGGGTCATGCTATTGTGGGCAAAGCTTGTAAAAGCGGCTTTACCGTGCATGAAGTTAGTATTATACCAAGAGGCCGCACAGGCGGTTATGTAATGAGCAGGCCGGAAAATGATAATCAAATGCGTACTTTAAGCGCCTTTAAAGCGGATATTGCAAGGATTATGGGCGGTCGTGCAGCCGAGGTAATTGTTATAGAAGATATTACAACCGGTGCTGTCGGCGATATAAAACAAGCAACCGGCACTGCCAGAAGTATGGTTATGGAATGGGGTATGAGCGGCAATCCAAAAATCGGGCAAGTTAATTACGATGCCGAACAAGAGGTATTTTTGGGTAAAAGTTATGCCAGCAATCAAGGACATTCCGATGCTACCTCTGCCGAAATAGATAAAGAAGTTATTCTTTTAGTAGAGGAAGGTTATCAAAAAGCTCTTAGCGTATTAAACGCTCACCGCTCTCAGTTAGATGTAATGGCACGGGTGCTACTGGAACACGAGACTATACTAACCGAAGAAGTAGATATGATTATGGCAGGCGCCAGTTGCGAAGCTGTAAAACAATCAATCGAGGCTAGATATACCAAAAAGAAAGACGAGGCGGATAAAGCGGTAGAAACAGCAGCAGAGAGTGATATATTCGGAATGCCGACTTAAAATAAAGTATAAAGTATTGACTAAATAAAAAAGCTTAAAAAACAAAGTAAATGTTATCAAACTAAACTTTTTACCTTTTATTGTTAGTTATTTTTTACTTCTGTACAAGTTTTGTAAATGCACAAAAATAAAGTTTGACATATAACAAATTTTATACTAAAATACTATAGCATTTGTGGAAAATGCCCCCACAAAGGACACACATCATGGAAAACGAAGAACTAGAAAAAGTAAATATAGACGGTGAACCTATAGCGGATGAACCTATAGCTGCTGTAGAAGAAACGCCGACTGTTACGAAAGAATCCGTTGCGTCAGCGTTAGAAGAACCTTCTGCTACTGCAGCAGAGGAGTCGCCTATAGAAGCAGTAGAAGAAACACCTGTTGCTTTAGACGAAATCACTACAACCGCAGATAATAACGAAATCCCTGTTATAGAGGATATAGAAATTTTAAACGAACAACCGATAGCCGAAGAATCTGCCGATGAAATTCATGTTATAGAAAACGTGGAACTTTTTGACGAAGAAGAAGAGTTAGAGGAAGAAATTGCAAAACCTTTTGTTCCTATGCAAGGTACACGTGAAAAGCGTGAACCACGCCAAAAATTTAAATTCCGCAAATGGATGGCAATCCCTGCCGCTATAATTGTAGGGTTACTTGTAACCGGTTTAATTATGGGTTTTATCCCCCACCGCGCATTATCCGACGATGCTTTTAGCGACTGGCATCATGTGCGCATTTACGACTCGGAAGGTCATTTAGAAACAATAGTAAACAGAGAACTTAACGACCATAACGAGAGAATAAAAGGACTTTTTAATAGAGGTATTGCCAGCACTTCCCATTCTATGTTAAGAAGCATATTCGAGCAAAACTTTACAAACAGCTTAAGATTTAGAACTCATGAAACTACAACCAGAACTCAACGCTTCGATGAAGATAATAATCCTGTACGAAATGACTTTGGTGATCTAGTGTGGGATGTAACAACAACTGTAGAAAAATCTGAAGTTGCGGCTAACACAGTAAGAGAGCGTACAGGTTATGCGCCCGGAACGTATGTTTTAGAGTTCATGTTCGCCAGACAAGACGAACCCAGACGCCAAGTTACAGTTCGTGATAATTCGACTAACGCCAGACAACAAGGCAGTAGAAATGTTACTGTAAGTTTTTCTCACCTTCGTATAGTTATTAATGACAGCCGTAACACAATACTAGAGTACAGAATGTATCTTTTCGATGAAAATCGTATAAATGTAGCAAATCCGGCAGCAGACGAAGAAACAGTAACGCCTGTACTTATCCGTATGAACACCAGTTCGCTTTACACCAGACTTACAGACATTAGAGAAATCAGAAGAGGTAGTAGAGATAACGGCGAATTTGTACCTGAACAACCACCTGAATTACCGCCTGATATGGATGACTGGGACGGCATGGGCTTTTAACTAAAATTTTAAAAAATAAAAAAACTCCGTTAAGAAATTTACCTTAACGGAGTTTTTTATTGCTCTTCTAAAATTTTATGGCCTTTGAACATTCGTGATGATATCGGCCGCCTGTATCATATTATTACTTTTGACTTCTACTTAATTTTATTATCAACACATTTATATCTGCAGGATTTAAACCTGAAATTCTGCCGGCTTGCCCTATTGTTAAAGGTCTGATTTTTGATAATTTTTCTTGTGCTTCTAACCTTAATCCATGTATTTTAGAAAAATTCGTGTCGCTGGGGATTAGCATTTCTGATAACCTCAACGCTTCTTGTGCCGCTTGCTCTTCTCTAACAATGTAGCCGGCATACTTTACTTCTATAAATACATCATAAACAGCAGGCTTTGATAAACCGTTAAAAACACCAAACTCAGCTGCAAAGTTATCAAAAGTTACTCCGCCTCTTTTAATTATTTCTTCGTAACTTAAACCTCTATATGCAGGTGTTTCGCCAATCCGCTCGAAAAATTCAGCAGTCTTTTTACTGTCAGCTTGCTTTTTTATTAATTCTTTACCTTTAACTATATCTGCTTTTTTTTGTTGTAATTTTTTATATCTTTCTTTGCTTAAAATTCCTGCTTTGTACCCCATCTCGCTAAGTCTTAAATCTGCATTATCTTGACGCAGTAATAACCTATACTCACTTCTACTTGTCATCATTCTATACGGCTCGTCCGTACCTTTTGTTACTAAATCGTCTATCAAAACCCCTATATAACTATTTTCTCTTGCCAATATTACGGGCGATTTTTTCTCTAAAAATAAAGCGGCATTTATACCGGCAACTAACCCCTGTGCTGCCGCCTCTTCGTATCCGCTTGTACCGTTTATCTGTCCCGCAAAATATAATCCCTTAACCGCTTTACTCTCTAGCGTAGCATACAGCTCGCTAGGGTCTATGCACTCGTACTCTATAGCGTAAGCGTCCCGCATAATTTCTACCTTCTCAAAGCCTTCTATACTACGATATAAATCGTCTTGTATACTAGCCGGCAAACCTGTCGAAAGTCCTTGCACATAACACTCCTGTGTTTTTTCGCCTTCCGGCTCTAAAAAGAAGGGATGTCTTTCTTTACCGCTAAACCTAACAATTTTATCCTCTACGCTTGGGCAGTACCTAGCCCCTGCTCCTTTTATAAGTCCCGCGTATTTGGGCGATTTTTTAAGATTTTTTTGTATTATTTCGTGAGTTTTTTGGTTTGTATATCCCAAATGACAAATATGATGTTTTTTAGCTAAACCTTCTTGAATGCTATCTAAGCAAAAACTATATGGTGTATTCTCCCCTTCTTGCACGGATAATTTATCTAAATCTATACTGCTTTTTTTTACTCTAGCGGGAGTTCCTGTCTTAAATCTACGCAAATTAAAGCCTAAATCCCGCAAACTGTTTGCTAGGTGGTTAGAGCGAGAAAAGCCGCTTGGTCCTTTATCTTCTATAACTTGTCCTGTTATAATACTGCTTTCTAAATATACTCCTGTAGCTACAACTACAGTCTTTGCTACAAATTGCAAACCGTTTACTAATTTTACCCCTTTTATTTTGCAGTTTTTCCCCGCACCACTAACTAAAATTTCGCTAACTTCGCCTTGTCTAAGAGTAAGGTTTTCGGTATTCTCTAATAGCGACTTCATATAATCGTGATACTTATATTTATCCACTTGTGCCCGTAGGCTCTGCACCGCTACCCCTTTAGAGCCGTTTAACATTCTAAGGTGCGTCATGGTAGTGTCTGCGGCAATCCCCATAACACCGCCAAGAGCATCCACTTCGCAAACTAAATGCCCTTTTGCCGTACCGCCAATACTTGGATTACATGCCAAAAAGCCCGCATTATCAAGCGATATTGACAACGCAAGCGTTTTATGTTTTTTTTTAGCTAAGGCAATCGCCGCCTCTATACCGGCATGACCTATCCCTATTACAATTGCATCAAATGAGTTTTGCATTTTTTACTGTCGTTTAGTTAGTCGTACAAAATTTTTACAATTCCAATTATTTTTTATAAAGTGCGGGCGGCAGATTGCCGCCCATACGATTTTATTATTCCTTAAATTCCTTCTCCCAATCAATTTTTACATAGTAATCACTTTCAAGAGTTTTTAATGGCTGTCTATTTATGCCAAAAACAAACCCGTCTAAATCTTTGCATACATATTCTGAATTATGTATGGACTCTAACACATAACCTTTATGCTCTTTTGTTAAGGTCTTAATAGTTATAGAAAATTCGCTGAAACTAACTTCAACAATTTCTTTAATGTCTATAATATGAGTTTCTTTTTTTGATACGTTTAGTATTATTTTATCGTCTTTAAGAATAATTCGCTCTAGTGGATATTTAACATAGGTTATTGTAAAAATTATAAAACGGCTAATAGCGATTATAAAAAGTGGCAAAAAATAATAAATTACAACAAAAAAAGCAAGTCTATTTAAAGCCCCCCAGCCTGTTCGCGGTGATCTAATGCCTTCTATAAAAAACCAAATAATATGTGCTAAAAAAATACCGCTGAATATACCTGAAATAATGCAAGAGGTTAAGTTGTTTCGCCTTACTGCTAATACCCTTGTCATTTTATTCCTCCCAGCCTACTCTTAAAGTCGCTATAATCGGATTTTCGGATTTGAGTAATTTTATTGTTTTTTAGTTTATAAATATCAGGTAGTGGCAACCCGTTAAAAGTATTACTCTTTACAATAGTGTAAAGTGCCATATCGCCGAAAACAACACGATCACCGGCATTTAATGGATTATCAAATTTATAATCACCGATTATATCACCTGTTAAACATGAATTGCCTGCTAGCCTGCATATATTATGCGGGCGTTCAGTGAACACCCCTACGATTTTATTTGCCTCAAAAATGGGAGGCATATAATCGTGCTGAGTTTCGAGAATATCGGGATTGTGGCACGAGGCTGAGGTGTCTAAAATTGCAATATTTGGGTGGCTCAGTACAGCGGGCGAATGGCAATCCGCCCCTACGATAATATCCATTACACCGGAAACTAAATAACCGCTATTTAATACAACGGCTTCGCCCGGCTCTAAATACACTTGACAGCCGTATTTTTGTTTTATTTGTTTTATTAAAGATATTAAAGCGTTTATATCGTAACCAAATTTTTCTACTTCGGGCGTTTCTGCTAAAAAACCATTTGTTATATGATGCCCGCCGCCTAAATTTAGGTAGGGCATTTTGCCTTTTGCTTTTTTATCTTTGCACAACTTACTAAAAAACTCGCCGAAACGCTTTTCAAATGCTTCAAAGGTGTTTTTTAGGTCTATAAAGCCTTGCTGACATAAGGTATGAAAATGTAAACCGTCTAATTTTTCGTGTAGGGTTTTATCTAAAAAAATCGCATCATCGCTTTTTACACCAAACCTAGATAATTCGGCACACGGGTCGTAAAGCGAATGTCCGCTTTGAGTAGAATATTCGGGGTTAACTCGCAAACTAACCGAAACATCGTTCTTTTTGCAAATATCGTAATATTTGTTTAATTGGTTAGCGCTATTAAATACAATATGACTACAAATTTTTACAAGTTTTTTTATATTGCTATCTGTAAAAGCGGGAGCAAATACATGGTTTTCTTGTGGCTTGTTAAAATGCTCGTGTGCTAACTGTGCCTCGTAAAGTCCGCTAGCCGTAGTCCCCGATAAATATTTAGAAATAAGCGGATAAAAATCGTAACAACTAAAAGCCTTTTGAGCAAGCAAAATTTTACAATCGGCTGCCTTTATAACCGATTGTAAAATTTTTAGGTTTACTTCTATTTTATCCTCGTCCAGCACAAAAAACGGAGTTTTTAGGTTTTGTGTTTGTGCTAGAAGTACGGGAATATTGTCAAAAATATTGTTCATTTTTTATTTTTATAAGGTGCAAGTAACAGATTGCCGCTCTACGATTTAGCGGTGTAATACTCATCATCTACCCACTTGTCCGGATTTGCATCAATATAATCCCAAATTTTTTCATAATCTCTGTCGTTCCTAACGATATGGTCATAAAACGATTTTTGCCAAATAGGTTGAGCCGCCTGCCTACAAGTAATACTTTTGAATTGGCAAATAATATCACTTACTGTAGGGGCGGGCATTGACCGCCCGCACTTATTAAAAACATCGTTACCATCGATTGCTATAAGCAAATGAATATGATTAGGCATTATTACATATTTATCTACCTTAATATCTGCATATCTTTGTGGGATTTCTTGTATACCAACATTGATTATATTACCAATACTTGATAAAATTATGCTCGAGCGGTCAATGCCCGCCCCTACATTTAATCGGGTTTTAACTTCCTTGCTATTATTTTTATCGCAAAAAACAACCTCGCTAAAAATGTGTGATTTATTGTAACTACAAATTGTAATATGGTATACTCCGTTTTGGCTATAATCAAAATCTTGCAGTCGATATATTTTTCGAGTTTGTAATGGGTTATCGATAGTCATGACTTTATAAAAAACCTAATCCACTAATTCCGGATCAAAGTCTTCGTGCCAAGGCAGTCCCCACTTATTTAGCATTTCCATAAAAGGATCGGGGTCGAATTGTTCTACATTGTAAACTCCGGCTTTGTTCCAAAGTCCTTTTAGATACATACTTGCACCAATCATAGCGGGTACACCGGTGGTGTAGCTTATTGCTTGAGAGCCAACTTCTTTATAACAAACCTCGTGGTCGCAGATGTTATATAAGTAGTATTTTTTAGGTTTATTGTCTTTGCCTAAACCTCTAAACACAATGCCTATATGCGTTTTTCCTTTTGTTCTGGGTCCTAATGTAGAAGGGTCGGGCAGAACTTTTGCTAAAAACTGAATCGGAACAATATCAACACCGTTAAAGTTTATCGGTTCTATACTTGTCATGCCTACATTTTCTAGACATTTTAGGTGCATTAAATAGCTTTGCCCGAATGTCATAAAAAATCTAATTCTTTTTAGATGCGGAATGTGTTTAACTAGGCTTTCTAATTCTTCGTGATAAAGTAGGTACATATCTTTTTCGCCCACTTCTTCGAAATGGCGCTGGCGGTGTATCTCCATAGGCTTGGTTTCAATCCATTTGCCATTCTCCCAATATCTGCCGTTTGCGGCAACTTCTCTTATATTTATTTCGGGATTAAAATTAGTTGCAAACGGGTAACCGTGGTCGCCGCCATTGCAGTCGAGAATATCAATATAATGAATTTCGTTAAAATGATGTTTTAGAGCGTAAGCCGTCCACACACCTGTAACACCCGGGTCAAAACCGCTGCCTAAAATGCCTGTTATACCGGCTTTCTTAAATTGGCCATCTAGTGCCCATTGCTCTTTATATTCGAATTTTGCAGTGTCTAGCGGCTCGTAATTAGCGGTATCAAGATACGCCACACCTGTTTTTATACAAGCCTGCATAATTGTTAGGTCTTGATACGGTAGCGCCAGGTGCATTACAATAGACGGCTTATAGCTGTTTATAAGCGCTACAAGCTCGTCTATGCTGTCGGCATCTACTTTTGCGGTAGTGATAACGCTTTTTAGGTTTTTGCCCATGCGTTTTTCGATATCCGCTTTTATAGCATCGCATTTAGCTAAAGTGCGAGAGGCTATCATAAATTCGGGAAAAATTTCCGAGTTTTGAGCACATTTGTGTGCCGCTACGCTGGCTACACCACCCGCGCCGATTATCAATGTTTTATTTGACATTGTTTTGTTGGTACTCCTTTGTGAATATGATTTAATATGAAATGTGAATGAAATCCGCTATATTGTAGGGGCGATTATTAATACCTTCGGTGGCGTTCGTGTGGCTACGCCACACTCGGCTACTGCCCGCACTTATATTATAACAATAAGTTTTTTTGTTTTTTTGAAAATTTTTCTTGCTCGTCGTTGCGAACCTTTTATTTATGTTAATTAGTAGCAGTTACTGGGCGAAGCAATCTAGTCGAAACGCTACTTACTAGATTGCTTCGCCCAGCTTGTTAGCTTATTTATTTGATTTGTCTATGGCTCGCAAAGACGGAATCGTTACTTTTATTTGCTTATATAACTCTTATAAAAATTAGTTAGACCTCTTTTCATAATAAGTAACTCTTTAGGAACTTCATAACCATATTTTTTACCGTTATCAACTATCGCCTTTTGCAAATCATATCTGTAATTTGTCATTGCATTATCTACATGACGATTTCCCTTCTTATCAATTAAATCGCTAAAAATTATTAGACAATCTAAATCTAATTTTTGACAACATATTGATTACATTCAAATTCACCCATGCGTATATGTGGACCATTGATGAAATTGATAATTGCTATAGATAATTCGTCATTGGCTGCCTCTGAGCTTAAAAAATCTTCTAAAATAATATCAATTCCTTTTTGTATTTTATTATAATTATAACTCATATTATTTTACACCCCCATTTGCAACAGTAACTCCCGCAGATATTTACACGCTAGCGCCGTGCTTATTCCACCTGTGTCTATCATGGGGTTAAGCTCTACTATATCCGCCATAACTACTCTACTGTTCTCAAATATCTTTTGCGTAGCATTAAGTAATTCTAAAAATCTTACTCCACCCGCCTCTGGAGTGCCGGTGCCCGGAAATTCGCTTGGGTCTAACACATCTAAATCTACCGTGAAATAAACAGGCTTGTCCTTTATAATGGGCAGGATTTTATCTAAGCCTGAAAAATCATTTTTGCATAGGTAGGTGTTGGCTTTAGCAAACTCAAATTCGTATTTTTCTCCGCTACGAATACCAAACTGAAAAATCCTTATTATTTTAGCCGTTTTTTTCTTGTTGTCCGCTTGTTTTTGTATTTCGTCGTGGCATCGCTTTATAACTGTGCTGTGGCTTAGTTTTTCGCCTATATATTCCTCTCTTAAATCTGTATGGGCGTCAAAATGAACAATACAAACCTCCGGATATTTTTTTAGTACCGCCTTAAATGCCCCCAGCGTTATAAGATGTTCGCCCCCAAGCATTACAGGAATTTTATTATCCGCCAATATTTCTGCCGTTTTACTCTCCACCATATCTAGCACCCTAGTAGTATTGCCAAACGGCAGTTCTAAATCCCCAATATCACAAATATTACTATCTTCTAAATCTCTATCTAAATACGGCGAGTATGTTTCTATGCCAAAGCTCTCGCTGCGGATTTTATCCGGAGCAAATCTAGTGCCGGGGCGATAACTTGTAGTACCGTCGAATCCGGCTCCAAACAGTACAATTTTTGCCGTAGAGTACGGCTTTTGGCATGAGATAAATTTGTTCATTTGATTTTTTCGGGCGGCCGAGGTCGTCCGCCCCTACGAATATCAGTCGCCCGCACTTTTTACTTCCCGTTTTTTAACACCTTTTGTACATAGGTCGGCAACATAAATGCGCCGATATGCAAATAAGGATTATAATATTTTGTATCCAATTTTAACGCTTCCCATGCCTCTTTATCTAGGTTGTCTAAGGGGTCGTGTTTTTTAGAAGAAAAACCAAATAACCAATAACCGCTTGGATAGCTTGGTATACTTGCTTGAAAAACCTTACTAATGTCAAATACTTTTTTAGAATTAAAATGCGCCTTTTGACAAGCCGGAATATCATCTTCGTAAAAACAGCTTTCGTGCTGATTTATTAAAATACCGTCCTCTTTTAATGCGGTAAAACAAGCGCCGTAAAATTCTTTAGTAAAATGATTTTCACCTTGCCCGAACGGGTCGGGAATATCCAAAATAATCAAATTATATTTGCCTTTTTGAGTACGCGTAAAACGCATATTATCGGCAATAACCATGTTTACACGAGGGTCATTTAAAGAGTTAGCCGAATTGGGCATAAACTTTTTTAATAACGCTATTAAATCTAAATCGTCTTCTACTACCGTGATACTCTCTATTGATTTATATTTTATAAGTTCGTGTACAATACCGCCGTTACCAACGCTTATTACAAGTACGTCTTTTATATCAGGATTTACCGCTAAAGCCGGATGCACCATCATTTCGTGATAAATTTTTTCGTCTTTTTCGGTATGCATAAGCTGTCCGTCTAAACATAAAACACGTCCAAACTCTACGCTGTCGAAAATATCCACTTGCTGAACCTTTGTCTTTTGACTAACAAGCACCTGCTTAATTTGCAAATTTAACTCCACACCATCGGAGTATTTTTCTCTGTACCATTGTTCCATTTTTTTAACACCTAATGCAGAATAAGTAACTTATTTTTTGTTACAAGTTTATTATAGCATATTTAATAAGAAATGCAAGCATAAAAATAAATGCAAGCAACCATTGTTCACTCCTACAATTTAGCTTAATTTGAGCGGCACTCACCCGCATTTTATAAAATCGGACAGCCTTTCTCTTTTTATTTATGTGTGCCAATCTACCTCTTCCACTCCCTCCTCCGTAAAATAATACTTTAATAATTCCTTTGCTTTTTCTAGCGCTCCAAAAGGTACAAAATAATGATTTTTAGCAAAAGTTGTTCTGTCTAAAAAGAAAGCAAGCGCCTCACGAACAGGTTTAGTTATATACGGAATTTTTTCCTTACTTAAAATATCTTGTAACATAGCTCCGTACATATAATTTTTTGTAACTAAAAATACAGGGTCTTTATCTTCTGCTAAACGCAACTTTTTATACCCGCAAGTGCATTTTTTATGCTCCGGATTTATTAACTTGTTACATCTAATACAATAAAGCATTATGTTTTTATAATGTGCGAACAACAAAACGTCATCCGGTGTAAAATTTACAAATTACATGTTTTCGGGCAATCAATGCCTGCATATTTTTTTAATCCATAATCATCGAATATAAAATAATAAATCCATAGTTCTGCACCTGCACTAAAAATTACTTTACCACATATATATAGTTTATCTTCTTGTCTTCACATCCCATTAGGTAGCAACCTTTTTGCTTCATATAGCCGATATGTGTAACTATTTCGTTTGTTATAATTTCGCCGGGGGCAAGTACCGGAATACCGGGAGGATATGCCATTACATATTCGTTGCTAACCCTGCCTACAGCATCCTCTAATTTTAATTCCTCTCTGGCGCTATTAAATGCCTCTTGAGGACTTAAAGCAACACTCGGGTGTATATATTCTATATCTAGCATATCTTTTTTATCGTTTTTCTCTAACCGCCTAATTTCTTCTAAAGCGCCAACAAGCCTTTCTATCTCTACAATTCTATCCATAGGCGATACATACGCTAAAAAATTGCCGAGGTCTCCAAACTCTACTTGAATATTATATTCATCCCGCAAAATATCGTACACCTCAATTCCTGCTAACCCTATATCCAAAGTATGAACAGATAATTTTGTAGGATCAAAATCAAACACCGTTTCGCCGTTAATCAGTTCTTTGCCAAAAGCATAATAATCACCGATATCATTGATTTCCTCTTTAGCGTAATTTACTAATTCCACAGTTTTTTTAAGAAGTTCCTTGCCGTTAAGAGCTAATTCCTTTCTGCTAATATCTAAGCTGCCTAATAATAGATAATTACCGCTTGTCGTTTGAGTTAGATTTATAATTTTGCGTACATAATCGGTATTAACTCCACGGTTACATAGTAGCACCGCACTTTGAGTTAAACTAAGGCCGCTTTTATGCATACTGATAGCTACCATGTCTGCTCCTGCCTTAATACCGCTAATAGGAAGTCCTACTCCAAAATTAAAATGCGTACCGTGAGCCTCGTCTACTAAAACTTTCATTTTGTACTTTTTAGCAAGCTTTACTATCCCCTTTACATCGCTGCAAACTCCGTAATAACTGGGATTATTAAATAGGATTGCTTTCGCATCCGGATTACTTGCCATTGTATTCTCAACATCATCTAGCTTCATGCCTAACGGGATACCTAACTCTTTATTAACTCCTGGATTGATATAAATAGGCACAGCACCACAAAGAATAAGAGCATTTATAACAGAAACATGCACCGCGCGACTGATAATAATTTTTTCGCCCCGCTTAACGCTAGACATAATCATCGCTTGTACCGCCGCGCTTGTACCGCAAACCATTAAAAAAGCATGGCTGGCTCCAAAAGCATCCGCCATAATTGTCTCGGCTTCTTTAATAACACTTTTAGGATTATTAAGATAATCAAGCGGCTTCATACCGTTTACATCTAAGCTAACCGCTCTTTTACCTAAAAAATCACAAAGAGCACTACTGCCCTTGCCGCGTTTATGTCCGGGAACATCAAACGGTACAACTCTGGCATCTGTAAAATTATTTAACGCATTAACAATCGGCGTATTTTGTTGCAAAGTTTTATTCATTTCAAATTTAAGTATAACAGATTTAGAAAAGAGTGCAAATAAAAAAATATGCCGCGAGCGATACAACTGTCTTTATTTTTTGCTTTTTACTTTACATTTTTTACTTTTTAATGTATAATGGCTTTATGCTTTTGCTACGGAAAAAAATTAAATCTTTATCAAAAACCGAACAGCTAAATAAATCAATTAAACAAAATAAGCGCTTATTTATAAAACTTGCTATTGCTATCGGCACTTGCGTAGCGTTTTTGATGTTTTTACTTATATTGCGGGCTTCATCTGTAGCAGCATCCGAGTTTATTACCAGAACAATTTCTAATGTATTGGTTAGTTCGATTGGCATACTTACTTCTATTATCCCTGTTATATCTCTGGCGGAGATATTGATTTTTGGCGGGGTTTTGCTTTTGGTTTTTGGTATTACTCTGTCTATTCTTAATCTTAAAGACCGTAAATTTACACTTGTGTTAAAAAGATTTATGATTTTGGTTATTATCGCTATTTCTTGCGGCAGTTATTTTATAATTACAACAGGATTTAGCTATAACCGTGCCGATATTTCTAACGGTATTACGCTATCGGACAGTGTGCCGAGAGGCGAAGAAATCAATTCTATAGCTAACTTTTTTATGGATGATTTTATTTATGTAAGCGAAAGGATGGAACGGGACAAAAACGGGTTAACAATTGTAAATTACTCATTTTTTAGATTAGGCGAAATGCTAAGAAACGAATTTAGACGCTTAGACGGCAACCCTTATTTTTTCATGCATACTCCACGCCCTAAAATGTTTATAAATACCTGGTGGTTCTCAACAGTCGGTGTTGCAGGCATGGCGTTTGTGCCGACCGGCGAAGGGCTGACAAACTCTATGCCGCCTACTGTAGGTAATATTATTACTATGGCGCACGAATTAGCCCACACAAGAGGTGTTATGAGGGAAAACGATGCCGATTTGGTTGCTTTTTATATTTTGGTTACAAGCAGCAATCCCCTATTTAGATATGTCGGATATATGTACAGTATAAGGCATTTAGGTACTGCGGTGTTTTTAGGCAATAATTTAGATACCGAACTATCGAATGCCTTTTTTACCAGATGGCCAAGGGAAGCAGAAACGGATAGAAATAGTGTTTGGTTATGGTGGCGTAATTACAGAAATGCAAATCCTATAAACCGTGCCATGAGAGAAGTAGGAAACTTTTTTAATCATATCTACCTAATTTTAAGCGGAATTCGAGAAGGCACGGGTAATTATGGCAACTTCCCCGACGGACACGAAACCACGGAAGAACGAGACCCCGAAACAGACAGACCTATAGTAATTCCCAGATATAATCATGTGCAAAGAATGTTTTTTGCTATTTATGAAGCAATACACAATTAAGGGTTTATTCTTAATTGTGTATTTCAAAAACCGCCGGATTGTATGAAAAATCAAAACTTGTCCAAGCGTTAATAAAAAAACACCACCCAACTCTACTTTTTTAAAATGGGGTGGTTTTTAAAAATTATATATCCTCAACAAGTTTTTTACATTCAACACGAGCTTGATTGGCAACAGCTTTGTTTCTGTTATAGCTTTCCTGTAATTCTTTCTTCTTTAAGCGAATTTTTTTAGCAGTTTTAGTCCGAATAATTATCGCTATAAAAATAAAAACTCCACCTATACTTCCCATAATTATACCTGTTATTAGGCTCTCAAATAAAAAAGCACAACCTATACCATAAGGCAATAACATAAGTCCTAATAATAAAAACATTAAAAACGCAGCTTTTGTTTTATTTCCATATTTTTTAGCTGCCGGAGTCGTATCAAAATAAGCTTCAGCCGTTTCTGATAATTCTTTAATTTTAGCATAATGCGGATGATTTTTATCTCTCTGCATTTTTATATGTGTTGTAGTAGAGTAATTGGTTACATTATAGCCACCTGCACTATAACCGCCACTGTTTGTTTGTTTTCTATCCATATCCATTATTGTCCACCCGCAATCCTCATAAAACTCTTTGTATTTGTTTTCTTCATAATCGCTCGGATAACATCTAACCGTCTTAAATTCAAAAGACGGTACTTTATAGATAGGCTGTTGTGCTGCTTGCCCGCCGCCTTGATTGTTTGTGCCGCAACCACCGCAAAAAACTGTGTTATCGGGCATTTGTTGTCCGCATTTATTGCAAAACATAATTTTTCTCCTTTTTTTCGCACAACTTCTATGTGCTATTTTATAATAACATAGTAACACTATGTATGTCAAGCAAATAAATAGTATAAATATGCAAAAAACCATGCCCACATAGTGTAAAATTGTGATATGGATTATGATTTTGAACAACTTAAATTGTTTATTCGTGAAAAAATAAGTAGTATCCGTATGTCTAATGGGATTTCTTCTCGCAAACTAAGTTTAAAATTAGGTAAAAGTACGGAATATCTAAATCAATTGGAAAATAATCGACTTAACCCATCGCTTGAATTTTTATATGAATTTTG
>Ga0123355_10008890_pt1 | contig 15213 bp, 18 predicted proteins | sample TergutEmb28metaG_3_FD_89872 | JGI IMG/M metagenome (GOLD analysis project Ga0123355, IMG submission 89872) | Embiratermes neotenicus P1 segment gut microbial communities from Petit-Saut dam, French Guiana - Emb289 P1 | ecosystem: Host-associated > Arthropoda: Insects > Digestive system > Gut ... | reverse complement strand
TTTTTTCTTTTTTCCAAAAATTTAAAATAGGGTGTATTTTTTTTTTTTTTTTTTTTTTAAGTGTCCACTACTGATTTTCTTTACTCCCTAATTCATTATTAGTAATGCGCAAAAAACCAGAAGAGTTTAATATGAAGATTTACAAGGTTTTTATCGACTACAAAAGAGCTTTAAACTCCATGGCGTGTAAGTTTGTTCTACAAACACCAAACAACCAAGGCGTTCAAGAGAAATGCATTAAATAATAAGGATTATCTACAGTAAAATCTACGCAAAATTAAAATTGACTCTGAAGGGGAGAAATTTAGACTGTAAAGAGAAGTTAGACAAGGTGATCTAATTTCACCTGAACTGTTACCTACTTAATGGAACTCATATTCAGAAAACTGAACTGGAGCAATACATGCGGCCTTAATATCAATGGTAGAAAACTGACCAACTTCATATTCGCCTATGACAGAGTCCTTTTTGCCAAATATAATGGAAAACTACAAGAAATGATGAACGAACTAATAAAACAGAGCACAGATGCTGGACTACAAATCAACGCAAAAAATATCAAAGTAATGGAAAACAACGCTGAAATAGAAATCAAACTAAACGGAGAAACTCTTGAGTGTGCCCCGGAATGCACGTACCCAGGACAACTGATTTAATTCCGGGACAACACCGGAAAAGATATCAAAAATAAAATTTCAATGGCTTGGAACATGTTAGTCAATTTTTTATATTGGCCGAGAAATTCCAAAAAATAGACATAAAGACATCCTGGAATCCTGCGTATTTCCGGTCCTATTGTACGGCGCCCAAAAATAGTCACTCACGGAGAAGGAAAAGGAGATGCTCCCAAACTTGTCACCGGAAGATGAAACGGAGAATACTGCATGTTGTATGGAGCGATAGAGTGACGAATGCTGAAATAAGGAAGAGAAACAACACGAAGGACATCGTGGCAGTGGCTCTCAGTCTCAAGTGGAAATAGGGAGACCGTCTGGTAAGAATGAACTAACGCAGATGGGTACGCGCTACATCAGTGTGAGGCCTAGGAACTGGCAAGAGGAGAACTGGGCGACCGGAGACCAGATGAGCAGACACGTTCAAGAGAGTAACAGGACAATGGTCAAGAGCAGTCAAAAACGAGACAGAATCGAGTATTTGTAGCATTCGTAAAGTCGAGGTTACAAACTCCGCAGACATAAACAGAAAATGGCTACACCAATGTATTTAGTAATGCAAGTACCAACCTACGAGACAAAAGTGAAACTGCACATGTCCCAAGTTTCAATGCGATATCTCTAGGCATAAATCACCTAGCGATAAATCACTTGAAACCTCCCCAGTTCCACTAGGAGGCCGTTGACTTCTTGAGACTAATTATCCTTATCTATTTATTTTCGGTATAGGCGGCTTTTGTTATGGCAGTGATGGATATGGTTTTATAAAATGTGTGGTAGAATTTGTGGCGCACTCTGTACTATGCATACCACGAAACTGCCTGGCCTAGTATATTCCGCTACATGCCTGTGTCTAACTCTTGGGTAAAGTGTTGAGCAAAACGCCGGTTTGGACCGCGAATTATGTGCATATCATTCGCGCAGCTGCACACTTTGCAGCGTGGATGCATTATGGTCAATGTGAGGATTATCCAGTATGATGACATCATATTCTACAGAGATTTTCTCTTGTCACAGCATTTAATGTAGGATCCCTCAAATCCTTGTTGGTATTGGTTATTCACTGTGCTGCTTTGTTTGTTGGATGTAAAACAGGATTGAATGTTTACCCTTGAGATGCATATTGTTTCCATAAGAATGCCACTTTTTTTTTTTCTTTGGAAACAGAACTTAGAATTATGTAGGAGGTGTGTCAATTTCATGGTGGACGGTTGTCACACAGTTCAGTAATATTAAACCCATATAAATTGTGATGCTGGGTTTCACTTTTCCACAAAGCATATGTTACGAAATATTCTTTGAATTTTTGCTTTTTTAGATCCATATGTTTGTGATACGCGGTTCACTATTTAAGGTAAGTAAATTACAAATTTTTGGAAACAGGGTAGTCAGGATTTGGGCCCAGGAGAGTCGGGTAGTTTCGGTATCACCCAACCAAGAACTTCGTGATTTCTACAGGCCACCTGATTGTGTTAGAATAGTGAACTCTAGAGGTATAAAATGGATGAGCTGTTCGCGTACAAGAAGGTAGACGGAGTGCATGCAGCCTTTTCAAACGGAAATTCTTGGAAAGCCGAAAGGGGGATAGTAAGATGATATGTTTCATCTTGAGGAAGGAGGCTGTGACAGTGACATGTGGATGGGAAATGCCGGAGATTGTATCCGGTGTCGGTCTTTATTTTAGTGACACACTGAACTTTAATTTATACTACAGAAGCGATGGTTGATTGGTTAGTTAGTTCATACAACTGTACGAACATAACTCAGTTTTGTTGTCATATAAAGACACACGTAAGCACTTAACGGTTGTATTGTGAGTGTATCATGTAAAAATATGTGCATGTTTGCAGGACGTAAATAGACTAAATGTTTGTATGGGCTTCATGTCTATCTGTCCATCCGTTCATCAATATTAAAATCTCGGGAAGCACTTAAATTAGGCGTTCAGAATGTGCGCCTACACTGAAAGTTGTTCAGCTTAAAATCTGCTTATAAATGACAAATTGATGATCACGAATATGGAGGGGAGGTACGAATATGGGGAAGGTTTCGACGTCGTGCTTTTAGAGGTTATGTTGCAATGTTTAATTTGAGACTCTTTGCAGAACCACAAACATTTATTTGGGATTTTCTGTACTTCTTCTTATTCTTGTTCTTAAAGCATTATGTTAATGAAACGGTTTCGAATCCTTATAGAGTTACTGGGAGGGCCATTTTTAGTGAGATGTAGTCTGTTGTATAGGTTTTTAGGTGTAGTATGATTATGTACTGCAGAATGTTTTATGTATATATAATTTTTTGATTGTATTGAAGTAATATAAAGCGACGATAACTCGATTGGTTATATGTTATGTAGTTACTACCTTCTAAAACTGAAAGAAAGACAGAAGGAAAGATATAAGGGACCGGAAGACGAGAAAGAAGATGTAAGAATCTATTGAACGAATTTAAGGGAAGGAGAAAGTACTGGAAGTTGAAAGAGGAAGCACTAGATAGCACTCTTTGGTGAACTCGCTGGGGAAGAGGTTATGGATCTGTCGCAAGGCAGATTAGGTAGTGGTGGTGGTGGTGGTGGTGGTGGTGGTGGTGGCGGTGGTGGTAGTGATGATGATGATGATGATGATGAAAAGTGACAAGAAAGGGAAGAAATCCGTGCTGAGTGAGACTTGAGGTTTCATGATGACTATGGTGATGTAACATTGTGTCGCGTGGTGTTGCCACGTTACCTCCGCTTTCGTGTACCACACATTTATAATGGGAATGTACCTGCGCTGGCTGAGAGTAAAACCACGACAGAGCTCTGTGCTATTCTCTTGGCGTGACTCAAAGCTGATGCCTGTGTTGCGGCTGTAGGAAATGTCACTGTACAACCAGCGCTGAGATTTAATCCCATCCCCAACCTATCACCACTCTCTTCTTGAATCTCCACAAATCTCAAGTTTTCTTTTTTACCTGGAGAAAGATATCGCCAGATGTGAGCAATTCTGTGCTGCGGGTGAGGGTTGAGACTACGGAAATGGGATCCAAGGGGCTATTTTGTTTTCCACGTGCCCTTAACTTCCTTATACCTCACTTTCAGAATGAGCGTGGCGACGTGCCAGATCACGGTCGACGTGATTATGCACGAACGGTCCGCGAGCCCATTTTCATAATGCGCAGTTGTTGCTACTCATTGCAGATGTCATCCATCAAGTTTAATTGCGCGATAAGACGTCTGACCGCATTCCGGAAGCAGAGTACCTGAACGTCTAATGAACCAGGTACAACAGCACATTGTACTTTGGTGTGCAGTGGCCTATTACAAAGGCTATCATAGCCGACGTATGACTCGGTGCACTGCGTAAATAATTTGTTAGAAAGAAGTGCTTGACTGACTCTGATAGATTCAGTTATCCTTCACGCTCAGCATTCCATCAAATCAGTCAACACTGTTAATATTAGACCATTCCCATTGGTACCAAAGTCTCCGTACAGTCTTCTTGTAGTTCAAGATAACGACCTTCTCGGATATGACGCCGTGTGACTTGGTAACTGTGTACAAAATATTCGCAGGGACTTGCTCTTTATATTTTCTGAGCGGAAGGGTCTTATCAGGTTCCTCCGAAACGTTTGTTTCCGTCTACAAAACACACTGCATCAGTTCCCAGAAGACCGTATTGTCAATACCGCGATATCCTAGTAGTTACCTGCTACCGTTCGGTGTCGGACATTATACGTTGCACAGTAAAAGTGGGGTCGTTAAATAACATACGAATCTAGCCCAAACATCATTATCATCATTATTATTGTATATAAATTAAAGAAATTTCAACGTATTCCACAATGACGGGTTTTAAGTCATTTCATTTAAACCGTGCTTTCAAGATATTCTCAAAATTTTTCCCTGCTTTATCACTTCATCTCAAACAAATGCAGTTGTCGTTCTTGGCAAGAGTCGAAGTATCCCTTACATCTTCCTTCGTTGTTGGAACTGGGTTCCTTAAGTTAAGTTTACAGCATCTGAGGAGAAACTTCCCTCCTTGACAAAATTGCGTGGCCATGAATTATTTGAAAACTCTACCTTTAGTTTCCTCCAGGCCCAGTTCCTCGATAACCGAGTTCTAAACTTGGTGAAGTGTGGCTCCCACCTGGATATAGGAAGAGACTTTACTTGTGGTGGAAGTTTGAGGAAGCGCAGTGTTATCTGTAGCCAGCACTAATACCATACCTCACCGCAAAACCGCGAAAATTATTCGCATGCGCTGTGAAGCACGATGAATGAACACCGTACTGTATACTGCTGTATAGAGTGACATATATGTTGAGTACGTACTTTACGGCACTGTTTCAACTGCTTGTGTCTGTTTGAAGTCGAATCAGGCAGTAATGTCCATGAATTTGTAGATGTGTTCTACTCGATAACTTTTGGTGCTACGTAACGATCGTGCCAATTTGTTGAGATTATATAATGTCGGTGGTAGATGAATGAATGGCTATGGAACATTTTGGGTGATACTGGCAGCGAAAACCAAAGTACCCTAAAAATCCCTGCTTCACTGTCACTCTGTCCACCATAAATTACACACAGACTTGCCTAGGATTGAACCCAGGCTTCCGCGGTAAGACTATCGACTAATGCCTTAGCCATGGCATGGTCGGTGAGAAGATGGACATGGCCTATTTTAATATGCTTGCTTTAACAGCTTCAATTACATGGGGTGTTTGTCGGGCAGTCATGAGATCTCTGATCGGATCTCGGCGGATTATCGTGGCGTTGGCAAATTTGTGAATAGCATAACCTAACTTCGTCGTAGCTATCCGTCTTCTGTCAGCATGGAAGAGCTCGAATACCACTGAGTGGCTTTCATGAAATTTTGTATTAGGGATTTTTGCTAAAGGAAAGAAGAGAAAAAGTCAACCTAGTACAAGTTATGAAGGTGCAAAGAGGGAGTAGAGGTATAGTTCTTCTCTTCGTAGATGAGAGTGGGTGGTCAACGCCACCCCCCGGCCGCTTTTCCCCCTGGAAAGGGATTTTTGCTAACATATGTTGGCCAAATGCAATTTTTGTTAAAATCTGACAAATTACCAGACACTTTTTATGAATAACTAAGTAAATATGTGACAGGCCTAATATGTGGCTGAATTCTTCTCGTGTTGAAGTAGGATAAGAGTAATAAGTTGTCGGGAAACAAGACACATTTATTGTGTCATATAAATTTTTCCGAACTTCGTGCTCTTTACGAGATAATCACAACGAATGTGACAGAGACAGAGAGGCATATAAAGTTTTTCACGATCTACACACAACAGGGCGCCACATAGATGCGGGTTGTATTCCGAATAATGACCGAAAAATACATACATACGGACTTATCTGGAATAAAAAGTACGAAAATCGAGAAATTTATTTACGAATTAGCTCTTATTACGATCTCTGTATCCTCATTGTACGTACGTGTGCAATAGGCCATGAAAGAGTTAAAGGTAGTTTATTTTGTTGCTTTGTTGCCATTCTGTGAATGGTGGTTTGATCTGTAGAAGCATACGTATTTGCGAAGAGACGGATGCGTAGAATTATTAGAACTGTACAAACTAATTGGACAAATCAGAAAACAAAGAACCGAATGCGCATCATTTTTACGTTATACGTACTTTTCTTGTACTCTTTATTTTAGTTCCTCACTCATTACAGCTAAGCGCGTCAGTACCCTTGTAACGTGCCTTGGGAATCTTTGCAAACTTAACACTTTAAACGCCGAGTTAAATCCCGTCTGCCATTTGCTGGCATTATTAGGAGTTCACCATATTCTCCACGTTAGCAGGATAAGGGTCAACAGTTCTGAAGACTTCCTCACTGCCATATGTAACGTTGTAGGTGCAGTGTCTTCTCGAAATAGCTAAATTTACGGACGTTTAGTTGAAAATGCCTCGTTTGGTGTTCTGCGCAAATTAGGCAAGGTAGAGCTCACAGGCCCTTTACTGATTGATGGTGGGGATTGTTTGAAAACTGTATAATGGTGCTAAACAGATTGCAGTTAACGATTAAGATTGGAACCAGTTTTAGGCGTATGGAACGGAGACGTGGCAATAAAGAAATTAATTAATCTCTTTCGCAGTTAGCTGAACAAATGTACACAATTATTAATCTACGTACAGCTATTACTGTCTTGATTTGGCAGTAACTGTTGAAACGACGTATTTGATTATTATAATGTCGATGTGACTTATTTTAAACACATTTGTAACACAATCTCTAGTCAAGCGTGTTACTTGAGAAGTCACATTTTGTTCGTGGTTATGATAAAATATCGCCGAGAATTCTCCCACATTGCGCAGTGCCTAGGGTTAACATACCCTGTTCTAGTTACATCTTCTCACGAATAATTTACAGTGTTAAAATTTACAGTCACTGTAGGGTAAAAGTTTAATCTCATCCCGAGGTTCTAAAAATTCATTCGCTTCCAAGTAATTAAATTTTGTCACGTTAAGGTCACGGATATCTGATTTGTTAAATAGCTTTGAACATTTTCCTCAGCTGTTTCCGCTACAGCACAAAATGAGTGCATTTAAGAGAGACGGAAAATGGTAGGGTTGTTGCTTTGTCACCCTAACATGTGATCTGCCTCCGTTCATCTCCGACTGAGCATGCCTTTCTCTTTTCACTGTTGGCATTATTCGCCTGTACCATAATTCTCGGTACACCGTCTTGGCTGACCGTTTACAAATTCCAAAATTCACATTTCAGAAAATATTATCTTGTGCCGAATATCGGAATAAATAAGGACTGAGAAGTCTGCCACAGTGGAATATATTGCAGTTCAATGTCTGTTGCTTCCTTTAACATTGTACAATGCACAGCTCTAACCTCATTTAAAATAACTTCTTTGATAATGTGAGTTTCTGACTTGCTGATGGACTGTTGGTTCTACAGAGCAAGTCCGGCAACACTTCAGAGAGTGTTGTGTTTTACTAACCCACCGAAGGCGTATCACAATGTCCCTATTCACCATTTTGCCTGGTAGGGGAATTTATCTCAGTCGGTTCGTCTATTACAGTGTTTTTTTGCGTATAGAGGCCAACCTGTAATTTTATAGAGGGCAGTTGCCTAAAAATAGAAAGATTCCTTTTTATTATGTAATTGATATCTTCAACAAGAAAGAGAAACATGACATTGACATGATGTGAGGTACTTATATTTTCATGTATATATATATATATATACATGTATTTTTTGTGTAGACCTAATAGCTTTATTTGCCTGCCAGGACCAACGCCTCGCCATCGATTTTGCTTGAGTGATTTAGAATGCGTCACTTCTCAAATAGGTTATTACTCTGGGTGTTGTACGTCAGTGCCTAATGTGGATGTGTACTACTGTGAATAGTTAGTTATCAAATTCGGCTTTAGTTTCTATGTTCGGAGGGTGGCCTACGTGCAAATCTCGGTAGGATTGCCGATTACGCTCTCTGATGATTTCTTTCCCACATAGATGCGCCATTTAACCATTTGTGTATGGTTTATTTAACGACGCTTTCGATAGCTCAGACTACCTTCGTCGAATGGCTGGGTGATCAATGAATAATGAACTAGGAACGACGTGGACGAAAACAGTGGTGTACTGAAGACGCGACCCCAGAAATTGCATGGAGAAACTGAGGAAACCTGCGATAACCTCATTGAAAATAGCTGGTGTTCTGGCGGATATTCGAACCGGCTCTTTCTCGAAGTTAAGTGGTCTTTTCGTTTAAAGGTTACCGACTAAAATTTTGAGTGAATTTCTCGTCCCTCACATGCGTGGCACGTGCCTGTCCCACGTCATCGTTAGAGATCTGTTAACCCTGGTTGTATCACCTGAAGAGTAGGAGCTATGAAGCTCTTTATGATGAATTTTTGTCCATCATCCAAGTTCATTCCTTCTTGTCGATCAATGCTCTCTTCTCAGGTATGTTTAACATATATAAAAAATAATATAGATACTGTATTTGCAGTTTTTAAAATTATTTTCTTTTGTAGAGAGGGGACGGGAGGACGGAAAATGTCTAAGTGAATTGTAGGAAGCATTTAACCTATTTTATATGTTGTCAATTTCTTCGTCAATATAATTGGATTTGCGAGATTTGGGGTACTCACAGCAGTGTTGAAAGAGATTCAAGTCTTCTGGGATGTTTGGGACTGCTGGACATAGATGGTGGACGCACTAAGATTATCCGAAACGTCGATAACTACCAATCGAGGCGGCGTAACGTGTCGGAAAACTCGAATCTTAATTTTTATTTGTTACTGCTACCGTTCCGTAATGCATTTGAAGTTTACCAATTTTTAGAAGGACTCTTTACTGCTTTTGTGTGATTCTGTGCTGCATTCTGGTGACAAGACCTAAACGTACAACTTCCACAGGTTTTTCTGTTTTTGCTGCTATACCAATCTCATTACAAACGGATAATATGGTTTCAATATTCTTATCCGTGGAATTTCTGTTTTCGCCACAGAAATTAATACAAGTGGGACAGATAAGAAGCTGACTTGTCCCATTAAATTCCAGTTTTTACGCTTATTGGTATTTTTCATATAGCCTCAACTATATGAAGAAATATCGTTATAATTGGTTGTATGTAAGATATTTTTATGTATTTTTACATATTCAGATGATGGATTTCAACAAAAGCCGAAACACCAGCATTAAAATGGTATAAACATATTTGTGATTGAGGGTTTGTATTTCTCATTCCTTCTAATTTTCGTGGACATTATTAATTCTATATTCTAAAGAGAATTTGAAAAAATAGATGATAGTGAGTCGAAATATGAATTGAGATTTCAGTGGCTAAACTTTACTGCACTCTGTGAACTAGAATAATCCCTATATTTGGCATATGGTTTTTAATCTATCAGCGAGATATTTCACTTCGACACTTACAGACTTCAGGCTATGCTGATTCAGTTTCATGCGTTGAAATGAATGGAGAGATAAATGCCGGCTATTTTTTACCAATACGTTGCATCATTTTCGTTTCTATTTGCTAATAGAGGACTGGTAAAACCTGTCACCGAATTATACACAACGTTTTCTTATCCCTCTGATGTATCAGCGGCAAGGTCGGTTTTTCTGGAATGCTTTTGTTGCATCTTTTAGTGACATTTACTGCCTCTTGACCTTGCAACATCCGCACGTTCCTGATCAGCGTAGCTGCGTATTTAGTTTTTGTGGCAGAGACGTTTGTCTTCCTTCATTTATAGCCATATGAAGTTTACGAGCTGTAAAAGCTTACGGCTGAGTGCATATAATGTATATTCAACGGATAATAAACAAATCTAAGAAGTTTGTAAATTGAAGAGGCTTTAGAGTTAGAACGTGGGAATTATTGTAGCTTTCTTATTACAGCAGACTTACTTAAGTTATCGATAAGCTAAAGCTTTTATGCTTAAAAAGTATTGCAGCTTTTATAATTCAGTAAATATCAACAGGAAATGTCTGAAATTTTTTCTGTGGTTTATTTGAATGTCCTGCTTGCTACTGAAACATCGTGCAACAAAAGGTTTTCTCGCGCATGCGCAGGGGAACATCAAAATGCGTGGTATTGTTACGCGCGTTTTAAATAGTGAGCGGTTATTTCATTTGATTTGAAAGGGAAGGAATCGGTAGCGACTATTCACAAGCGGCTAAAAAATACGTGCCTTGCCAATGTTGTTGATGAAGACCCTGTTGGTCGTTGGGCTTCACAGATTGCAGGTGCTGAGAAATGCCAAGCGGAGCTTAGTGACACGCGTCGCTCTGGGCGGTCAGAAACAGCAGTCACTCAGGGTTGCTTCAACCTCCTGATGAACTAATTTGAGATGACCGACTTGTTACAACCAGAAAGCTTGAAACTAAGCTGTCAGTATCCAAAGGAAGTGTGAAAACATTATTGATGTCTTAGGATTTTCAAAAGTGTGCGCTCTTTTGGGTTCCACGAAGCCTAACCGACCATCACAAAACTGTGCGGAAAGATGTAGGTTCAGATTTGCTGATGGTGAAAGCTTTTTGTCACGCATTGTCAATGGGGATGAAACATGGATCAATCACTTTGAACGGCAGACAAAAAAGACAGTCAGTGGAATGGCATAATCCAACATTTTTCTTGGAAGAAGAAGAAGAAGTTTAGGGCCACCCATTCAGCAGGCAATGTCATGGATGCTGTTATTTGGATTCATAAAGAGTGATTTTGATAGACACGTGGTTAATTCATTAACTCAGATCTGTACATGAAATCTCTTAAAACCTTGCAGAAGCGTTTCAGGAGAGTTCGAGTTGGCATTTCTCAGCACCTCGACCTTGCTGAAATCCTCTTTCAACACGACAATGCACGACCACACACACAGACACACACACACACACACACACACACACAGGTTTGAAAACGATTTTAAGTGAAATTGTTGTCTCACCAAGTTGACAGCACTGCATTGAGTATCTGTGTTGTGCCATTTTGTAAAGTAATTGCTGCCGTTTAATGCATTTTATTCACGGCTTAGTACGTACTTTATAACCGTTCTCGAGTAAAGGGTTTTAATGATCGAAATGTCTGGGGGGTGGGGGGGGGGGATGTTCAATTTTGTATGTGAGCATAATGTGCCGCACATACAGTGGTAATACGTATTATACGCATCGCGGTTGTTTCAGGCAGGGTAAATAGAACAGACTGCTTACCTGTTGCAAACGTTACACAGGTTGAGCCAAATAACGATTACAGGGCCGGGGACAAAGAAAAGCATATCTATGAAATAAATGGAAAGAACGGAAAAAAGGAAGGAAATAGAACACAAATAAGTAAATAAATAATTAAATAAAATTGAATTAGGAGGGAAGGGGGAAATTTTAGCAGTTCGGTGCTACACGGAGCTAAAGCTGCCCACGAAATTGAAGCCACTTACATTGCAAAAAGGGGAGACATGGAAAAACTTATATTTATGCATATGAAATAAAAATAAACAAACAAAACAGAAAAGAGGGAGGAAAGAAGAAATTGTTAAATAATTAAATGAAAAAGGAGAAAACCCAGAAAATGGGAATACACGTGAAAATGGAGAAAAAATTTAGATGGAGTATAAAAAGAGGGAGGGGAGCTGCCCGAGCCCAAGGGAGAAGAGGGAAGTAAGTACATCCAGCAAGGGCTGTACCGAAGAGCGGCGTTGGGGAATGGGACCGCTGTTAGGACGTGGGGGGAGGAGGAAGGAGATTGTGAACTTATATGAGTTGTGAAATTATGAACCACATCGAATGTTTAATAACAGTTTGTGTCTGAAGGCTTTGTGTGATCTGTGGTAGCAAGAAAACAATTTGCCGATCTTAGTGTGAGATAGTTGAAGTGTGTCGAATTTTGAATGAAGAGTTAGATTAATTTTCAAGCCATGTACAATATAACGAGGACTGACCTGAAAGCGTTTTGTTCTCCTTGCGTCAACTAGTGAATGTGAGTTCTCAGTTATGCCATGTTAACTTAGGTATAGTAGTTTGTGGAAGGAATGATATTAATAATTTAAAAGTGGTTCCAGGAAGTTTACGATTTCCCTTCTTAATGAAACTAATGTGTGCTATGGCGTGTTCAGTATTGTTTGGTGCCGTTATGGTTCTGTATTGTGGATGTGACAATTTGGAAAATTAGCAGCGTAGTTTGAAGTGTGTCCGCAATCGTCTCTTCTTACGCTGAGGTTGGGAAGCTTTCTTTGCGGCTAAGTGGCTAGTACTCTGCGTTTTGGAGGTTCAGGCTCGATTGTTGACCCAGAGCCTTGGTATCCTGATTACATTTTATTCTTATTTTCTCCAGTTTTGTTCAGAGAAATGCATAGGAAATACCGTGATTTAGACTATGTCCGCTTCCTCCAATTCACCATTCACTGTATTCCATTTGACGTTTGTAGAATGTACGTACATTTGGAAAAGCGTCATTAAAATTAGAAACAATTGGGTACTGGGTGATTCATCTATAGGTGCCACTTTTGTCATGTACTAGAGCACGGCAGCTTTATCCACTAGAAAGTTTGCATCCACCGGGACATCCCTTGACTGCTACCAAGTTTAGGGACGCGGTGAATTGGATCTGTAAGTGTTCAGGTAACACAAGCTACTTGCCACTATGAACATATTGACTTTTTGTGTGTAAACAATGTGGATTTTTAACTGCGAAGCATAATTAATGACTTCTGTCGATCAAATGCAATTTAATGTTCTGTGTACTAAACGTGCAGAACTATAGTTGTCAGCTAGACGAGTTTCGGAAGCCGCAATTTAGGAGGCACCTTAGTAGCCACACGTGAATAAATTATTTTTTCCTTACTTAACGGCTTCTTATTTCTGTTAATCCAACTGCAGGATGGTAGTTTCAGTTATTTGTGACTCTCCTTTCTTTAGAAAGTCTTTTGCAACACATTCGTCCATTAGCCTCATGAATGTATAGTCCCAAACTTCCTGAATATTATATTTTCATGAAATTGCACGAGATGCATTGTAGACACCCCGGTCTAGAGTAGAAAAGGAGAATATTGTTGAATATTCTTGTGATAAAATTGAAAACCACTTTCACTACCTTGTTTGCAGCAGTTGTTAACCCGGAGGTGCTTAGATTTTTATCGTAGGAGTAATAAATATTACTGAAAATGACTAATTCTTTACCTTTACCTTCAATTTTAGTAGTGTTTAAAGTATGAACACGCTTACTCACCCATTCGCTCATGCATCCACTCATTCGCTGCTCACTGAACTCCGTTCTTCCGAGATATGATGCTGTGTCCATGGGTAATCGGATCCCGAAATCGATGCAATGTAGTGCCTTCATTCAAGGGTCAGTAAGTCCTGAGGATTCCTTTCTATGGGGATGTGACGCTGCGTTAGTGGGCGAAGGGTTGTTGTCGTTTTGAGGAAACTTGTTCTCTTTTTTAAGGGTCTCTTAAGTCCTATGACTTAGGACATTACCTTGCCTCGAAAGATCGGGATCCTATCACTTACTGACGCAGCATCATATCCAAGATGATCTGAATACTCAACCATTAAGGTGATCAGAAAAAAATGGAAAAGCCGTAGGGTTGGTACATTCAGAACAACAAGAAAATACATTTGATTTTTCTGGTGTAAATTTTGATCTCTAGGAGGACTAATACCACATATTGAAAAGGTAAAGTGATCCTGCTACAGGCCCGGTGTGGCCCAGAGGGTGGGTAGAGGTATAGCTCTATTCTTCCATGACCGCGGCACTAGAAGGGGGTGAGTGGTCAGCAGCACGCCCCGGCCGCACTTTACTCCTGGGATAGACCCGGTACCCATGTTACAGGAGGCTGGGTGGGCCCCAGGGTCGGTCTGGACGGGCGGAAAATCTCGTCCTCACCGGGAATCGATCCCGGACCGTCCAGCCCGTAGTCAGTTGCTATACCGACTGAGCTACCCGGCCCACAATACCATATATTAGCTTTTTTAAATAACGACACAGTCTGTGGTCACTGTTACCAAGTAGGTGGGGTAAAGCGAGGTCAAGGTCATAATTAAAATAGAAGATTGTACGAAAAGCCAACACTTATACAAGATGTGGCCAATGCGTCAGAGTATTTAAAGAAAGCAGTCACATTCCACATTGTCTTCAGTCTTTATTTATGACTTTCTTTACTCAGTCTAGAAAAGCAGTAGCGCTAAACACTTGACTAATCAGTTTGGTGGCTCTTGTTGTTCCAAAGGTACCTCAGAATTGTACATTTACGCAACACAGGTGGAAATACTTTCCATTTTCATGGGCTGTGTGGCACGACTGTGACAATACAAGCGTGACTGCTTTATTTAAAATGTTGAGGAGGTCAGTGTTTCGGCCTATTTCCGTTACAATAGCTTGCGGAACTTCCCAAAAAGACAATCCAATTCGAGATTGATTATCGCGTACTTCGTTTTTAACCCAGAGTATGAATTGTGTAAGAAATGTTAGAAAACAAGGCCTAAGGAATGATAGGCGAATGGCTTCATATCCGTTGTGATAAGCGAATGAATGCTTCATATCCATTAGTGAATGTCGTTCCTAGTAGTATTATAAATGTCTGAGTTTCGTGAAATCAAGGTACAGAGCAGCCTCTTGCTGCTTGGAGCCTACAGGTCTCAGGGTGTAGCGGCGGATATTTCTCCCGGGGGAAAAGCCGTCGGTGCGTGAAGTTGACCATTCATCCCATCTAGTGCCTAGGTTAAGAATGAGTAGAGCTTTACCTTCACTCTCCCACCTGCCTTCGTGGCCAGTGCGGGGACAGATTTATTTTTCCAATAGGATGTTTATCACAAAGTGAAGGTAATGCCTAGCTGGGATAGCTCAGTAGAAATAGTGACTAGGCTACGTGCTGGACAACCGTGGAGTCGCGGTTCGATTCCCCCCAGATGAAAAAGATTTTTCTCTCCAGAAGTTTCAAGACCGGCTCTGCAGCCCACATAGCTTCATACTCAGTATGGATCTGGGGTTCTTTTCCGGGGGGGGGGGGGGGGGGGGGCACCTGCGGCTCTGCTGGCGGTTGGGCGGGGGGAAAAGATATGGGGGTATTCCCCCCCCCCCCAAATATC
>Ga0123355_10008889_pt1 | contig 15213 bp, 15 predicted proteins | sample TergutEmb28metaG_3_FD_89872 | JGI IMG/M metagenome (GOLD analysis project Ga0123355, IMG submission 89872) | Embiratermes neotenicus P1 segment gut microbial communities from Petit-Saut dam, French Guiana - Emb289 P1 | ecosystem: Host-associated > Arthropoda: Insects > Digestive system > Gut ... | reverse complement strand
GGATTTGAGATAAAGAACTCTGCCATAGTCAAAATCGCTGCGATCCCGGCTTTATCATCACAACCAAGCAATGTCTTTCCATCGGAAACTACCAAGTCGTCTCCTTTATATTGCTCCAAAGCAGGAAACTCAGATGGAGACATGATTATCCCTTCGCTCAGGGTTATATCACCGCCATCGTAATTCTCAATAACACGTGCGTTCATTGGCTGACACGGTGCATCCACCGAAATATCCATATGAGCAATAAACCCGATGACTGCTCCTTTCGCATTCGGGTCAGTTGCCGGTATTGTCCCAAAGATATAACCGTTATCGTCCATATTGGCATCGGAGATACCCATAGCCAGCATCTCGTCAACAAGCACTTTCCCAAACTCAAGTTGCTCAGGTGTACTTGGACATGATTCATTGGCAGAAATCGAAGCAGTCGGGTAGGGCGCATAGCGCAGCAATCGTTCATAAGCTCTCATAATAATCCTCCTGAAACCATTTATATAATATAATCATTAAAATGTCGCAAACTAGTGAAATCAATTCTAACATACTCAATCATATTTGAAAACCGTTTACATGGAACATGACAACTGCTATAGTGGTTTGGTGGCAGCTATAAGCAATTAGTGAATCGGAGGACAAATGGTTATACCGAATTACATTAAATATATAAGAGAAAGAGTCGGGCAAGATAGAGTGATCGTTGTCGGTGCCGGAGTATTAGTTTATAAAGACGGCAAGCTTCTTTTACAAAGACGTAAAGATAACCGGCGCTGGGCGCTACATGGAGGCAATGTTGATATTGGAGAAGTTGTCGAGGATGCAGCAAAGCGTGAGTTAAGAGAAGAAACAGGCTTGATAGCCAATGAGCTCAAGCTCTTCGGCGTCTTTTCAGGCGAAAATATGATGTACACATATCCAAACGGCGATGAGGTTTATATAGTAGGAGTAGTCTACACATGCAATGACTTTTCAGGTGAGCCGATCCCCGATCCGGAAGAAGTCCTGGAACTAAAATGGTTCAATATTGATGATTTACCGGAAGACATAAGCCCAATCGACACAGAAGCAATAAATGCATTCGCGGAACACATGCAGTGGGAGTAGTAAATGACCATTTAACAAACTGTTTTCGATATGAGGAAGTATAAGAATATGATACACACGTTTTTATTTGATTTGGACGGCACGATCACAGACCCGAAAGAAGGCATAACTAAATCTGTTCAATATGCAATGGAGAGCTTCGGTATAAATATTGAAAATCCCGATGACCTTGTTCATTTTATCGGTCCACCATTAAGGCAGTCATTCAAAGATTTCTTTGGTATTAGTGATGCAAATATGGAAAAAGCAGTAGGGAAGTTCAGAGAGCGCTATTTAGACAAGGGCATATATGAGAACGTCATGTATACCGGGATTGACACTGTCCTACAAAAGCTGGTAGATACCGGAAAGACAATTATACTTGCTACATCTAAACCAACAGGTCAGGCAAATACAGTTTTAGAGCATTTCAATCTTGATAAATACTTTACCTTTATAGGTGGTGCGGAAGCAAATGGTGACCGCTCACTTAAAAGCGAAGTGATACAATATGCCTTAGAGCAAATTAGCATTACCGATTTATCCTCCTGCATCATGATCGGCGACCGCAAACATGATATAATCGGAGCAAAAACTGTTGGCATGAAAAGTGTAGGAGTCCTCTATGGACACGGCAGCTACGATGAACTATCAGAAGCCGGCGCAGACTACATCGTCAAGGACGTAAATGAACTATTAGAATTACTGACCAGCTTTTAGAAGGAAAGCAATAATCAAAAAAGCTCTACACAGCGAATGCAGAGCTTTTCATATGGCGGCGGGCAATGGGAATCGAACCCATCTGTGAAGGAACGCTCCACACAACGGTTTTGAAGACCAAAGTGCACGATAACTGCTCTCTACCTTCCAGTGTTGTAGAAACTCTAAAAAACGTAGTAATAGCAACGGATAACGGGGTGTAAAAACTGACAAAAAGCGATGTAAAATTTTGCTGTATTTACTATATTTTACCATATTATACTATCATATACTAAATAATAAGGTATAAATAAGGTATACACATCATTGACTTATTAGTTTACATACTGTAAGCTTTAGGTGTAATGAGGAGGTGAAGAAAGTAATGGAACAGACTAAAAAGCAGAGGCGTGAAAAGGGAAGCGGAACAGTTTTTCAAAGCTCTGATGGTAAATGGATAGCAAGATATAAAGACGAAAGATTTACCAAGCCAAAAGCGTTCTATGGCAAAAGTGAGGCTGAGGTCAAGAAGAAACTCAAAGAGTACAAAAATGAAGTGTCAAGGAAAAATCCAATCGTAATCAAAAAGCAGTCTGTAAAAACTTATATGAATAGCTGGCTTACTAAAGTTAAAATAAATGAAGTAAAGCCACGCACATATGATGACATAGAAAATACGCTTGAGAATCAAGTCTATCCCTATTTAGGAGACTTGCAAACAACAAACATAAATGCTAATGATGTTCAGGATATGATAAACTCACTAACCGCTAAGGGGTTATCATATTCAAGGACAAAGAAGGCGTACGATGCAGTTAATGCATGCTTCAAAAGAGGTGTGATCAAAGGCGAGGTTGAAAAAAATCCATGTCTAGGCGTTTCTTTACCAAGGAATAGGAAGAAGAAGCAGAGTGACATAATTTACTTTAGTAAACAGAAGGATATAGATAGTATTTGCGAAGTATCTGCTCTTAAATATAAATCCGGCAGACCTGTGTTTAGGATAGGTTATATATTTATTATCTTATTGTATACCGGCATGAGAATCAGCGAGCTGCTTGGATTGAAGTGGACTGACATTGATATAAAAAATAAAACACTCACTATACGAAGAACGGTTGTGCTGACAAAGAACAGGGACGAGGACAAAGAAGGAAAGTATCTTCTGCTCATACAGGATAGTGCAAAAACGGAATCCAGTGAGAGGATAATACCAATAAATAAAAAAGCCGTAAAGGCTATTGAGGAACTTAGAAAAATAACTGGCAGGTTTGAGTTTATAGTTTCTACATCTACAGGAAACATCGTAGACCCATCCAGCATTGATAGGATGTTTAAAGATGTACTAAAACGATGTGGCATAACTCCGTTATGTGGCGTACACGCATTACGACATACATTTGCTAGCTTGCTCTTTAAGAAGGGCGTAGAAGTCAAGTACGTTTCGGAGTTGCTAGGACACTCAAACGTTACAGTTACATATAACACATATATTCACTTGATTAAGGAGCAAAAACACAAGATGGTAAGTCTACTTGACAACCTATAGTATGGCGGAGGTAAATGGGAATCGAACCCATCTATGGCATTTGAGCCACACAATAGTTTTGAAGACTACGAGGCACACCAGTCACCTTCCTACCTCCATATTTACTTATATTATAACATAAAATAACCTTAAAAGAATAGGGATATAGAAATATATAACCCATATAGTTGTCTATCCCTGAGATTGCCTCAGAAAACCCTGTAATACCAACGGTTGTAGCGTTCGGCAAAGTCCCTGTACACGCTCTGTACACGAAAAAGTTGGCAAAAAAAAGTTGCTCAATCTTGCAGAACACGTCGGCTAAATCAAGTATTGATAGCCGACGTTTCTTATTGTATTTCGCTATTACGGAGAGTTCTTATTTCCTCGTTAATTAAGACAATCCTCATGTTATATGGGAAATATCAGTTATAGACTTGCAAAGTGCTGTGGGGAGCACTAGCAAGAAAATCATTTAATTGCTTATAACCGTCATTTGGTATAGTGACAGTTTCGACTGTATCGCCCTTATTGGTGGTGAGCGTCACAGTACAAGTGCGACCTACTGGATTGATATGTTCATCAGAATGAAAAGCCCCAATTTGACAGCCTAACGGAGGAACTGTGAAAGGAACACGATCGGAATAACACTGCTTGCGATTACGATCACCCTCGGCAGTGCGAGTTGCGGTTTCCCCGAGATATTTACGCTCTCGACCGAAACAGACGAAATAATCATCACAGTGGACAGTAATTTTGGAAATGGTGACAGATTCGGTAGAACCGTTGACAAATGCAAAGCGAAAAATAGCATCTATTCCTTCTTCGGTCACAAGGTAGAATTCGAAATCACTAAATTTTATATCTAGCTTGCTGCGTTTGCGCTGTGACCAGGTATTATACAGACTCAACCCAAGCGCAAGAAAAGCGACGATAAAAGACAACCCTGCCGGGGTTATCCAATTGACTGAACAATCTTGTACCGGTTGTGGAACACTAGAAGCAATAGACAAGATTAACATAAACCCTCCTTTAACTGGGCATAACATAAGACCATTGTGTAGCAAGAAATTGCTGCTTATAAAATACATCAACCCGACAAACTGGATAAATATATGTTATCTAATCATAAGATTTATCTAGAGGCATATACACTTTCATTTCCATCTGAATCAATTTTTATTAACCGTACACCTATTAAATCGGGATTATCTCTATAATCGTTAAACACGTCCCACGCATTATCGAAACCTGATACATCTCTAGAACCAAGACCGTAATGTTCGATTATGCCACCATTTCTGACCATTTCTTTTACTGATGTTGTTCGATCATCCCATTCAACTCTATATCTTATATCTATAAGAGTCTTGCTCTGGAGTTGCTGATGATTGTAAAAACCTCATACTTCTTCCCACCTGCAGTTCTCCACCTTTTTCTCTCGTTTTACTAACATCTTCTGAGTACGATAAATCCTAATTAACTTTTGCATTTTAGTAATTCGCCATATCGCAATATAGAGATGTGAATAAGAGCAGCGACTGATTCATAATTCTCCCATCATTATATCCCATATCCTCAAGAAAACATAGCAAAAAACTTACCGACGCTCCATAAACCACCTACTAACCCCATGATCATCTTCCAGAAACATATATGTTGGACGGTTTCTTACCCGTACGGAGTAACGGATACCAACACCGCCTGCTTTGAGTGAAGCTGCACGGCGTACATCCGTAACCTTATCGACTTCGTAAGTACTGCCGTCTTCCCATACAAAAGAAATAGGCTCTACGTTGCCGAGTTTATCAACTGCTGCAAGGACTCTGACATATACCTTATTATTATTTTCCATGTATGGTCTGTAGTCTATAATCTCGCTCATAAGTTCTACCTCACAAAAAGCTGACAGGGTGTATGACGTGATCTTCCTTTGCGTTAAGCTTACCTAGCTTAGAATCCAGGTGTAACAAAGCCCGGTCGATTGCATAGTGTCCGAAGCGATTTCGAATACCATCTATAACGTACTCCAGTTTTTCGGCTCTGTCACGCCGCTTTTCATCTTCAAACATAGATAGTTGCCTTGTCTTAAATATCGGCACAAGATTCGATCCCCGAATACCAATGCTTCGTAAAGGTGTTTCCCACTTGTGATTTTCACGGAGTAGTATCATGGCTGCACTGCATAGTTCGGTCGATATATGTGTTGGTTGCTTCATGGTTCTCTGCCGTGTGATCCCGGATAAATCTTTTCTTCGTAAAGACACTTCAACCGTTCGTGCTTGCATACCTAGATCACGCATCCGCTCCGCAACGCTCTCAGCCAAGTTCTGAAAAACTATGTGTGCATCTTCATCGTTTTCAAGGTCTCTCGGACAAGTCGTACTATTGCCCACCGACTTTATTATAGACCCTTCATCAGTCTCTGCAACCGGTGATGTATCAAACCCGTTTGCATATGTGTGAAGGTATATACCCCATTTGCCCATCCAACTTCTAAGAAGATCAGCATCACAAGTTGCTATCCCACCGATAGTATGGATTCCGTATCTGGCAAGCTTAGCCTTTGTTGCACCACCGACACCGAGCAAATCGGATGCCGGTAGCGGCCAAACGATATCCTTATAATTCTCCTTAGTAATTACAGTAGTCGCATCCGGCTTTTTATAATCAGACCCCAACTTAGAAAATATCTTATTATACGAAACCCCAACAGAAGCAGTTATACCAAGCTCAAACTTGACTCGCTCCCTGATTTCGTTTGCTATGACTTCGCCGTTGCCGTCATGCTTGAAACAGCCTGTCACATCTACCCATGATTCATCTATCCCGAAAGACTCGACTTTTGGCGAGTAATCAGCGAGGATGTTACGGAACAGGCGAGAGAAACGCATATACTGCTCATAATCCGGTGGAACGATGATTAAACCGGGGCAAAGCTTTCGGGCTTCCCACAACGCCTGACCGACTTTAACACCAAAAGGTCGTGCTTCATAGTTCCGGGCGAGTATGATCCCATGCCTTTGCTCGACGCTGCCTCCGACAGCTACAGGATGCCCTCGCAGCTTCGGATGGTGCAGCATTTCAATACTGGCATAACAGTTATTCATGTCAGCATGCAGGATCGTCCTGCCTGACAAGTTCGGTCTTTGGTTTGTCATAACCGCACTTAGCACATAATCACCGCCAAAAAATGAGTGTGAGTAATTATAATGGCTAATTCTTAAGATTGCAATAGCTTTTATTGGACACATCTTAAGATTATCCGATTTTAAGGGTTAGAGTCCTATATATAGTACAGTTAAATAGAAAAATAGAGCTGCATGTTCGTTCAAAACTGAATATGCGGCTTTTTTTATTGGGAAAGGAGCAATGAAAAATGACGGAAAGCACCAGAATCCATGAGCGCTTTGAGTTCTATCTCGAGGATCTGGATTGCATATATTGCTTATATGCCAACGGGCGAAGGAGCAAAAACCAAGAAAACGGATGTGGGGAGCATAGATGCCGTTACGAGGATTATAAGCGGACTGCTATTGCGAATGGCAGAATCAAAAGAAAAGAGGAGGATGAATTAGAAATTGGAAACTGTTAACACAACAAGCACACCTGATAAGAAGGAAAAAACACCTGTATCCCAAAAAGCAAAACCAACCACGATCCCCACGCCAAGCAAGCCTGCTCCTGCTACCAAAGGCAATGTAGCCAAACCGGTTGAGAAAAGGACTGACACGAAGGCTGTCGACAAACCGGTGGTTGTTGCTAAAAAGCCCGCCGAAGCAAAGAAACCGACCAAGCCCATTGAACACGAGAAAAAAGTGCAGGAGGAAAAACAAAAGCCCGATGTCAAGGTAGAGCCCACCCCGGCAATCGAACCAAAAAAGCCCGAGGAACTGTTTCAACTCTTACGACTATATGAAAAGGAAGAGATAGTTTATCTGAAACTGTCCGAGCTTCATCCGTTCAAGGATCATCCGTTTGGTATTCGCAATGATGATGAAATGAAATCCCTTGTAGAGAGCGTCAAGGACAATGGAGTCAACACTCCGGCTCTAGTGCGTCCGCTTGAGAGTGGTGGTTATGAAATCGTAGCCGGTCACAGGCGGCACAAAGCAAGTGGACGAGCCGGTCTTACCGTGTTACCCTGCATCGTCCGAGAAATGACCGATCAGGAAGCTGTACTAACCATGACGGATGACAACCTACAACAACGCACCGAGATACTGCCAAGTGAAAGAGCGAAATCCCTGAAAATGCAATTTGAAGCAATCAAACATCAAGGGGTGAGATTCAAAGGTATAGCTTCGGGCGATGTCGGCAAACGATCCAGCGAGTTAGTCGGCGACCGTAACAATATGAACAGTAAACAAGTACAACGATACATCCGTCTGAACGAACTCGAACCCGACCTCATAAAAGCCGTGGACGAGAAAAAACTGGGCTTTGTGTCAGCAGTGGAAATCTCATTCATTAGCAAAAAGAACCAAAACCTCATAGCGATCTCCATCGACGGACAACAATCCAGCCCATCACTATCCCAAGCCCAACGCATGAGGGAACTGGACCAAAAGAAAATGCTCAATGGCGACGTAATTGACGGAATCCTATGCGAACAAAAAAAGGAGGTAGACAAAGTGATCATAACAAGTGACGAACTCAGCAAATACTTCGGCAGAGAAAAAACACCCCGTGAAATGAAAGACCAGATCATCAAACTACTCGACGCCTGGTCAGACAAAGAAAAAGCAAAAACCACACCTGAGAAAAACACCCCCGACAGAAGCAAATAGCAAACCCCAAAAGCCAACTACCCTGAAACAGCCTCCATTATAAGGGGATGCTCACTGGAATCATTCCCCGTCGCCAAAATTAACACAACATAACCGCAGCAGACCGACAAGGGCGCAAAGCGCCACCGCCAACGGTAACAAACACAATGCGGTGGTTTACCCTTGACGGAATGCTGCGGATATGTTACCACACCCCAGCGACGGGGAAATTCCTTTGAGCCGCTCCCTTTTCAAGACTGAAAAGGGCGGGGGGATAAGTTGAAACGATCAAAAAGGAAGGAGAACACTACATGCCAAACAGGAGAAAACAAAAATGGAAGCATATGTCAGAAAACTATATAACGGACACTACTACCTGATAAAAGGAAACCCGGAAAACCATAAGCAAAACACCCAATCACTAGGAGAATTCATCACAAGAAGGCAAGCAATCCGCCATTGCAAAAAACTAGGTTATGACCTCATCATCAAAGAGAACCCAATAATAAAAAAGCAACAACAGTACCTACCCGAACCAATACTAGTCGTAGCAGAAAAACAAGCGCAACCCCTTAGAATCAAAGAACAACTGAAAATAGCACAGAAGCAAGTAAACAACCAAATACAAATAAAGCCTACCCAACTAACAATGCAAGGTTGGGAAAGCCGATAAACAGAAAGGACAAAAAAATGAAAAGACCACTAGCATACGTAACAGCAGCTTGGAGAGGCGACGCAATATATGACAAAGACAGAGCAATAGACTACTGCAGGGCAATCTATGACGCAGGCTATCTCCCAATATGTCCATCGTTCTTCATACCGATCATCCTACACGATGACTATGTTGAAAAAGAGATAATGAGCAAAGAGTATCTCAAGCAATCTAAAATCCTCATAGTATGCGGAAACGAAATAGACGGCACAGTATACGAAGACATAAAAAGAGCAGAGAAACTAAAGATAGCCGCAACAACCCTCAACGGCATATTAGCCCTAAAAGAAGAAAATTATGATTAGTGCATATATAACAAACCTCGGAAAATATAATGAAGGAGAATTCAAAGGTGAATACCTTACACTCCCTGCAACCAGAGAAGATGTTAAAGCCCTGCTAAAAAGAATACAAGTAGACAGAGTAGAATACGAAGAAATAATAATCACCGACTACGAAATCGAAGTAGATAACCTATACAGACACCTCGGCGAATACGAAAGCATCGACGAACTGAACTACCTTGCAGGACTACTAGAAAACCTATCAAAACAAGAAAAAGAAAAATTTGAATCAGCTTTAGCACTAGGCGAATACACCGGATGCTTAGAGAGTATTATAAACCTTGCCCAAAATCTACACTGCTACGAAGTATACCCCGAAGTCAGAAATGAAGAAGAACTAGCAAGATACCTCATCGAAGAACTAAAATACGAAGAAATCCCTGAAAGACTGGAACACTACTTCGATTACGAACTATATGGACAAAGCGAACACATCAACATCGGAGGCGATTTCATCAACGGCGAATATGTCTTCCTAAACAATAACGAAACCTTCACCGAATACTACAAAGGCAGACACATCCCCGACCAATACAAAATCTTCGCCTACCACGATAAAATACCAATCAAAGAACAGCTAAAACAATACACAAAAACCGCAATCCAGAACAACAACCAACCTCGGGACAAAATGTCCCAAAGGCATCCTTGCCATCAAAACTCACAGGAGTTATAGTCATTAAAAAAGGAGAAAAACACAACGGAGAGGTGCATTTTGCACCTCTCCAAGCCTCTGGGTAGTTTTGAAATTTAAATTATTAAGAAACAGCAATGCATTCTGCTATAAATCGAACAAACTTACCTTGTTGTCGTATTGAAATCTTTTCAACGATACGCCAAAAGTATAGTGTGAAGATTGTGTTAATAAAAGTCATAAAGCATTGACCAGTTTAAACATGCAGACTAGAATATGAACATCACGATTCATGACTACATAATTAAAAACATTAACCATAAAATGAAGTACTTTGTTATGTAATCTCAAAAAGGAGGTATGATGTGTTTTGTTACAGGTGCGGTAAAGAGATGTCAGAGCAAGATAAGTTTTGCGCTCTATGCGGAGTAGGAGTTGAAGATAAGCTAGGGGCAAATAACCACCACAGTCATTACCGACATCATCAAGGGCAACTGATTCAGAATATAAATGGCTCTAGCGGTTTAGTTAAAGGTAAGGATAGTAATGGCAGTTACTTGAAAGCAATAGTTTGTGAATTATGTCACAGCAATGATTTAATTAAGCAAGATGGCTTGTTTACTTGTCAGCACTGTGGAACGAAGTATTCACCTGAAGACGCTAGAAAACTGATGATTGATAGACCTGTCGAGGTCACGGGTTCTGTTCGTATTGACAATACCGCAAATCTTGAAAAAGCACTGAAGAATGCCCGTAGAGCGAAAGATGATAATAACTTTGAACACGCTCAGAAATATTATCAAGATGTTCTCCATTGTGACCCAGAGAATTGGGAAGCTCTTTTCTATTACACATATAGTAAGGCAATGCAAAGTAATGTTGCTAATATTGTATCTGGCGCACAGTCTGTCAGTAACTGCTTAAGTACTGTTTTAAAATATATTAAGGTTCATGTTAATGAGTTTGATTTATACTCTGTTCTAACTCAAACCAGTAATGATTTAGCAACCGTATCCTTAATGTTTTGCAATGCAGCAGTCAACCATTATGATGACATTACCCGTACGGGAGTGCTTGCAAACAGCTTAGATGATTGTGTTACAAGTGTAATAAGCACATCAATGATTAACTTTGTACTTGCTGACGAAATAGGTGATAAATTCGGACACATCTATTTTACTAGGGAAACGGTTAATAGACACTATAAACTTGGTATAAAGCTATTATATCATTTTGATAATGCTAAGCATGTAAAAGACGATTTGTTGCAAAAATATATTGTAAAAGCAAAGCAATACGATCCAAATTATTCTCCTCCAAAAAGAAAATGGTGGAAGTGACAAATCTGTTAGCTAAAACTATTAAATGACAAAGCCATAGATACTACTCGCTTGAAAGATTATCTTATAGCAACTCGTGGGTTGCTAGAATCATAAACAGAAAAGTATAATCACAGAGCCATGCAAAATGCATTGGCTCTGTTTTTATTAAATAAAAAAAGGAGGATAAACTAAAAGTTGGGACATTTTGTCCACAAGTGAAGGAGGTGAACTAAATGCAAGAGGATATTGAAAACAGGACGGTTGCGTTATCCGTAAAAACATCAAAGCTAACTGCGAAAAGTCTTGCCGAAATTACGGGAGCAGCATGGCGACAAATCCAACTCATACACCAAAAGTCAGCAACAAAAATCAAGCATGGTCGTCAAAGCGTGAAGCAACTTATGAAGCACAACGCATCAACCAACACAATACCACTAACCGGTGAAACACGCTTGTTCGACAAAGTTGCCAGAAAATGGAATGTCGATTACTCATTCCACAAAACAGGTCATAATAAATACCTGCTACTATTCAAAACAGGACAAGCCGATGCCATAACCGCCTGCTTCTCAGAGTACACAAAAAAGTATATGAAAAGAGCAAAGGACAAGCGTATACCAATACATCAGCAACTACGAAACAAAGATGAACGTTCCCGGACAATGCCGAAAGAACGTGAGCGTATACGGGAGGCTTCAAAAGATGAGCGATAAAATAAGGAAATATCTATTTCCCAACATACCCTACCTGTTCATACTATGGCTGTTCTTAAAGTTCGGTACTGCATACCGGATGTCAGAAGGTAGTGAGTTTATCACTAAACTTATGGGGATGCTTGATACAATACCCCAAGCCTTCACAAGCCTTGCACCGGAAATTAACGGTTTCGACTGGTTAATTGGATTAGCCGGAGCAATAATAATCAGGCTCGTAGTGTTTCAAAAAGCAAAAAACGCAAAGAAGTTCAGAAGGGATTATGAGTACGGGAGCGCACGATGGGGAACGGAAAAAGACATAAAGCCCTACATTGACCCAGTTTTCAAAAACAACATAATACTGACCGGAACTGAATATCTGTCAATGAACACCCGACCCAAAAACCCTGTAAACTCACGAAATCTAAACTGCTGCATAATCGGTTCTTCAGGATCTGGAAAAACAAGATTCTGGCTAACTCCCCAACTCTTACAGGCTCACTCAAGCTATGTAGTCGTTGACCCTAAAGGCAACATATTGAAGAACACAGGTGCATTTCTCCAAAAGCAAGGTTACAAAATCCGAGTTTTCAACAGCATTGATTTCTCAAAGTCAATGCACTATAACCCATTGGCATATATCAAGACAGAAGCCGATATCCTTAAGTTTGTAAACGCACTGATACAAAACACCAAAGGTGACGGTAAGGACGGTGACGAGTTCTGGACGAAAAGTGAAACCCTATTATACTGCGCCCTCATAGCATACATTATATTCGAATGCCCTGAGGAAGATTGCAATATCAACACACTCGTTGATATCATATCCGGCATGGAAGTAAAAGAGGACGATGACAACTTCCGCAATGCAGTAGACTATATGTTCTCAGGGCTTGAAAAGCGTAAACCGGATTGCTTTGCAGTTAAGCAGTATAGGAAGTACAGGTTGGCATCGGGCAAGACGGCAAAATCCATTCTCATATCCTGCGGAGCGAGACTTGCTCCATTCGACATACCGCAGCTTCGGGAGATAATGAACTATGACGAACTGGAACTTGACTGCATCGGGGACAAGAAAACAGCAACATTCTTTGTAATTAGTGATACTGACACGACATACAACTTCATCGTGGCATTGGCATTCTCTCAAATGTTCAACCTGTTATGTGAACGTGCAGATACCAAGCACGGAGGAAGATTGCCACATCACGTAAGAGTCCTGTGGGATGAAGCTGCCAACACCGGGCAAGTACCACACTTGGAGAAAATCGTTGCAGTGATCCGATCACGGGAGATCTCACTCTGCATGTTCCTACAGGCACAATCTCAGTTAAAAGCATTATACAAAGATCATGCTGAAACAATTATAGGTAACTGCGACAGCGTCATATTTCTTGGAGGACGGGAGCACACAACCGTAAAGGAACTCTCGGAATCACTCGGAAAAGAAACAATATCAATGCAGACCGAAAACCAGTCGAGAGGAAACAACCCAAGCTACGGTCTGAATATGCAACGACTCGGCAAAGAGCTTATGACCATTGATGAGCTAACAACAATGCCGGGCGACAAATGCATATTGCAACTACGTGGCATGCGACCATTCCTATCACCGAAGTATGACCTGAGAAAGCACCCTAATTACAAGCACACGGCAGAAACCGGCAAACAGAACAGCTTTAGCATCGACCGACTTGTAAATCGCCGAATGCGCCCAAGTCCAAATGATGTTTACACGGTGTATGAGGTAGACATAACGACAGAAGAAGACATCCTTGCCTACGACGACTTAGACGATCCAGATACCATAGCATAACACTTCGGGACATTTTGTCCTCAAGCACAAAACCGCCTCCGGGCGGTTTTTTATATACATTCACAAACCCAAAAGCATATTATGAAAGGGTCGGAAAAACCGACAAAAGGTGACAATCATGGCATTTTTTTCATCAGCAGTAGACACATTACAGACATTGGTCATTGCACTCGGCGCAGGTTTGGCAGTATGGGGAGTCATCAACTTACTGGAAGGTTACGGTGCTGACAACCCAGCAGCAAAAAGTCAGGGGATTAAGCACTTGATACCTAAATAGTAGTAAGCAAAAATCAATCAAAATACTGGGGTTGTGTAAGTCGGGAAAACATTGGAAACAAAGGGAAAATCGGGGTTGTCGTGATGGACTTCCCCGATTTTATTATTGAGTGTTTTTGATTCGGTCAGCTATCAGTCAATCGAATAGACATCTCAGAAATTTGGCCAAGGATTGCTGATGTTTGTATTTGGTAGAGCGTGTTGAAGAGCATCTAAGTCGGCTTTTCGAATAACATAAAAAATGGATAAGCTTTCTAATTTAGAGAGTCCATGAAGCGGAGTCAAATCTATATCATCTAAGTCAGCTTCTGTCGCATTAGAACCAGATATTTGCTTTAAAGTTCCTATAGTCAAATTTGTTAAACTAGTTAAATTACGAAGCGGAGTTAGATTGTTAAACTGATTGTTTCGTATGTTGAGAGTTTCCAAATTAGTCATTCCGCGAAGAGCGGCAATACTTGTAATATGGTTGTCATCAATCTCTAACTTTGTCAAATTTGTCAATCCGCTAAGTGGGGTTATATCTCTTATATCGTTGTCAGATAAATTTAATATTTGCAAGTCCGTTAGTCCGCTAAGTGGGGTTATATCGCTAATTTGATTGCCTCGAACATCTAATTGCCTCAAGTATTGCAAACCCATAAGCGGTGTCAAATCGCTAACTTGATTTTCCGGTATAGACACTATCCATAAATTCGCAAGTTGACTGAGCGGAGTTAAGTCACTGATTTGGTTACCCAAAAATGATAAGCCTGTTGTATGTGCGGGTATTTCGCCGCTTGAAACCATTTCGGCAAGTCGTTCATTGGTAACTCCTTGATGACTAAAATCAAGAAATAACCAATCAAAATCAGAATCAGAATATTCAGGTCGTGGCGGCGCAGGGATTATCGGCGGCAGGTTATCATAATCAATTTCTTCGCTACCGTTTGCCGTTTCCTCTCCGTTCCCATTGTCTGTTGGCTGTGTTGTTTCGGGTGGCGTGGTGTCTGGCGTTGTCGTTGGCGGTGTATCGGGCGTTGCTGTCGGTGGTGGTGATGTATTTTCAGCAGGGGGATTGCCGCTATCGCAAGCCGCCAAAGTGAACGCCATTATCAGAGCAACGACAAGCAAAAGCAATTTCGTTTTTTTCGTTTTCATTTCAGTTTTCCCTCATTTCTCCCTGCCAAACTTCGGGTCAAGTTGACCCTAAGTTGAGGGGTATCCATAAATATATATTTTAGCATACTCTCTTTGCATAAGCAATATTTTGGATAAATCTCACGCCGTTCTCGCGCCGTTCTTGCTCCCGTCCTGCGTCCATAAAATCGGACATGGGGCAACGCTCCGCTG
>Ga0123355_10008888_pt1 | contig 15213 bp, 11 predicted proteins | sample TergutEmb28metaG_3_FD_89872 | JGI IMG/M metagenome (GOLD analysis project Ga0123355, IMG submission 89872) | Embiratermes neotenicus P1 segment gut microbial communities from Petit-Saut dam, French Guiana - Emb289 P1 | ecosystem: Host-associated > Arthropoda: Insects > Digestive system > Gut ... | reverse complement strand
GCAAGTTGGTGTTTATTACAGTGAGGTCCCACCCGTTCCCTTTCCGAACACGGTAGTTAAGCTCACTTGTGCCGACAATACTCAGCCGGTAACGGCTCGGAAAGATAGGTCTTCGCCAACATTAAAAGAACAACGCTTGGGATTCCTCCCAGGCGTTGTTCTTTTTTACACGCACCTAAAACGAGTTGCGTATCGCCACAATAAATCCGTCAAGTATATCTGTTATCTGTGGATTATGGGAATAAAACAACCAACTCTGACGTTGCTATTACTTCCAAGGCAAGGTCGCGCAGGAACTCGTAGCTGTTTAGTCTGGGAGGTACTACCATACAAAATGGAACATCACCTATCCTCGCAAAAATTTTTGTTGAAAATGTATCCACTCTAGTCTATCATATAAGTAAAATTCATACAAGATGGAGGGGCGCGGCAAATGGGCTATTTTCTAGGCGCGTTTGTGTGTATGCATTGATAGACATTTCCGGCAAAAGGCAGTTCGCGGACTTTGACTATTTTGTGCATGATGAGTTGTCGGATTAATTATTGTATGATATATTTGAGAAAAATTAATATAGGAGGCAAATTATGAAAGTAATACTTGTAAACGGAAGCCCGCGTAAAGAAGGATGTACATACACTGCGTTGATGGAAATCGCTGGGGCGTTGGAAAAACAGGGCGTGGAATCAGAAGTGTTCCAGCTTGGGACTGAGCCTGTCAGGGGATGCATCGCGTGCGGAAAGTGCTGGGAACTCGGTAAATGCGTGTTTGATGACGACCGCGCAAATGAGCTGGCGGCAAAAATCGCGGCGGCGGATGGGCTGGTTGTCGGTTCACCCGTCTATTACTCCGGGCCGAATGGGGCGCTGTGCGCAATGCTGGATCGGGTGTTTTACTCATCTGCGAAAAATTTCCGGCACAAGCCTGCCGCCTGTATTGTCAGCTGCCGCCGTGGCGGGGCTTCGGCCGCATTCGACAGGCTGAACAAATACTTTACCATCTCGCAAATGCCGGTCGTATCATCGCAGTATTGGAACGTCGTGCACGGATTCACGCCTGATGATGTGCGGAAAGACCTTGAGGGATTGCAGATCATGCGGACGCTTGGCAACAACATGGCCTGGCTGCTGAAAAACATTGAGGCCGGGAATCCGCCCCCGGCGGCGGAAACGGAACGCATGTTCACGAGTTTCCCTGACGGAAAGTAATAAAATGCTGACTTTAATAATAGGCCGCGCGAATACCGGAAAAACCCTGTTTGCCATGAACGACATAAAACGCAGAATGGCCGATGGTGAAGATAATCTGTATCTTATTGTGCCGGAGCAGTATTCCCACGATGCGGAGAGGCGGCTTGTCGATATCTGCGGCGACAAGTTGCCGCTTCATGGCGAGGCGCTGAGTTTTTCACGGCTCGCCACGCGCGTTTTTGCAGAGACCGGCGCGGCGGGAATGCAGGAACTCGATAGAGGCGGATTGATTCTGGTTCTGTATCGGGCGTTGGAAGAAGTCTTAGTCGAGCTACGTGTTTTCGGTGCGAAATCTCGGAAAGCTGAGTTCTTGGAAAAACTGCTTGTTGCTGTCCGTGAGTTCAAGAGCCTGAACATACCGGCTAACGAGCTCGCGCTATTGGCAGAGCGGGCCGGAGAGGGGAACCCGCTTTCAAATAAATTGTACGATCTTGCACTGATTCTCAGTGCGTATGAGGGGATTATACATACTCGTGGGGCTGATCCGCTTGACAGATTGACAAGACTCGCGGGGCTTATCGGGGAGAGCGCAATCGGCGATGCGGGCTGTATCTATTTCGATGGGTTCAGCGACTTCACGGCGCAGGAAATGCGTGTGATTGAGGAACTTTTGCGGAAAAACGCCGAAATCACTGTTTGCCTGACCTGTGATGAACAATACAACGAGTCTGACGAAGAAGATGAGGTGTTCGCCCTTCCGCGTGAGACATTATCGCGTCTGCGGAGATATGCCGGTGAACACGGAGTTGAGGTTAAGGTAATCACAATGGCACCGCAGGAAAGTAATCGTGCGCTTGTGTGCCTTGAAAAGAGCATTTTCAGGCAGGCCGAATTTTCCGGAGAGTGCCGCAATATTGAGGTATACGCCGCCGCCGCGCCTTATGAAGAGTGCGAAGTCGCCGCCGCTGTGGTTCTGGAGCGTGTGAGAGGCGGCTTGCGTTGGCGGGATATCGGCGTTATGGCGCGAGACTGGGGGGAGTATGGCCCCGTGTGTGAGAACGTTTTCACAAAATACGGCGTGCAATTTTTTTCCAGCGGCAGGGAGGATATTTTAAACAAGCCGCCGTGCGCATTAATCAGCGCGGCCCTTGAAATCGTTTCTTCACAGTGGGAATACAGGGCTGTTTTCAGGTACTTAAAAACAAATCTTGCCGGAATTTCGCCGATTGACTCTGCGGCGATAGAGAATTACGTTATAAAATGGAATATCCGTGGTTCCATGTGGAATCGTGAATGGACTCTGCCGCCGGACGGCGCGGAAGCGGAGCTATCGCTGGCGAGGATAAACGGTTTGCGTCGCAGAATTACGGCACCGCTATTGAGCTTGCAAGATGGTATAAAAAGCAACACAAGCGCGGAGGAGAAGCTGCGTGCGCTGTATGCATTTTTAGAGGAGATCGAATTGCCGCGCCGCCTTGAGGAAAAAGCAAGCGAGCTTGAAAAACGCGGGGAACTGCGATTGGTCGATGAATATGATCAGCTGTGGGATGTCTTGAAAAACGCGATGGAGCAGATGTTCCGGATACTTGGAAGTTCCGCCGTCGGCGCAAGTGAGTTCAAGAAACTTTTTGAGCTTACGTTGTCGCAATATGATGTGGGCGTTATCCCAGTGGCACTTGACAGAACCGCCCTCGGCGGAATGGCGATGAGCCGCCGGCGAGACTTAAAATGCCTGATCGTACTCGGCGCGGCTGACGATAATCAGATTCCGACGGGCAACAGCGCGTTTACAGACAGTGAGCGGGATGAGCTTATACAGCTGGGCCTGGATATTCCGGCGGGATTTGAGGACAGGCTCAGGCGAGAGCTGAATATGATTTACTCAACGCTGACTTTGCCGTCTGAAAAGCTTGTTGTCACGTTTACGGCAAGCCGCCGCCCGTCATTTTTCGTCAAACGGATATGTTCTGTGTTCGGGATAGAGCCGATTCAACCGCGTAAAGAAGATTACATGACAGCGGCAGAGCTGCCGTGGCGGGAGCTTATGATGTTGTCCGGAAATGCAAGCCCGAAAGCCACAGAGCGGCTTTCGTCGGAAACGGCGGAAAATCTGTACGGGCGTGAGCTTGCGCTGTCACCATCCCGCGTGGATAAGTATTATGCCTGCCCGTTTGCGCACTTCGTATACAGCGGACTGCGCTTGAAACAACGGGAGCCGCAGAAGTTCGACGCCGCGGAGGCTGGGACTTTTATGCATTATGTTCTTGAGGGAGCTTTGAGTGAGATAAAAGCCGGAGAGGGATTCAAAAACGCAGATGAAAAACTTTGCCGGGAGATTGTCTCACGCCTGACCGGGCGATACGCGCAGGATGAACTGCACGGATTTGAGGGCAGGGACAGCAGGTATATTCACCTGTTCAATCGTATGGGGGAAGACGCCTCACGAATCGCCGCCGACATGGTGGGCGAACTTAAAAATTCCGATTTTGAGCCTTTGGATTTCGAACTTGAGTTCGGCCAAGGCGCACAGAATCTGCGCGGAATCGCCGACAGAGTGGACGGCTGGGAACACAACGGAAAGCTATTCCTGAGAGTGGTGGATTACAAGACCGGCAGGAAGTCGTTTGACCTGACAGCCGTTCTGCACGGGCGGGATATGCAAATGCTGCTGTATCTGTTCGCCCTGAAAAGCTCCGGACAATACGGCAAAGAGATACTGCCCAGTGGAGTATTATATGTCCCGACCAGGGATGCGATATTAAAGTCAACAAGGCACGCGACGGATGATGTACTGGCAAAACAACGGGAGCGGGAATTGCGCCGCCATGGCCTGATTCTGGATGATCCCGTTATTCTGGACGCGATGGAACATGGGGAACAAAAGAAGTATCTGCCGGTGAAAATTACTAAAGACGGCATTAAAGGTGATAATTTGGCGAGTCCAAAGCAGTTCGACCTGCTGGAGCGGCACGTGGATCATATGTTGAAACGCGCGAAAAATGAGATTCTAAAAGGCAAAATAGACCGCAGCCCATATTACAAAAACGCCGCCGACAATGCTTGCCTGTACTGCGAATATGGAGCTGTATGCGCCTTTGGTGAGAACGAGGCGGACGCCAGGCGATATGTCAGGAAACTAAAAGCCGGGGAAGTCTGGCAGACGCTGGGGGACGATGACTATGAATATGAATAAACGCGAACTGACCCCGGAGCAGGAATCGGCGGTTAAGTACGAGGGCGGGCAGCTACTTGTATCGGCGGCGGCAGGCTCCGGGAAGACAAAAGTGCTGGTCGAACGGCTGCTGCGCCATATCGCGGGCGGGGAGAGCAATATTGATGAATACCTCGTGATTACATACACCCGCATGGCGGCAGCGGAACTGCGTGAGAAGATACTGGACGAGCTTTCAAAAAGAATGACGCAGGAGCCAGGGAACAGACATCTGCGCCGCCAGATGCTGCGCTGTTATGGTGCGCCTATCGGTACGATACATTCGTTCTGTGCCGATATTTTGCGGCAAAACGCGCAGCTTACATCGCTAACGCCGGATTTCCGCGTCGCCGACGAAAGCGAAGCGGTGATGATAAAGGCTGAGGTTCTGGATTATGTGCTGGGCAAAGCTTACGAGTCCGGAGATCAGAGTTTTAGAGATCTTGTCGATACACTCTCGCCGGGGCGGGATGATTCGCGCCTTGTCCGGATGATACAGGATACCCACGCGAAATTGCAAAGCAGCCCGTCACCGCGCAAGTGGATTGAAGAACAGATAAAACTGTTGTCAATGCCGGGGATTTCAGATGTATCCGAAACAATATGGGGCAAACATTTGCTGGACAAAGCGAGGGCCACGGCTGAATTCTGGCTTGTTGAGATGGCGCGTGCAAGAGAGGAAATGAGGACCCTATCAGAGTTCAACAATGCGTATGGCGCGAGTTTTGAAGCGACTATTGCCGGAGTAGAGGCGTTTCTGGACGCGATTGACACAGGTTGGGATGCGGCGCGGTTGGCCGCCAGGGTCGATTTCCCACGTGTGAGGCCAATATCGGGGTATGAAGAGTTTAAAGATATCAGAAATAAATGCAAGACAGAACTTCAAAAGAGTTCGGAGGTCTTTGAAAACACATCAGATGAACTTACTGAGGACATGCGCGCAATCGCACCCGCGATGACGGCGCTGTTTAAAATTGTGGAGGATTTTGACAACGCGTATTCGGAAGAAAAGCGCCGCCGTGGATTGGCCGATTTTTCCGACCTAGAACATCTTACTCTCAACCTACTGCGGGATGAAGAGACGGGGGAGCCGACGAGATTGGCCCGGGCGGTTTCGCAGAAATACAAAGAAATCATGGTGGACGAGTATCAGGACGTAAATGCTGTTCAGGAGTTCATCATGCAGACGATTTCCAGCGATAGGAAAATCTTCATGGTTGGGGATGTCAAACAATCGATATACAGATTCCGGCTGGCGGATCCGTCGATTTTCCTGAAAAAATACAGAAGTTTCAGTGACGTGAAAACGGGCGGCGAAGGTGCGCGGATTCTGCTGGCCAGAAATTTCCGTTCCCGCGCCGGGATATTGCGGGCGGTGAATTTTATATTCGAGAACATAATGTCGGTGGAATTCGGTGAAATGGAGTATTCAGACAGAGAGCGGCTTATCCACGGCAGGCAGGATGCGGAGGACGACCACGCGGATCCGGCTGTTGAGCTGGATATAATCGACCTGAGCCAACTAGCGCGGGACGAAGACGAGGAAAGCCCCGCCAAAACGCAGACAGAGGCGCGGTTTATCGCACACCGTATAGAAGCGCTGATAGATTCCGGATTTTCAATCCCCGACGGACAGGGCGGACAGCGGCCGGCACAATATTCCGATATCGCAATTCTGCTGAGATCGGTCAAGGACAAAGCCTGGCAATACGCGCAAGCACTGTCGGAACACGGGATACCGGTGCAAAGCCCGTCAGATGGGGGCTTTTTTGAAACACTTGAGATATCCGCCGCGCTGTCTATTCTCACGGTGATTGACAACCCAATGCAGGATATACCGTTGACAACGGCGCTGTCCGGCCCGGTGTATGGATTCACAGCCGATGAACTTGCGAAAATCCGCGCGGGTTCGCGGGATTCAGACTTTTACGGCGCACTTGTAAAGTCTGCGGAGGCAGACAGCAAATCCGCGGCGTTTTTGGAAGAGATGGACGAATTGCGCTTGTTGGCACCGGACATGCCGGCTGACAGATTTATATGGCTGATGTACAACAAAACAGGTCTGCCGGGTCGTGTCGGCGCGTTGAAAGGCGGGATTCGCCGCCGTGAGAATTTGATGACGCTGCTTGAATATGCCCGCAAGATTGAGTCCAGCGGCTATAAGGGTCTGTTTGGGTTTTTGACATATATCCGCGGCTTGCAGGAAAAGGGTATGGAGCTGGGTCAGGATTCAGCAGAGGCCGCCGAGAATACCGTGAAGATAATCAGTGTGCATAAATCAAAGGGGCTTGAGTTCCCGGTTGTTATATTGGCCGACACGGCTAAGCGGATAAATAACAGGGATGTCCAAAAGTCATGCGTGTTCCACCCAGAGTTCGGCATTGGGGCAGTTAGAACGGACATACATCGGCGAATTGAATACCCAACGCTGGCATTGATGGCGGTGCGCAGCAAACTGACTGAAGAGCTGATGGCGGAAGAGCTGCGGGTCTTATACGTCGCCCTTACACGGGCGCGGGAAAAGCTGATAATCGTCTCAACTTTCACGGATGCGGGAAAAGAGATTGATAGATTTGCTAAGAACTCAAGGCCGGGTAAAATCCCGCCGAGGATGCTGGAAGAAGTGAAGAGCATGGCCGGGTGGATTCTGTTGCCAACGCTTCAAAGGCCGGAAGCCGCGTTTCTGACCGGCGGGGACGGCAACGGAATTCACGATGACGGAGACAGGTGGGATATCCGCTTGGTGCAGTCGGCAGATGAGGATATTAGTCCCCGGCGGATTGCCGAAACTTCGATATCCCCGGCTGAAACAGAGCCGGAGAATATTGAACATGTACAAGCTCAATTTGCATTCACATATCCGTACAGCGAAGCGGTCAATCTGCCGTCAAAGCTCACGGTGACAGAGCTTAAAGGGCGTGCGGTTGATTATGAGTCGATAGAAGAGGCTGCGTCTCTCCCGCGTGAAGAAAAGCCAAAAGCCGCGTTTGAGAGGCCGGATTTTATAGTGGAGCGGACAAACCTCACCCCGGCGGAGCGGGGCACAGCATTACATCTTATGATGCAGCATATTGATTTCAAGAAATGCGTTGGCACGGAGGGCGTCGCCGGGGAACTGCGGCGGCTGGCCGATGATGGATTGCTGTCGCCGGAACAGATAGAGGCGGTGGATTTGCCGAGAATCGCCGGGTTTTTTGAATCCGAAATTGGCAAACGTGTTATGAACGCTTCAAACGTGCGGCGCGAGTTTAAATTCTCGCTTCTGTACCCGGCGAAGAGATTTTATCCCGGTGGGGGGGATGATGAGATATTGATTCAAGGCGTGATCGACTGCTTTTTCGAGGAAGAGGGGGAGCTTGTTGTTGTGGACTTCAAAACGGATTACGTGACGCGTGATACGGTTGAGAAAAAGGCAAAGCAATACACGCCGCAGATCGAAGCCTATGCGGATGCCTTGGAGCGCATAACAGAAAAACACGTGAAAGAGCGGATTATTTACTTTTTTGCTATTGACGATTACCTCGGTGTGTGTTAAAATACTCTGTACGCAATCAGGAAAGAGGTGAACATGATGAAAGAAGGGATTCATCCCGATTATCAGCAGACGACTATTAAGTGCGCTTGCGGAGAAGTTATTGAGACGGGAAGCACAAAGAAAGATATCAAAGTTGAAATCTGCTCTAAGTGTCACCCCTTTTATACAGGCAAACAGAAGCTGATTGACACCAGCGGACGTGTTGATAAATTCAACAAGAAATTCGGCCTGAAACAGTAACTTTGACAAAACCCGTGCTTGAATAGCGCGGGTTTTTCATTTAATCAATTTCAAAACTGAGGTTTTGAAATTGGATGGAACAGAGAAGGCACCTGCGGCGGAATGAATCCGTCTACGGTGCAGATTGAACTACGGGAGCACGGAGGATTTTATTTGGAAAAACAATTTAACAATAACGAGCCTGAAAAAGCGGTGATTGCGGGTCTTTCTGCCGCCAGTATGGATGTGCGGGAACGCTCGACCGAGGAAAGCCTTGACGAGCTGGAGGCGCTGTTGGAAACAGCCGGCGGAGTCTGCTTGGGCAGAACTCTGCAAAATCGCCAAAGGCCGGAGCCGCGCACGTTTATCGGTGAAGGCAAGGTCCTGGAACTCAAAGAACTGGCCGAAGCGAATGAATGCACACTGGCGGTATTTGATAATGAGCTGACACCGTCGCAGATGAGGGCACTGACCGAAACGCTGGGTCTGCGGGTGATTGACAGATCGTCGCTTATTCTGGACATATTCGCCGGGCGCGCGCAGACAAGGGAGGGACGACTGCAAGTAGAGCTTGCGCAGTATAAATATCTTCTGCCGAGATTGACGGGCATGTGGACTCACCTTGTCAGCCAGACAGGGTCTTCCGCGCCAATCGGCACACGCGGACCAGGGGAAACGCAGCTTGAAACCGACCGCCGCCATATCCGGCGCAAGATATCGAAACTGGAGGAAGAACTGGGAGAAGTGATACGCACACGCGATACTCAGCGCAGGATGAGGGAGAAGAACAATATACCGGTTATCGCGCTGGTCGGATACACAAACGCGGGAAAATCGACGCTGCTGAATACGCTGACCGGCGCCGGGATTCAGGCCGAGAACAGGCTTTTCGACACACTGGATACAACAACGCGCAAAGTAGCGGTAAGCGATACAACGCAGGCGCTGGTGTCAGACACTGTCGGGTTTATCAGAAAACTGCCGCATCATTTGGTAGACGCGTTCAAAGCCACGCTGGAGGAGTTGAAATACGCGGATCTTTTGATACATGTGATCGACGCGTCTTCGCCGGAGTGGCAGGAGCAGGCGCGTGTGGTGGATGATTTGATAACTGAACTCGGCGCAGACAAAACCCCGCGTATAGAGGCGTTTAACAAATGCGACGTATTGTCAGACGACGTCCGCCCGCATAGCGAACACAGCGTGGAAATATCGGCCAAAACGGGTGAGGGAATCGGCACGCTTTTAGAGAAGATTGACGAGATTTTCGCAAAAGCGAAAAAGGAGGTCACACTCCGGATACCTTACGATAAAGGCTCGATGGTGGAAACGCTGCACAGGGAAGGTGCGGTCAAAGAGGTACGGTATCTTGAAGATTGCGTGGAGCTGGATGCCGTGATAAGCGCGGATATGTACGGCCGCCTGAAAGAGTTTATTCAAGTGGAACCCAGAGAATGATGATAAAAATGACCAGGGGTGCACAATCGTGCACCCTTGGTCATTTTTCTTACTCCTAAGCTTAATGTACAGTATGTAAAATGTCGTGTAGGGGCGACCGTCCCTACTGTCCCCTCAAAGCTTCCCTCCACCGCCTAAGCTTTTCTTCAAAGCGCATAGCAGCATACGCCGGACTTGTTGAGGGTAGCACGTTTTTGTCAATACGCTCAATACCGCGCTTGTAGAACGTATACGCGTTGTTACCGTTGAAAAACACTCGGTGAATCCCGTGCTCCAAGATAAATTCCGGCAGATTTGCGTTATAGACTGGATTGCGGATTGTTGAATCGAGTGCCGACTCTGCCTCGCATTCGGCGATTACGTCCCACAGGGCGATGCTGTTTTCGATTAGCACGGATTTCTTCCGTTCGTAATCCGCATCCCCGAATGGAACACCAAAAACTCCGTAGATAACCCGCCAGAACTGGTTGCGCGGGTGGGCGTAATATTCGCCCTTCTCGCGGGAGATAGGGCTTGGGAATGTCCCCAGAATCAGAAACCGCGGGTTGCCGCCGATAATAGGCGCAAACCCGCGGAAAACTTGTGACTTATCCAAAAACGCGCTCCGCCACGACCGCGCCGTATTTCTCCATTTCGTCGCAGGCGATTTCTTTGACTCCGGGGAATATCGGCAGCCAACTGCTGAATATCGGCAGATACCGCTTAGTCGGCGCGTATTTATCCATCGCCTCACGGATATGCGCACGGATGACGTCCTCCGTGACACCGGGGTAATCTATGCTCGGCATATCCAAACCGCCGAAGAGCAGGAGTTTACCTTCCGTTTTCTCGACAATTTCCGGGAAATTATTTTCAGGAGTTATACCCTGCCAAACATCAAGCCCTGTTTCGACCATATCGATGCAGATATCTTCCGCATGACAGTCGCAGTGATTCATTGTAATCACGCCTCTGGATTTGATGTATCCGAAGAATCGCTCATAAAGCGGTTTAAGTATCTCGCGCCAGACTCTTGGTGGCAGAAACAGCTGAGTTTTGCTGCCCCAGTCATCAAAGTTGGTGATAATATCAGGCTTGAGATTGTCTATGCACAGTTCCGCCGCACGGATTTTCCAGTCGGTATAGGCCGAGAGCATTTCGTACATATCGTCCGGTTCCAAGAGAAAGTTTTCAAGCGCATCCTCGAACCCCATTAATGCATGAGAAAACTCAAACATCCCCCTAGGGGATTGCGCCAGAACCAACTTTGTCTCACGGTCAAGCGAATCCGCGATTTTATGCGTTTCTGTCCAGTCGAGATTGTCCAGTGAAGGGAAGTCAAAAAACTCACGCCAACGTGTTATGTCTTTTACAACCTTTTTGTCACCATGATTGTTAGGTGTGGGTCCAGGCTGGTCGTCCGGCCAGTCCCAGATAACGCCCCAGGCATCAGGGACACCAACGCCGCCTTTCGTTGTGCGGCCGTGGGCAAGCGCCGTGGCATCCAGTATATACGGCGGCCCCGCCGCATCGGGCGGCAGGCTGAAACAGTTGAACGGATCCCCAAGCCAGCTGGGATTGTCGTTGTGTACAAGTCTAAGAAAATTTTCTCTTGGTGTCGGCATATTTACTCACTCCAGTATTATCATTTATTTTTAATATAAAGTTTAGCTTATTTTCCAACTAAAAACAATATAAATTTTAAAAATTTACTCGAGAGGTGGGGGTGAATCGCAAGGTTTATCTTAATGTAAAGGCATTTGAAATCACATCTTAGCGGTCGTAAAAAGGAAAACTTGATTTCCCGGCCCTAATTCATTATTCGGCAAAATTTCATATATGCCACCTGTATAATCGTTGATTATCCTTGTCCAAAATGCAACTGAATTTGCATTTTTTTCAAATGTGTTAAGCTGCCATATTCCTTTAAACATATCAAACAGATAATTTGTAGCGAATTTACCCACACCTGCATTTCTGTATTTGTACATTACAAAAAAATCGGACATAGTATAATCTGATTCTTTATCATTCAAGTAAAAATGATCACTAAGAATCATAGCGAAACCCGCCAAATTGCCGTTTACTTTAACAAAGAAAGCCCATCTCTTTGCACCCTCTTGCCAATAGTTGTCTAAATAATCGAAACCATAAAGCCCCAACTTGTTTACATCATCACCACCATACTGTGACAACTCGTAATCATATTTTTCCATGAGATTTCGTAATATTTCCTTTTCGTCACGTTGTACGACTGCCAATTCAATCTCCATAAATATGTCCCCTAATATAAGCAATGAAATAAGTATAACAAGCGTAGGAGAAAAGTCTGCTTTACCCCGGCGTCTCCTCAATGGGAGCAATGGGTAATTTTTTCTTTTCCCGATAGGCAAGCACGTCTTCCACGATATTCATAAGCACTTTTGCGACGGGAATGGCCACAATCATACCCATAACAGTTCCGCTGATGGCTCCCCCCATGGTGCCGCCGATGGCGCCCCCCAGTGATACGCTGATGATTACCAACAGTGGGCTGAGCCGCAATCCGGTGCCGTACAGCCGGGGTTGCACAAAGTTCGCATCAAGCTGCTGTACAACAAGCAGCAGAATCGCGCTTATCAAACCCACGGTAAAGCCCTGCGTCACCAGCACCACGATTATTGCCACCAGCGTTGCGATAATTGAGCCGAAATACGGGATAAAATTCATAACTCCAAGCAAAATTCCCAAAACTAACGCGTACGGGGAACGCAGAATAAATAAGATCAGCGACCCTGCCAACAGCATGAAAATGCAGTCCATAATTAGGCAGAAGATGTACTTTTTAAAATAATAGTTAACCTTGCTGCCGTACGATGAAATCACGCCGCTTGTCTTTTCTGACAAGAAAGCATTCAACATACGCTTTGTGAACTTGGCAATGCGCTCCATCTCAACTAGGAAATAGATTGAGGACACAAATGCCAAGAGCCACCTGAACATAATTGCGGCACCGCTAAAAATCGTGCTCAGATATGAAACGATCATGTCATACGAAACAAGATTTGCGACCAAGTCCAGCGGAGTTGTGAACTCAGTACCTTCACCTACCAGTGACATGAAGAAGGCTTCCAAATCTATATTGAAAGGTAATTGCCCGCTTGCGTTTAGATTCGTTATGAATTCCTCCAGCCGCTGATAATGATCCGGGAGTTGGTTGAATAAGTCCACGATGCTGAAGAAAAGGCGCGGCAAAATAAGCCACAGCGTCATAACTATAAGCGCAACAAGAATCAAATACATTAACGCCACGCTGATGCCTTTTCTAAACCTGGCCAGAAACTTGAGTTTGCTTTTTCCCAAAAGCTTCTGCATTGCCGCACAAGGGATGCTGAGCAAATACGCGATTATAAAGCCATAAATAAACGGGCTTATCGCGCGGAGAAACCAGCCGACCGAACTGAAAATTGAGCCTAAATTCGAGATCAAGAACCAAACGACGATAACGGCAACCGCCAGCGTGAAGTATGATATTATTGTAAATCGTGAACCATTCCTGCGTTTCAAAGCTGCACCACCTTGCTATTATGTATCATGTTTCGCGGTTGCGTATTGTGGTGGCGTTCCGTGAGGGCAACTGCACCGAACGGGTTCCGTCGCAATACGTGAGCGAAATGATTTAAATCATTATTATGGCTTCACATGCATTCCGCCGTCTACAAACAGCGAGTGTCCTGTTGTATGCGCAGCCAGATCCGATGAAAGCCACAAAGCTGCCTGTACAACATCTTCCATCCTGCCGAATTTACCCATCGGGATAACGCGGTCCTTCAAAGTTTCTTCCATCTCACTGTCAGATGCCAGGGTGTTTATCATCATTTGTGTGCCATACGTTGGGCCGGGGCAGACGCAATTGACGCGGATACCGAGCTTCGCGTTTTCGTTCGCCGCCATCTCGGTCAGTGCGATGACCCCGGCTTTTGAGGGGCCGTAGGCGTGGAATCCAGGTGCGAACCTGTCACCGCCGGTGCTGCCGGTATTGACGATAGATCCGAACCCCTGCTTTTGCATCTGAATCAGCTGGTGCTTGAGGCAGAAAAATGTGCCAGTCAGATTGATATCAATGATTTTCTGCCAATTATCCGCACTAGTCTCAGTAAGCGGGACATAAGGAATCCTGACGCCATCAGGCCCGATTCCGGCGCAGTTGAATGCAATATCTATCCTGTCACGCGCCGCGGCGATCTCTTTAATCACCGATTTGACCGCATTTTCGTCAGATACATCGCATATGAATCGCCCGGCCATCCCGCCGGATTTTCGTATAACGTTCACCGTCTCAGAGGCGTCAGCAATATCCACGCAGGCGACCAACGCGCCGCGTTCAGCAAACGCAATCGCCACCGCACGGCCAATTCCGCTCGCCGCGCCGGTGACAACAGTGATTTTTCCGTCAAAGTTATAGGACACTACTAAATCCTCCCTGTATTAATTGCGCTTATTGGTATTACCCCTCAATAAGATTGTAGCCGTCCCAACTCACTGCCAGCGCCTGATTCCCTGTCAGCGGAATATGCGGCAGAGGGAAATCTGTACGGGCGGGTGTTCCCGGTTCACAATGAACAGTGAAATATGCGTTAATTAAGCTTAGTCCGGCAAATTCCATTGCATTACTTTCCGGCAGATTGTCTACGTTGAAATTCGGCATGGCAAGCATACTTCCCGCGCTCATGCCTATATAGACCTTATTCGAGTAGACCATTTTTTTTACAATTTTATCAAAACCCGTCTCCCTCACACGCTTGGCAAGATACGGAGTATTTCCTCCGGAAAAGTAGATAACATCGAACTCCATAGCTTGCTTTTCTGTAAGCGAGCCGTCTATATCGTGTATTGTGATGTTTTTAGCCTGTACTCCCATATGGAGAAGTTCATTTCGCAGTCTGTTCGTTATTTCTTCGGCAAATTCTTTGTTTTGCATCGCGGCGGTCGGGATAAATAATACTTTTGCCTCATCAAACGGGATTTCCAGCATCATCGCAAAACTGTCTATCAGCGTAATAAGAGGTCTGTCCAGTTCGTTATCACAGTAAAATCCCGATCTGTCAGCAGCACATTTTTCCACGCCTGTTTGCCGACTTCTACATTTGCCATCTCCTCACCTATGCCTGTTCACAAGCTCGGCGGTCGTGCGGTACGCTTCATTGATCACCTTTTCAATCGGCCAGGAGTAGTATTCCGGGCGCAGTGTTTCGATGGATATCGGGCCTTTGTAGCCGATATCCTTGAGGTTCATCAGGCAGTTGTCTAGGTCAATCGCCCCGGAGTCGCAGAATCTGCGGTGTTGGGGCAGCAGAACCCCCAGCGGTTCGTCGTCGCAGTTGTTGATATGTACGGTGGCGATCTTGTCCGCAGGCAGGTCTTTGTATATTGAGAAATCGTTGTTCTTGCCGTTGATGTACTGATTAAAGCTATCCAGGCAAAGTCCCACATTGTCGCAGCCGGTGGCGTTGATGATCTCCATCGCGTGATCCATGGTTTTGACGGAACTGCCCCTGCCGCATACAGGCTCCCACACCATGGTCAAGCCGAAGTCTGCCGCAACTGTGCAGAACTTCTTCAGGATTCTGGCGGAAAACTCCGT
>Ga0123355_10008887_pt1 | contig 15214 bp, 10 predicted proteins | sample TergutEmb28metaG_3_FD_89872 | JGI IMG/M metagenome (GOLD analysis project Ga0123355, IMG submission 89872) | Embiratermes neotenicus P1 segment gut microbial communities from Petit-Saut dam, French Guiana - Emb289 P1 | ecosystem: Host-associated > Arthropoda: Insects > Digestive system > Gut ... | reverse complement strand
CCTGGAGAACATAAGCGCCTCACATGTTTCGATAACGGCTTGAGAAATGGCTGAAGGAGAAATGGTAACTGAAAACTTCATATCTTCGAAAGCCCGTCCAGTGGCAAGAAACCTTAAAGTTAATGCCAATCTTTCCTCTACCAATAAAGAATCTCTCATAACTGTATCTTTTCTGGTCAAATATGGAGTAATATTTTTGAGCAGTTCATTGAAAAGTTGATCGTTCTGGTTTAGAGTGCTTGTTCAAGGTGGCCTCCTCCAGTTGCTATGCAGTTTTCCGCACGTATCTTCAGGGACCCAGTAGCACAAGCAATGTTGTGAGGGTAGTTTCTTATCTGTTCTGCCGCAGCAAAAATACGACGGCGCAGTGCTGCCCTTGAATCGACCTTACTTTCGTAAACTAAGGTCTTCATGTGGCCCCAGAGGTAATAATCCAGAGGTGTCAGATCTGGTGATCTCGGTGGCCATGCAACCGGCCTACCTCGACCTAACCAGCGATTAGGGAATAATTCATTTAACAATTCCCTCATGCGAATAGTGTAATGTGGCGAAGCCCCATCATGTTGGAAGTACACTTGGCTCCTTATCATTAACGGGATGTCTTCCAACAAACGTGGCAACTCATTCCTCAGGAAGGCTTCATATGTGTTTCCCGTTAAATTGTTGTCAAACACAAAAGGTCCGATCAACCTGTTACCAAGCATACCACACCACACATTCAAAAAAATCTCCTTTGAAAGTGGGTTACACATGTTGCATGTGGATTACGATGGGCCCACGTATGAACATTTCGTAAATTATTTATGCCGTCCCGGGTAAAAGACGCCTCATCTGTGAATAAAATTACGTTTAACAGTTCTGGATGTGCATTTACCCAATGGCACAAATCCATACATTGAGCATGGTCGCCTGGTTCCAGATGTTGTACCCTCTGATCATGGTACGGATACAAATTCTCTTCGTGTAACGTTCGCCACACGTTCATTCTTGATAAGCCAACACGAGAGGCCATTCTACGAGTGGACAGACGTGGACTTCTCTGCACCATGTCAAGAATGTTCTCCCGTGTGTTTATCATTCGTACAATCTCTCTTTCAGAATGCAAAGCAAAGCTTGGAAGACAACCATTGTCACGCAATGCCTGCTGAACATGCATAAATACACGTTTAGACGGAATTCTCGTTTCGGGGTAGCGGCGTCGGTATTCGTTCATGGCAGCACTTGCATTACCATCGTAATATCCATACACATAATGCATATCGCAATATTCAACGTGGGAAAACAGAAAAGGCATTTTAGCACCTCAAAGTTAACCAAATCACTGTCTTGCAATCACAAACACAAAACGCATGTTAGCACCTCAAACGTAATGAACTCACTGTCTTACACACTCCAAGGCTACTGCAGGATTGTCGCGTTGAAGGTCAAGCGGATGATGTCACGGACAGAGTACAGTACGCAGACACCAAAGAATTCCACACTTTTCTCTGGCCAATATCTCCGTAACCATTGAACTTTGGATATAGGTGTTTTGGGTTATATCGGTATGTTTGACCTAAGGAACACTCTCCCGAAGTTAGGTCCTTTCCTCCTGGGACACCCTGTATATATATATATATATATATATATATGCACAGTATGTACAAATGATGGTGCAGTATAATGCTAACATGATAATCTTCATTTTCAATGTTATAACAATAACATGAAAAGACTTATGCAATTTTCAAGAAACATAAAACAAAACCTGATTAATGGTGTAAAATTATTCTGATCATGTTGAAGCTCAATTTAGGTAAAAGCAAAGCCATCCCATTACAGGCCTGGAGTGGCCCAGAGGGTTCCAGGAAGTTAAGGTTCCCAGATTTCATGACAACGGCACAGAAGAGTGGTAAGGCTGTCAGCCTTACACAACCGGCCGCCTCTACCCCCAGGAAATGCTGCTGGTACTCATTTCTGTTAGAGGCTGAGTCGATCCCAGGGCCATATTGCAATCGGAAGGATTTTATGTCAATGAAAATTCCAATGACATGAGCTGTGATCGAACCAGTGACCTTCCGATTTGTAGCACAGCACCTTAACCACTGTGCCACCGCAGTCCCCAAAGCTCAATTAAGATGAGAGAAAAGTTCTGTGAACAAAACAGCCTACACGAGACGATGTTAAATGGAAACTTTGTGTCATTGCTCTCACCTTTTTGAAAGTTGTTTGGTTGTTGTGTAAGAAGTGTGACTGAGGGATACATTGAGAGGATGATGGCAAGACACTCGGCCACATTAGGGTCTGGGGCACAGGCTAGAGCAGGAGTCATTCCATTACAGTCCACAGCCAGCACAGATGCCCCTTTCTCCAGCAGCAAGCGTGTCACAGCAACCATGCCATTCCGTGATGACAGATGCAGTGGCCTCAAACAGAAACATCCATTGTCTGTTTATCACTCTACCCACTGCACACTCTATTTGGCTCAAAACACACTGGGTACTACTCTTCTTCCTCTTACCCCTTCCAAACTGACTGCTCATATAATGAAAATTAATGATGATGAGTGTTCAATGAGAAGTTACTACCTGAAATACAGGGCGATTCAAAAAGATGGACTCAACTGAACAGTAAACGGCGCCTCAACACACGCCACACGGTTGCGGTATTCCAAGTTCTCTGCTCGCTCTATGGGTTGACTTGCGTGGGCTATGCTGAAAAGTCTCTTGAATTCATCTCATGTTCTCTGATACATGTGGTCGGACAGAGCTTTTGCCTTTACACAGACAGCCTGTTTGCTCAAATTGGTGATTCCAATGACAAATGCTCTTCCTTGTTGGAGGTTGAATGTTGAAACGAAGACGAAATGCATGCTGCAAAGCAGTCGCCAACTTAGTTTTAATGAACTCACGAATGCAAAAAATCTTGTGCTGCATAGTAGCCATTTTGCTCTTAACTGACACTGCTACACAGCTGTGCTAGGTGAGCACTCTAGCAGTGGTATTTGAAAATTTAGGACCTCCTCTTTGAAATGTTATGTAGATCATTGACATACCATGTATAGTTCAGGAAATATAGAAGTACAAAATTGAGTCCATCTTTTTGAATCACGCTGTATATTCATCTGTTCAAATTAGTTCAGACTTTTGTAATATTTAGGTGAATCATCCCCATTCTGTTCATTAGCATAAGCATGGGATAAGTTTAAATAAGTCGAAGCACAACTAGTATCGTAGGTATTTATTATATTTATTTTAAGGTGACGACATGCTTTGGGCCATCATTAGGTCACAAGTAAGAATTGGGGCAGTTGTACAATGTAAGTCATAAAATAGGTTTTCTAAAATTCAATGAGATCTTGTCATTTTCATATTCTAATGGCTAATTTTAAAAACTGGCAAAATTATAAAAGTTACAACCAGTATGATTACTAAAACTGGAATATGGAATCTATGTTTACAATTGTTAATATTAAGCTGCATACCTATTTTATGACTTACATTGTACAACTGCCCCAATTCTTACTTGTGACCTGATGATGGCCCAAAACAGGGGCCAAAACATGTCATCACCTTAAAATAAACATAATAAATACCTATGATACTAGTTGTGTTTCGACTTATTTAAATTTATCCCATGCTTATGCAGACTTCTGTAAGGCATGTCAAAAAAAAAAAATTGCCCATTTCATTCTGCTAGTGCCATAACTTACATTGAAAACCCTGTATTTACGGACATACACAAGTTAACAACAGCACCTAGGAACATTTGTTGTAATCGGGGGTGAACAAATGTAGGTTCTGCTGATCAGACATAAATTACACTTGCCAGACATTCTACCATGGAAGAAACTGTGCCTACCAATACCATTCCACTTGCTCCACACAAGCCTCCTTACCATTACATAATGTGCAGGACATGCAAAATATACTACTACTTACATCATATTACATACCATGTGTGAAGAAAGAATACCAACAAGATGCAACAATATAGATGATTTATTGTCAATTGTAGATGTTGATTATTGACAACAGAGGATGGGCATAAAGATGCCCGAAACATGTCGAGACTGTTGTCAATAATCAACATCTACAATTGACAATAAATCATCTATATTGTTGCATCTTGTTGGTATTCTTTCTTCATGCTTTGCTCACAATGCACGGTCACAGGAACATAAAGCTTACATACCATGTGTACAGGATATCATTTAATATAAAATTGACTGTCTGACATCTATGGACAAGCAACAACAAATGTAGAGTTTTAACCAACAAATTAAACTTTTTTACCCATTATCACTATTTTTCACATATCATAGACAGATCTATGAAATTCTTCAGCACTGTTTACAACCCAGTCAAGAAGTTTTTACATGTGACAGATAAAGCCAGACTGTATACATACGTGCGCAGTTCCTTGTTGGTCATGTTGACAACTTCCACTTCATCTGTTCGCTCAAGCAAGAGGAAAGCTGATTCATCATGTTTACGCTGGCAAGCATGATGAAGGGCAGTGTTGCCTTGGAGGTCACAAGCCTTAATGTTCGCCTTCCAGTCCAGGAGTAACTCTACAATATGCAGTACAGTTACAAACATGGCACAAATTAATACTGTACCAAAGATCTGACTCAACAGTTGCCACAGAAGAGAAACACAGAATACAAACTCACTAAAATAGTGCAGCCGGGATACCATAGTCTATAGCGACTATGCTAGGGGCTGGATGATCAAATGTTTAATTCTTGGCAGAGGCAAGAGATTTTTCTCTTCTCAAAAATGTCCAGACTGGCTCTGGATCCCACCCAGCCTTCTATTAAATGGGTACTAGGAGTACCCTGGAGGTAAAGTGGCCAGGGTGAGAACCTGACCACTCATCTCCATCTAGTTTCAAGGTTTAGAATGAGTGGAGCTGTACCTCTACTCCACATACATGACTTCAGGGCACAAACAGGGACAACTTTACTCTTCTAGCATGTTACACAGTGTTGATTGGTAGTTAGTTACTGACATTTCAGAACAACCTAAAGGTCCCATCTTCAAGGGTCAAGCAATCTAAGAAGGATGCCAGCAACAGTTAGGTGCACAGTTATATAGGAAAAGAGTGTGGGCAGTGATTGGTTCAGATGACATGACATTAGGCAACAGGCTTTATAGTTGAGATGTTGTATGGTTCCTGTTACTGTCCCCACTGCAGTGTCCTGTACTACACTGAAACTGGTCACAGTACTCACCAATAGCACTACACTGTCCATTGTATGCAGCCAGTAGTAGAGGGGTCTTGCTGGTAATGTCTCTGGCCTCTACACTGGCCCCATGACTGAGGAGCAGTTGCATACAGTCCAGGTTGTTGTGGAAAGCAGCAACATGTAGGGGTGTGCGCCCTCGATGGTCCCTCAAGTTTACAACCAATGGCCCGAAGTTTCTTATTAGCAGCTCCAAGCACTGCTCACTGCCTTGGAAACTGAAAGAATGACAGTATCAAATTCTGTGCATGACTTGGCTTGCAATGAAGCTGTCTTTTCACACATGACTTTTGCCCTTGGATTTACTTTATTTCATAACTTCACACAATTTATCCCACAAAATTTACAGTGCATCTTTATTACCAAGAAATGTGATGACCCTCTAAAGCACAACAGTTCCTGCCTGTTCCACCATCTTTAAAAATTAAAACCCTGCATGATGCCCAAACAGTCTATTTGTAAGTTAGATTCTCACAGTAAACAGAGAATGAGTCTTCAAACAACATCAACAAATTGGTCTTCATATTGGAGATGCTGTGTTTCCTGTGAGGTAGGAACTGGATTTGATATGTTACTTAGATGAACTTCAGGCTGCCATTTTCTGTAGTGTAGTGGGGTAAACACAAGTACTTCTTGTTCAGTCTTTTGCAGATACTACACCTGTTATTTCATTGCTTACACTATAAAGAAATTTCTAAGAAATTATGAAGCACCAATAGGAAACTCTTTCCAGTGACATGACACTGACACTTGTTTTTACACACTTCAAATGTTCATCCTCTCCTTATATTCTTACTTACAATTTGACTGTCTATGAGTAGATGATATGCCTGAACCCAGGACTGAAGATACTGCATATGCAGAGTCAAGCAGTTTCTATTGGTATTTCTCAATACAAGAACCTCTGTGAAGTGGAACAACGTAGAATTTACAAATATATCTAGTTTCACTTCACTTCTAATGTGCAGTTTGCAGTTTACACTGTTATGAAGGATACTTCATGCCCTCTCCACCAGTAACAATATTGTCCACTTTGTGTTTGCTGAAATCCCCAGACAGTCAGCCTGGGGTGTCCTGATTAGACCCCCTTGGTGCTGGTTGCTACTCTGGTGACTACAATTCATCAGAATTGGAATCAGATTCTGGCCTTCTGATGTCCAGGATCTTGCTACCTGGTGCAGGAAGTTTTTATATTTTCGTTTTTGTGTTTAGTGTTTCGTACACAAAAATGCATCAAGGACTACACAGTTTAGCGGATGTCTTCGACCATTTGACAGTTTTCCTCAGAACTGAGTAATAGCCGAGGTACTGGTCAGCTGTATCTATGCGCTTCATTCATTTATTGTACTGGACAACAGCATAAGGTTTCTTTATTTCCAAGTTTGTTTTTTGTCTTTCCCTCCTGTTTTCACTATTACGTCATGGAATGTGCTGATCATTTGCACAGGCCTTTTGTTCTTCCACACTTGGACTATTACATCACTTCTCCTCCGGAATCCTGAATCCCCTTGTTTCAAGTGGTTGGATTTCTGTTCTAGGTTAGGTGGAATGCCCCTTGTCCTGGTGCCACAAACTCTCGCCTTTCTGTACAGTAATGTTTCAGCTAATCTCACACTATTATAAAAATTTTCATGTTAGAAGTGATGATTCTGGCCTAGATTTCTGTCTAAGAGCGATAATACTGTGCCCCCAACTTGTGCCCCTTGGTTGCATATATCTCCATGTTACAGATATAACCTGATGCTGCCTCACACTATTCTTACCAGCACTCCATATTTTGTTATTTTTCCTGGATTGTACATCCTAAATTTCAGGCAACCCTGCCATGGGGTCATGGTTTCACCAAAAGACAGTTCTTGCTTTGGGATGCAAATTGACCTGAATTTCCATAGAAAATGAATTCTGCAGAAAATACTCAAACAGAGGCCAAATTCTGAACATCCTCCTCTGCATCTTGAGTTAACTGGCTTGTGTGATCACCAGAGCTATACAGTTCACTACTTTCTTCATCTTACTGTACTTGTTTCACTCTCCCTAGTAAAAACTAAGGAATAAGATCATGATTGATTATGTGAACTAGTTGTGGGGACTTAAATGTCACTGTCCAAAATTTCAGTTTTGCAGTCATCAGAGACATCAAAACATGTAGCCGCATATAACACACACAAAATATTGTCATTTTTCGTAACACTTCTATGATAAGACGTGACTTCTACTGAAAGAAGTTATAAAAGAAAACAGAGAGGGTATCCAAATCCGTGGTCACTTTGTTGGAGTCAAATGGTTCTAACAATGCAGGGTCAGGAAGGGTCGGTGTGTTTGTAATTTGAGACCTAGATCATCCTCCTTCATATTGTTGATAACGTTTATACAGTAAGTGAGACGGTACAGCTGATAAACACATGACAAGACCTTGAGAATGAAAACAATATATGTGACCCATCGACAATGCAGGGCATAGCAATCATGCCTTGATGCGTGACCCAACAGCACAGTGATAACAGAATTCAATTAATGGTGTATAATATTATTATATGGAAGCCGCAGAACTAAGTATCCTGGAAGATGGGGATGATGGCATTCAAGGATTCCCCTAATTATTGTACTCCTCATACGGTGTATGTCAACCAGCCCAAAGCAATGCTGGTAGCAAAGAATATCATGCAGTTATTACTCCTAACATCTGTGTGAAAAGAACAGTCAGACAGCTGAGGGGGAATAAAGATAAATATACTAGAAGGGAAAGCATGAAAGTTATAGATGTGGAGAAAGTTCATCCATGGAACTTATTTCTATGGCCTCAATATAGCAACACAGTCCCTTAAAATAAGGATATGAAGTCATAAATAATGTAATGCCTAAAAACGTATGTGTGAAGCCACATACACAGCCTGAAAATATGGGCATTCATGAAACCCAGAGGGTTGTTGAACTACTTACGGATTGCTCCTACACTTGCCAGGGCATGCACAAACAAATGAAACAGAGCATTAAAAGCTGCAGAAACTTCTGCAAGTTTCTTTATATCAGAGTTTAATTATGAAAACCTAATTGGATGTTTTAATTCATGATCAAGCTTCAACTTGTCTTTGAATCTGGTGCACCCATCAAGATCAGAAATTAAAAAATGGCCTGGGAAACAAGAAAACTCAGCTGAACCAAGGTTCAATCTAGGTCAGTGGTCAAATTTTATTGATCAAATCCAGAAACATATATGTTAAATTTCTCACAGTGGTAATGACCGCCTGACACAGCATTCAATGACAGGCAATGTCAGATGTTACAGTGGATAAAGAACAGAGGAAACAGGGGCGCAAACATGAGTGGTGTAGGTAAGAATGTCAGTGGATAGGTGAAAGGGAAAACAAGCCAGTAAGAGTATAAAGTGGAGGTACACAAACCACACAGCAGGTGAATAAGCAATCAAGTGAGAAATCAAGTGACTTGGTGATGAAGCTCTAAACTTGGCAGTAACATCCTGTTGTCATTATAATACAGACAAAAAAAGTATAAAAACTATCAATCATAACTTAAATATTTAGTGAGTATTATGTTGTGATTGGCAGTCTTTTTCTCTTTTAGCAGAATAAGCTATATTTTATAGTGTTTATTTCTCTTCTCTATTCAGAAATATGTTCTAATCTTTATCAGCCATATGTCTCGTGTAACACATTTGGTTGGCCTATTTTCCAATACTAATGTCAAAACCCTCTACTTAATAAAACATCATTCCCAAACCAATACAAGCAGAAAATTTAAATTCCCTTACCCCAAATGATACAGCTATTATTCCCCAAGTTGAATAAGGCCACCAACACCTAGTGCCAGGCAATTTAAAATTCCTATTACTGGACAACAAATATTAAATACATCTAATCATGTCACAGCTAAAAGCAGTAACATACCTACTTCCGTACAGCACCATTTTAACTTTGCATTCAGCCATTCCACAATACAACTAATAAAGAACATCTTTACTGTTGCACCGTGCATTTCGTAGAGTCATTTAATTACCATACCAACTAATGCACATACATAAAATTTCACATTAAAACACTTAAAATCGCTCCAACATGTTTCGATCCTAAGATCATCTTCAGGGAGTTACACTGTTCCTTGCTAAAGTCACATTTTTAAAAACATTCACTGATTACTTTCCTTATATTAACAGGGTGCTGTGGCAGCATGTATTGTGTAAGAGTACGTTGCTGAGAATGCGCCTGACTATGGGTGTGTGTCATGTGTTATGTTGCATGAGACTCTCATGCAACATAACACATGACGCACACCCATAGTCAGGTGCATTCTCAGCAACGTACTCTTACACAATACGACATGCCGCCACAGCACCCTGTTAATATAAGGAAAGTAATCAGTGAATGTTTTTAAAAATGTGACTTTAGCAAGGAACAGAGTAACTCCCTGAAGATGATCTTAGGATCGAAACATGTTGGAGCGATTTTAAGTGTTTTAATGTGAAATTTTATGTATGTGCATTAGTTGGTATGCTGATTAAATAATAAAGAACAGTTTCTGCTTCAAATGTTAGACAGGTGTAACACGCAAAAATGACTACGAGACCTGGCTAGTACTGACACTTACACAGAACAATGAACAGGCGAGAACAGGTTCCCTTCCATGCTTCTGACATACTTCTGTTCCAGAAGATACTCCACACAGTTGGCATTACCTGTGGACATACAAGATACACTTTGCTGGATCTGGATCAGGGCTTTTCTGGTTTCTAATATTAGCTCCCAGTAGAGAAAAGATGGACCCACGCTGCATCTCCCTGCAACAGTTACACTTCATACTCCAACAATCCCCCCTGCAGTCACCTAGTAGTTCTTGTCACAGGAATGTTGGCAGTGATATCCACCATGTGAAAGCACTTTGGGCTGATTGACAGAAGCCAGAGAGGCTACAGGGGAATGCAAGTGTAGAGAGGAAGCTGGAAGCCTCTAGTCGTCATTCCTACCATCCATGAGACTTCTTTCCATAGCCTCAATATAACCCTGAGGAATTCCTGACTGTTCAAGAAGCACACAGTTATAGAAGCTGCAATGGTTCATCATCATACTACAACATTCTAATGTGATCCAATGGTTCGTATCTCCTTTACCCATGGCCACTTTTTTGAGGTAACATTTTACCAAATAAGTCATAATCTCTAAATGCATGCACCACCCAAATAACTTAAGACAAGAATGCAGAGGAACACCCAATGAATGCACACACTGTTCATGTAACCACCAGCTTGCTACTTGCTTGGATGAAACTGTTCCTCATCATTGGGCACTTAAGTATTAGAATTGGGTTCTATATAAAAGAATGAACTGACAATCTAAGGAAAAAACTCTTCAATACCTAATGGCAAGGAATACATCTACCTACCAACCATAACCTACAGAGTAGGCACCCTTTTCTTACACCTGAAAATGGACAGTGACACCCTATGAAACATTAAATGTATAAAATATGCAATAAAAATTTCCCCTTCATCCTTCTACAGATTAGTACAAATATGTAATTCTGTCATTGTTAATTCATTTCTTGTATATGGTTCCAGAGGCTGTATCGTATCCTTACCATTATAGCAGGCCCAGTGCAGCACTGTATACCCTTGGCTATCCTGCAGTTCACTAACATCTTCACTGGTGTTGCCCAACAAAGTGGCAAGGCATGATAGGTGACCGCAAGCAGCTGCCAAGTGCAATGCCGACTTGCCATCATGGTCCTGGAATGTGGCGCTTGCGCCCCTGCCCACCAGTAGCTCTACACTCTCTTGGTGCCCATGTACCACCTGAAACAAGCCACCGTGTTACCAACATACCAGTCTAATTTGTGTTACATCATCATATCAACTCTCACTTACAGCCCTGAAAAGCGCAGGATGCTGATCCTCATCTACAAGATTTGTGTCGGCCCCATACTTCAGCAATATAACTACGCAGTCACTGTGACCAGCTGATACGCCCAACATCAGAGGTGTCCTGCAACAAGGGTATAAGTAATTGAAGAATAAAATCCAACTAGATGCCACTTATTACTTTATTATGCTTATGTTAGGCTCAACATGTTTTGGGCACCACTATGCCCATCATCAGGAGCTCATGACGATAGTGTTGGTTACCACATAGGCCGTCTGGTTCTGTAAATATGGATGAAGTAGCGTTAGTGTAAGTTTTTGGTATTTGTGGTGTGTATTAGGTGCAAAATTTTTTGTAGTTTTTTGTTGAGTGTGTGAAGTTTCTTTTTGGGGGCAGCAGAATTGCATGTTGATGAATTGCTGGCGTATTAATTAGCGTTATGGAGAAGAAAGAATGATACTGTACATACCTTGAGTAGCTGCTGGTTGGAAAGTTAAGTGCAGGCAGGAAGGATGAGTGTCCAGACCGAAGGCTGTAACACGGCTGGTCTCTTCATGTGGTGGGTTGGGGGTGAATGGCCGTTTGAAATAGCAGGTTTTGTTTGCCTGGGTATTGTTCCAGAATTAGTTTATTTTCTTGGTGGAAAGTCTGGATGTAGAATTGCTCGTAGGAAGTGAGCATGCTTGGGTTACTGAGAGGTTTAAGTAGTTTCACTACATTGTTCATCTGGCTGTATTCATGTTGATTATGCAGAAAATGTTAGGTAAAAGCTAACTGGGGGTTACTGTTCCTAATGTATCTGATAATGGGCAAAATGGTGCCCAAAACATGTTCAGCCTAACATAAGCATAATAAAGTAATAAGTGGCATCTAGCTGGATTTTATTCTTCAGTTATCAAGATGATGCATGGTCCAATACACATTAAAAAAAGGGTACAAGTGCCACACACCCCAACACTTTGTTAACAGGGAACATAAAAACATGTTTCATATCTGAATTAGTTTCCTGGTCTAAAAAAAATAAAAATCAGAGGTTTATATTTTTATATTTATGATATATTTTACAATGAATCAGAAAGGACATGAAGGGAAATGATCATTACCTAATGCAAGAGAGAAGTGACAAAAGCTACAAAAAACTAAGTCAGAATAGCCAACATTTTAAATCCTGTACATCTCAGCACTGAAGCAAGCATGAAAATCACTTGACTGTAACATTTGGTGATTGTTACATACAGAAAGAAGTAGAAGTACAATATAGAGAGAAATGCTGAAGGTAATCTTAAATTATCCAATACTGGAAGGCAAGAAGTGACAGGAAGAACAAGGAGACACTGGAAAGAGAATTCTGAGGCCACTACAGGCATTATCTTGTCCAATTTGTGAAGATATATGAAGGAGGAAACCAGCTTCTCTTAGTGCCACTGTACTGCAGAGGTCCAAAAGGATCTGTTTTCCAGCTAAAATAGTTCAATGGCAGGGAACTGTTCCAGGAGCAAAATCAAAAGTGATGAATGGTTTGGTCCTGACCGCTTCTTGTAGTCCACACTGTCCACAACATGACTCTCCTCTGTGTTCTCCAGTAGTAGCAGCAGACACTCCTTGTGACCATTTGCTACAGCTGCATGGACAGGTGTTCGCTGTGTCACTGCATCATGGACACTGACGAGAGCCCCACAGCGCAGCAACAACTGCACACACTGACGGTGACCTGGCAATCAAACAATACCTTGGTCAGGAAACTGACACATTAATGTAAGATTTAGAAGTTCTCTACTCGCAACATCAGGTTATGGCGTCACACTGTGTGCTTATTATAATCCTGTACATTGGTGGCAGCGATACAGATTGAACATGAAACTTCCTGACACTTAGCACTCAACCACCAGCACAGTATTACCAATCTGAAGACCGTTAACTTCCAGATGAGCAGCAACAATGGTAGTAAATCACTAAATTTCACTAATGAAAATTCTGATTCATACTGAACAATTTATATGGTACTCCAAATGTGAATTTCACAGAACAGTGAGAACATACTGACCCTTCACAGCACAACTGCTGCATGTACTACCTACTTTTAACATTTAAAATCTCTGAATTCTGCACACACACACACAAAATATTTGTGTGTTTTGTACGATTCTCAGAATCAGCAGTTACTAATTACTTGCACAGCATTAATAGGTTGGTGCCGGCAGCGGAGACAGTGTGTTGTTTTTGGGGTACACTCAAATGGTACAGAGTGAAAACATTAATATCAAATGAGACACACACACGAGTCTTTGTGAAAATCTCGATTTATAAAAGGACAAAAATTTATGGTACCTTTAAAAGATGCATGGTCTAGAGGGGTCTTGCCTGTGTCATCTTTTATATTTGCATTTGAGAACAATGGTAACAGCAGTCTCAGAATATCACCATGCCCATGATATGCCTGAAACATCAGAGGTTAGTAAAATTATACTGAATATCAATTCATCCATTGCGCCCATTAATCACACACGCACCACATTGCACTCAAGACACTCTAAAGACTCACGGCTAAATGCAAAGGCGTCATCTTGGGCATGTCATCACCGCTAAGACTGAAATACGAACCCACAGATGCGAGCAGGAACTCCAGACCTGTCTGATTGCCACCAGCCACAGCATAATGGATGGCAGTGTATCCCTTGTTGTCACGCAGTCTGGGGTCTGCCTTGTGCTGCAGGAGGTATTCCACGCACCTGAATGCACCACAGCAATTTTACCAAAATTTGTTGAGATAGAGCAGACATCACAACACATCATGGAAAGACAAAACCTTGGCTTTGCTCCATAAAAAAGACTCACTTTCCCTCCAAGTCCTGTGCTGCAGCTTGGTGGAGAGGTGTGCAGCCATCCATATCCTGCTTGTTCACCTGACTTCCAATCCCAACCAATGTGAACACACATGGATACTGGCCCTGAGCGGCTGCATAGTGCAAGGGAATCCGATTCTGTGCATCTTGCAACTGGAAGTTGGCACCACTGCTGACAAGGAGATCCAGGCAGTCAACTGACCTTTGGAAAAGATGCACTCATTACACAGCGTCTTTATTCCAGCAAAGTCAAATTCTTGGGTTTCACATAATACTTGAGTTTAAATTATTTAACAATACCATATACACAAGGCTTAATGGGCCAGTAGGCTGCACTCCTGCTTCACATTTAGGGGTTTCCAGGTTCAAAATTTGGCCTGCAGACCAGCCATCCTGATTTTTTTGTGCCCTTCCTCACTCACTCCAGGCAAAAGATGCATCCATACTTTACATTAGGCCAGGGCCAGTTTCTTCACCATTCTGTACAATTTGTTTTTTACCATCATCCTATCATTCCATACAAAACAGAGTGGCCTGCTGATTGCATCCTTGAAAAAGTGAGGTTATGAATAATCCAAACATAAGGGTGACCAACTGCAGCAGATTTGAAAAGATGTTTACAAGTTATCTGAAGGTTTCCATACAGCAACAAATAAAAGTCAGTCAAACACAACACCTTACTTAAGACAACTGGCTCGTTGGAGGACAACCTCATTTGAGGCAGCCATATTCCTAGCCACAGCTTGTAACCACTGTACTCTTATGTCAGGTGTCATGTTCCACACCAATCCTTATTAACCCTTTAGTGCCGAAAGTTGTATATATACATAACACTAATGTGATGCCCAAAATGCCAAAATCATACAAACATATCTGCTCTTATGCAAGTCCCATTTAAACTCCATCTCCTGCCATCACTATGGTTGTTTAATTCTGGGGTCAAAGGATTAACTGTTTCTGAAATTCTGGTCATTAACGCCCCTGAAGTATAATGTTGCAGGCATGATCCAGCTGATGGCATTGATATTATATGCAACATCAATAAAACTGTTACAGGCAACAACAAAAGGCTGCTGTAAAAAAGGGGAATCTAGAAGAACTACAGGTTCTTGTACAAACATAAGATAAATATTATGTTTATTGGACCGTGAATCATCTTGATAGTTGAATAAAGAGAGACCAACTTGATGTCACTTGCTTTATTGTATCTTTATTTAATGCTCAACATGTTTCGGATGTTAATACATCCATCCTCAGGAGCTTGCGACTTATTT
>Ga0123355_10008886_pt1 | contig 15214 bp, 11 predicted proteins | sample TergutEmb28metaG_3_FD_89872 | JGI IMG/M metagenome (GOLD analysis project Ga0123355, IMG submission 89872) | Embiratermes neotenicus P1 segment gut microbial communities from Petit-Saut dam, French Guiana - Emb289 P1 | ecosystem: Host-associated > Arthropoda: Insects > Digestive system > Gut ... | reverse complement strand
TGGCGAAGCCGATCAGATAGTCCCGCCCCTTCATGCTGCCGGTAGCCGGTCCCATCGGGAACGTCACGTCGACATTCTCGCGGCCCTCGAACTGCTCAGGCTTGATCGTCTCGAGAAAGGCGATGGTCTTGGCGATGCGCGCCCTCAATTCCGCAAGGCTCGCCTCGGTGTCGGGAAATGCCGGCACCGGCACACCGGCGACCCGGGCGGCGCCGCCCTTCGCATGATCGGTCGCGGTCTGGACCTGGCCGATGAAGTCGTACATATCGGGAAACAACCGCGCCCGCAGCAGCGCCTCGGGCGGAAATCTCTTCTCGGCGGCATAGGCCTCCGCCTTGCCGATGAGAAGCGACAGCGCGTTCAAATGGCGGATGAAGCTCGGCACCGTGGCCTCATAGAGAGTGAATGACATTGGCGATCTCCGGTCTAATGCATTTTGTAGTAGCGGACGAAGAGGCATTCCGGCACCCGCTCGGCGATGCCGAGGAACACGTAGTCCGATAGCCAGCCATATTTCCCCGCCGGCGCCTCAAAAACGGTGTAGGTGCGGAAATAATATTCCGACGGGTCGATCCAGCCATCACCCGCATTGAGGCGCCGCATGATCTCGGGCGGACCGTAGCGATGGCCGGTGTTGCGGATATTGATGAAGACGCCGTCGTCGGTCTGGAACGGGTAGCGGGCATCGATCGTGCCTTTGCCGTCATGGCGCACGAGCGGCCATTCGGTGCCGCCCGCAATGACCTTGCCCTTGAGGCCGGGCCCTTCGAAATCGCCGCCCAGGACCGGCACCATCATGCGGGTCCCGGTTCCCATATATTCGCCCATGACCAGGCCTTTGCCGGTGATGACGCGGGTCTGCATGACATATTCGAATTTCGGCAGCATGCCGGCCAGCTTTTTCGGCTGGTGCGTATCGTTGAGCTCGAAAGCCATTCTCTTCATCTCCCTTAATCTCCCTCAGGCCGCAGCTTTCTCCAACCCGTCGACGGCGGCAAGCGGTGGCAGGCCCCGGATCATGTCCGCCGCCTTCTCGGCAATCATCATGGTCGGCGCGTTGGTATTGCCGCCGGGAATGACCGGCATGATCGAAGCGTCGGCGACGCGCAGCCGGGCGATGCCGCGCACGCAGAGCTGCGCATCGACAACCGCGTCCGCGCCCGTGCCCATGGCGCAGGTGCCGACCGGATGCTGGGTGACGCCGCAGAATCTGCGCAGCGCTTCTTCGATGTCGCTGTCGCTCCGCACCTCGGGGCCGGGCACCAGCTCCTGCCCGAGGAAATCGGCAAAAGGCGCGCGCGACATCAGATCGCGCGCGATCTTCACCGCCTCGCGCATGGTCACCAGGTCGGCACGCTCCGAGAAAAGATTGAAATGGATGCGCGGCGGCGCCAGGGGATCGGCCGAACGCAAGGACACGTAGCCGCGGCTTTGGGGGTGGAGCAGCGAATTGATCCAATCGATCTTGTCGCCGTTCGCTTTGCGCACGCCGGGGAACCAGACCCTGGTGTCAAAGCCGATGGCATTGACGTAGCACTGCATGTCCGGCCGCTCCAGCTCCGGCCGCGTGCGGATAAAGCCGACGGCGAGGAGCGGCACCGCCGACATCACGCCGTCGCCGAACATGCGCCATCGCACCACCGCGCGCGCCAGCCGGTCAAAGCGGAAATTCGCATCGAAGCCGGTGCCAAAGCGGCACAGCCGCCGCAGCCACATCGAGGGATGCTCCTGGAGATTGCGGCCGACCCCGGGGAGGTCGAGCACCGGCTTGATGCCATGCGCCTTCAGCGCGTCCGCCGGCCCGACGCCCGACAACATCAAGAGCCGCGGCGAATTGTAGGAGCCGCCCGACAGGATCACTTCGCGCGCCGCATGGGCGATGGTGGATTGGCCGTTCCGGCGGTATTCAACGCCGGTGGCCCGGCCGTTCTCGATGACGATGCGCCCCGCCATTGCTCCCGTGACGACCGTCAGGTTGCGGCGGCCGAGGACGGGCGTCAGATAGGCGGCGGCGCTCGAGGCGCGGTGGCCGCGATACTGGTTGAAGTCCATCGCGCCGAACCCTTCGGGCTCGGCGCCGTTCAAATCGAGGCTCTCGCGAAACCCGGCCGCTTTGGCACCCGCGATAAAGGCGCGATAAAGCGGGTGGTCCTTGGCGCTCGGGACGGTCGCCAGCGGCCCGGAGCCGCCGTGGTACATGCCCTCGCCGCGCCAGTCGGACTCCATGCGCTTGTAGTAGGGGAGAATATCGGCGTAGGCCCAGCCTTCGTTGCCGAGCTGGCGCCACTGATCGAAATCGCGCGGATGGCCACGCGCATACATCATGCCATTGATGGAAGATGAGCCGCCGACCACCTTGCCGCGCGGCACGCGCAGGCGCCGATGGTTGAGACCGGCATCGGGCTCGCTCTCATATTCCCAGTTGAATTCGCGGCGCTGCGACGCCGGCACGAAGGCCAGCGGCATCTTCAGAATCATCTTGTCGTCGCGCCCGCCTGCCTCGAGCAGCAGAACCGAAATCGCGGGGTCTGATGTCAGACGGTTGGCGAGGACGCACCCCGCCGAGCCGGCGCCGACAACGATGTAGTCGTAACTCGCCATTCCCACCTCGCTTCGAGCCGGCAAGGTACAAGGAGGGCGCGCGGCGCATCAAGTCGCGGCGCCGCGACCAGCGCCCCGCCGTGACGACCGGGCGGCGATGGCACACCGATTCTCCCGGCTTGCGCCGGGAACGCGGCCGCGGCACCCTCCCGGCGGCGCGCGGCCGCTCGGAGCAACAGGGCCGAAGCGGAGGAATGAAGGCTGGGAGATCACGGGATTGGACGACGGCAGAACCGATCGACAGCTTCCTCGGGGCCGGGACATTCTGGCACCGCTCGCGCCCCCGATACTGGGGCAATGGTACGTCGTGGCGTTTCGCGACGAAGTGACGACGGCGCCGCTCGGCCGAACCATCTGCAATAAGCCGGTCGTTCTCTATCGCCGCGAAAACGGCACGGTCGCGGCCCTCGAAGACCGCTGTTCGCACCGCCGCTATCCCCTGTCGCGCGGCAAGGTCGCGGGCGACCTGTTGCGATGCGGTTATCATGGCGCCGCATTTGACGCCGATGGGCGATGCGTTGCCATCCCCGGCCAGGAGGCGATCCCGGCGAGCCTCAACCTGCGCGCCTACCCCGTGGCGGAGCGCGACGGCGTGATCTTTCTCTGGCCCGGCGATGCCGCCGACGCCGACCCCGAATCGTTGCCCGACTGGCATGTCAACGAAGCGGCCGAGTGGGCGACGGTGCGCGGCATCCATCACATGCCGGCGAATTACCAGCTCGTGCTCGATAATCTTCTGGACCTGACCCACGTGCAATTCGTCCACCGGAACCTGGGCGGGCCGGGCGTCGCCGAGAGTCCCCTCCAATTCTCCGTCGACGGCGATGTCGTCAATACGTTCCGGATGATGCGCAACGTCGAGCTCCCCGGGATTTTCAAAGCACTGGGCAAAACCGGCAGGTTCGATCGTTGGCAAAGGCAAATCGTGCGCGCCCCCGCCTATGTGTATTTCGAGGCGGGCGCCGAAGCCGCCGGCAGCGATGACCCGCCGCGGGAGCCGCATCACGTCGTGGTTCAAGGCATCACGCCCGAAACCGACTCGACGACCCACTACTTCTGGGCGACGGCGCGGCATTTCGCGATCGACGACGACGACGTCTCCGCCGCCATGCGCGCCATCACCGTCGACGCGTTCGACGAAGATGTCGCGGTGCTCGCGGCACAGCAGCGCAGCATCGATCAGGACGATGCCGACCGGCCGCTCAACGCCTTTGCCTGCGATGCCGCCGGGCTCGCCGTGCGCCGCATTCTGGCGCGAATGATCGGGGCGCAGACAAAGAGCCGACCGACGTCGCCGCCGCGCCCGGATCGATCGTCCGCGATCGGATAAGGAGCCGGGCACGGCTCTTCAGGATCGGCGCGGGGCGCTCCGACCCGCGCTGAATTTGCAACATGCCGGGCTGGCTGGAGAAACGGCGGTCAGGTCGCGCGGGCAAAGGCGCTTATGCAGCGGCCGTGGGATCGGGCAAGCTCGGCGGCGGCGCGAAGGTGTCGACCTCACGCCAGTCGGCATCGCCGGCAAGGCGGATGGCGAGCGCGCGGACCTTGTCATAGTCGCCGGCACAGGGCGCCTTCCCCTCGGCACAGGAGCGCGCCGCCTCAAGCAGAAGGCGGCGTGTTCGCACGATGGTGACGTCGCTCGAGCCGAGCTGCTCGCGGGTGCGATCCATGATCGGGCCCATCGCCTCCTGCACGGCGAAATCCTCGAAGGGCAGCGGGCGCGCGATGCCGGTCCAATGGCCTGTCTTCATCAGCGCGCGGTCCTGGCTCCAGCGATTGTGCCAGCCGCCGAGATCCGACGCGAAATCGTCGCGGTCGCCGGACGTATCGGCCATGAGGCGCGCCCGCGCCGCCTCCGCGATCGGCTTCACCGGGTCGTAGATGACGTACCATTGCATGTGGGTCTCGTCGTCGATCGGGACGACGATGGTGACGAAACACGCGGCACCGCCCGGCGTCGGGATGAAGGAGTAATAGGGCAGCGCGACATCACGAATGCGCGCGTAGCAGCTGCCGTCGGGCATCGGCCGCAGCGCCCCCTCGCGGAAACCGTAGCGTCGCGGCTCGAGCTCGATGGTGGCCGACGGCACCTTGCGGCTCAAGACGTGAAGCTCCGCACCCTGCGCGCCCTGCCATCGTCGCGCCGGGTCCGCCGTCCAACCGACATGGAGAATACCGGCATGGACGGTGTCGAGCGTGCCTTCGAAGCCCTGGAGCCAGTTGCAGCGCAGCACGGCGCGGCGAATATCGACCTGGCTTTCGGGGAGCCGCGCGAATTCAAAGTCGGGAAAGGAGGGCGGCACCGAGCGCGTCCCGAGATAGACCCAGATCAGGCCGCCGGCCTCGCGCGTCGGGTAGTGGTTGATCCTGACGTTTGCGCAGAACGACTCCTGCCGCTCCGGCGGCTCCGACGGCGCCTCGAGGAGCCGGCCCGAAACGTCGATCTTCCAGCCGTGAAACAGGCACCGCAATGCGTTCTCCTCGTTGCGGGCCAGCGCCAGGGAGACGCAGCGATGCGGACATTCCTCGTCGAAAAAGCCGATGCGGCCGTCGGTGGCACGAAAAGCGACGTAGTTTTTGCCGAAGAGGCGCACGCGCGCGGGGGCGCCGTCGGCTTCGAGCGATGCCGCCCGCACCGCGGGCGTCCAAAACTCGCGCAGATAGTTCCCCATCAGGGTGCCGGCGCCGGTGCGCGCCAGCAATTCATTCTCCGCCGCGGTCAGCATCGCTTCTCCTCATCGCCATGGCGTCAGCCTAGAGGTCGACAGGAACGGACGAAAGCGCTTTCAGGCAAAGCACCCTATCAACAAGACCGCCATGCACCAACGGCGTGTCGTTTCCGGCATCTGTGCTTGTCGCTTGTCACCAAGAGGCTCTCAGGGATTGCAGAAGTCAGGAGGCGCTCCTGATGCGCGTTTCGAGCAGGTGGGCGCTCCCGGGCGAAGCCGCTTCCGCCACCTTGGATTGCGGGATAGATTGTGCCTTCCGGAGCCTCGCCCTATGACCGTCCGCGTCTCAGTGAACATCGTCCCGGCACGAAAGCTGGCTGCCGTGCGACGTGAGGTCGCGCCAGGTGCGATCGGCTCGGCATGGCGCCCGGCTCTGGACCAGGTCTGGAGCTTCCTGCGCAGCCAGCCGGGGCTTCGCACCGACGGGCACAACATCTTCGTCTATCATGAGCCTCCTGGCAAAGGCGCGCTCATGAGCGTCGATTTCGGCGTCGAAGTGACGCGCGGCTTTGCGACCTCGGGCGAGGTCTATGCCACGGAAACGCCCGCGGGCGAGGTTGCCGAGGCCGTCCACGTCGGCGGCTACGACCGCTTGGGCGATACCCACCGGGCGATAAGGGCGTGGGCTGAAGCGCAAGAACGAGGCTTCGCGGGGCAATCCTGGGAGATCTACGGCGACTGGTCGGACGATCCGGCCGCGCTCGAAACCACCGTCGTCTATCTTCTCAAATAGAATCACGGACCCGCCCGGATCAGGGCCTCCCGCTCGCGACGGACCGGGGGGTCACTTTGCGAACTTGCCTATTGCCTCCGGGCTGACCGGCGTGAAGAAATTGACCAGGTTGCCATCCGGATCGCGGAACAAGAGCGAGCGGTTGCCCCAAGGCATCGTTGTCGGCTTTTGAACCAGGGCATCGCGAATGACGTCCGCCAGCTTCCGATACTCGGCATCGACATCATCCACGCGAAACTCGATGATGGCGGTGTGGTTGTCGGCAGGACGGGCCACGTCGCCGCCGAACAACTGCAACGTGCGCGTGCCGGCGATAGCGAGGGTGCAGGCCGGCGTCTTCAGCTCGCCGAAGTCCTCAGTGTACATCGTCAACGGGATGCCGGTGATCCGCTCATAGAAGCGCGCAAGGCGCGTCACGGCTGCGGTGATAATGCGAATTGAGACGAAATTCATGATCTTGTCCTTCGGGGGATCGAGCCGCGATACGGCATGGCGGTGTTATACCCGGGGGCTCCTGACAGCGTGGTGTCAGCAGCCTTCAGCATGGTGGCGGCAGGAAAATTCCCGCGCCGCGCCGAGCGGCCGGCCCTGAGCCGCTCGAGGCGGAGCGCGCTCAACCCGCTGCCGCAAGCCTCCCTGGCATCCCGGTCCCGTGGGTCATCGCCGCGCTTTCGCGGCCGCCATTTCCCCCGGCAGCGACCTCAGTCCGGCGACGCCCGCGGCGTGAGATTAACAAACGGTAACGTTCCGTCCATGCAACGGAAATCCGGGGTGGTCATGTTGCGCACTCCCCTTGTGCGCAACCAGCCCTGAGCAACTGATACTTCATGAACACTCGTACGCCGCGCCACGCATGGGCGCTGCTTTTCCTCGTTTCGCTTGGCCTTGCCTCCCCTGCCATTGCCGATACCGGCGTCCCACCGCACAACAGCGTTGGCACGGAGCTCGGCGCTTGCGTCGCGCAGGTCGTCCGGCTTTCCGGCCGTGGCAGCGTCGCCGCCCACGATCTCGAGAAAGGCATTATGTCGCAGTGCCAGTCCGAGACCATCGCATGGAACCAATGGTGCCGCCCGCTCTTCCAGAAGCGGCATTCGGTCGATTATGCCGTCGCTCAGTGCGACCGGGAATGGGCGCTGACGGTTGCGACGATCGTCGATGCCTTGAAGCAAACCGGCGCGCTTCATTTGAAGGACGGGAAGTAGCTCCGGAGGCCCGGGTCCCGCCGGGCCCTTTCCTTGGACCCGGGCCGGCCCCCCGACGCCGTCATTCGCGGCAAGGTCTTAAGGGACGGCACAAGTTGCGAGGAAGAAGGCCAGGTTCGTGGTGGCGCGCGCCGCGCCGGGGGCAAGGAGCTCGTCGGCGCGAGCCGCGCGTGGCTCCCCTCTCAAGCCGGCGTCACGCCATCTCTCGGTGTGGCTTCCCCTGCCAGCTCACTCACCGCTTTCTCGATCATGTTCTTGGCATCGTGCTCCTCGGCAACGCGATTGTCCTCCTCGAGCATGGCGGCACTGTCGCGATCGGCGAACTGGATCGCGCCGAGGTCTTCGAATGCTTTGCGGACCCGTGGTCCCCAGAGGCCGATATCCCGGACCGTCGGCACGATGCGGCTGAACAGCCGCGCGCGGAACTTGGTCGCTGCGAGGGACGCCTCGTGGACCTCGAGACACTCATCCACGTCCAGCCCGGCCGCCTCCCAGGCGAAGGACGGCTGCAGCCGGTCGCGCATCAGATAACAAGCCTCGACCAGAAACGCCTCGCGCCGGTCGCGCTCGCTGTCGCTCAGCTGCGGATAATAATCGCGCAGCGCCAGGCGGCCGAAGGCGACATGCCGCGCCTCGTCCTGCATGACGTACGCATTGACCTGGGCGGCCAGGCGGTTTTTCGCGTTGTCGCGAATCCCCTGGAACGCCGCGAGCGCGAGACCTTCGATGACGACCTGCATGCCGAGATAGGTGAAATCCCATTCACGGCGCTCGATGACGTCGCCGATCAGCGACTGCAGTTGCGGGTTGATCGGAAAAACGATGTCGAATTTGTCATGAAGGAGACGCGCATAGGCCTCGACATGGCGCGCCTCGTCGACGACCTGGGTCGCCGCATAGAATTTGGCGTCGACGCCTTGCACCTGTTGCACGATTTTGGCCGCGCAGATCAGGGCGCCCTGCTCGCCGTGCATGAATTGCGAGATCTGCAATGCCTGAAGATAACGGCGCAGATCCCGGACCTGCTTGGGCGACAGCCGGTCCCATAGCGCCGAGCCGTAAAGCGAGATCGTCTCGTCCGGCAGCGCCATCGGGTTTTCCGGATCGAGATCCTGCTCCCAGTCGATGCGGTCGACCGCGTTCCATTGCTGGCGTTTGCCCTTTTCGTATAGCGCGAGCAGGTCGGAGCGGCCCTGATCGTACTCCCAGGTAAATTCCGTGCGGACGGGCGCGTCGAGTGCCCAGCCCATCTCGCCGACGGGAAGCACGTAACGGGATTGGGTCGACATGATGGCATTCCTCCTGGAGCCTGCCGGTGCGATGTCGCAACGCCTTCATTGCGCGAGGAGGCACATCTTGGCGCGCCGCCACCGCGCCGGCAATCGCCATCCTCGGCCCCTGCGGCGCGCCGCGGCCGGACGGCGCCGACGCCGTCAGCTGCGATAGCTGCCGTTAATGTCGATATAGCGGTGGGTGAGATCGCAGGTCCAGACCGTCGCCTTGCCGCGACCCAGCCCCAGATCGACGGCGATCTCGATGTCGCGGCCTTTCATATGCGCCGTGACCGGCGTCTCGTCATAGCCCGGGACCGGGCCGCCCTTGTCGGCGATCCGCACCCCGCCGACCGATATCGCGAGCTTGTCGCGGTCGGCCGCCGCGCCCGATTTACCGACCGCCATGACGATGCGGCCCCAATTGGCGTCGCCCGCCGCAAGCGCCGTCTTGACGAGGGGGGAATTGCCGATCGCGCGGCCGATGGCGCGCGCCGCCGCCGCCGACGTCGCCCCCGTCACGTTGATGGTGACGAATTTCTCCGCGCCCTCGCCGTCGCGCACGATCTGCTGTGCCAGGTCGACCATGACCTCGTCGAGGGCGCGGCGGAAGTCCCGCAAACGCGGATCGCTCTTGCGCGTCACGCGCTTGTGCTTCGCCTGACCCGTCGCAAAGAGGAGCACGGTGTCGCTGGTCGACGTGTCGCCGTCGACGGTGATGGAATTGAACGAGCGCTCGTTGCTTGCCGACAACAATTCCTGCAAGAGAGGGGCAGGCAGGGCGGCGTCGGTAAAGAGATAGGCCAGCATCGTCGCCATGTCGGGCGCGATCATGCCCGAGCCCTTGCAAAAGCCGTTGAGCGTCACGCCGGCGCCGTCGATGGTCGCCGTGCGCATCGCCAGCTTGGGAAACGTGTCGGTGGTCAGGATCGCTTCCGCGGCCGCCTGCCAGGCGTCGCTGTCGCCGCGCGCCGCCTTGGCCATGGCCGGCAGAGCGCTCGTGATCTTGTCGGCCGGCGGCGGCTCGCCGATGACGCCGGTCGAAGAGATCATCACTTCGCCCGGCCGGCATTTGACGATTGCCGCCATGGTTGCTGCGGTGCGCTCGACCACCCTAACGCCGGCTTTGCCGGTAAAGGTGTTCGAGTTGCCGGAGTTGACGACGATCGCGCGCGCCTTGCCGCGCTTCATCGCGGCGCGACACCAGTCGACAGGCGCGCCCCGCGTCGTGGACCGGGTAAAGACGCCGGCGACGGTGGTGCCGGGTGAAAGGAGCGCGATCATCAGGTCGCGCCGCTCCTTATAGCGTATGCCGGCATGAGCGCTCGCCAGCCTTACCCCCGCGATCGGCGGGAGCGCCGGAAAGCGCTCGGGAGCGAGCGGCGAGGGCGCCATGCGCGCGGCTGTCCCTGCTATTTGCCGGTGCCGGTTGCAGGGAGTGCGCCCGGCGCGCCTGCCGGCGCCGCGCCTTGCGGCATCGGCTTGCCGTCGGGGCCGATAATCTCGATCTTGGCCTGGCTGCGCAGCTCTTTGACCCTCGCGCCGATCACGTCGCTCTGAATTCGCATGACCAGCTGGCGCTTGACATCGTCGAAGGAGGCCGGCGCCGCGGGGCGGCGATCGACGAGCTTGATGACATGCCAGCCGAACCGCGTCTTGACGGGCGTTTTGGTGAATTGGCCGGCTTTCATGGCAAAAGCGGCGTCAGCGAACTCGGGCACCATCTGGTCTTTGCTGAACCAGCCGAGATCGCCGCCCGAATCTTTGCCGGCGGGATCGATCGACTTTTCCTTGGCCAGCTTGACGAAGTCCGCGCCACGCTCGAGCTGGGCGATGATCTGCTTCGCTTCGGCCTCGGTCTTGACCAGGATGTGCCGGGCGTCGATCTCTTCGCCTCGCGGCGCCGTCTTGATGTATTCCTCATAGGCGGCACGGAGCTTCTCGTCCGTCAGATCTTTGGCGACCAGCCGCTCGACATAGAGCTGGCGAACAATGTCTTCCTCGGCGGCGACAAGCCGCCGCTTGACCTCCGGGTCGTTCCGCAAATGCTCCCGGTCGGCGGCCTCCTGAATGAGCTGCGTGTTTATCAAAGTGTCGACCATTGCCGGCACCAGCTTTTCCATCGGCACGTCCTGGGTCTGCTGCGGCAGCCGGCGGATCAGCGCCATGACCGCGGAGCTGCGGACCTCGTGGCCATCGACGCGCGCCAGCACCGGATCGGGTGCTCCCGCCTTGCCGGCCTCAGGTGATTGCGCATGTGCCGCGAACGGCGTCGCCAAAAGCACGATCAAAGGAGCCGCCAAAAAGCTGCGGCCGAACAAGACACGGGCGAACATGAGACTTCCTTTCCGAGCACCACGCCGCGGGCCGGGAGGAATGCCCATGCAGCCGTTGGCGGGCGCCATCTTGCACATCGGCGACCGAACGACAAGCGCCCCGCTGGCGCCAACAGCCAAGAATTGATCGCGGTCGGACGCGCGTCCTTGGGGTGGCCGCAGGCGGGGGCGGAGCGCCGGTTCGCCACCACCGCGGCCCGAGCCGTCGATATTTCCGCACCCTGGGGATGCACTTGGTCCCTCCGCTGACGCCACGGCGACATTTTCATGTTGGGATGACGCGGAAAACGTGCGGCCGGCAACGCTGCCAACGCTGGCGCGGCGGGCAACGCCCGGGGCGCGGCCGACGGCCATCCCGTCCGCGACGGCGGCGATATCGCCCGAGGGGCGGCGGCGGCGCGCGGCGGGAACGCCCGCACTTTTGCGGCGAAATGCTTCATTCCGGCCGAATTGACAGGGGGGAGGACGCATCTTATCTCTCAGCGAGAGTGCTTCCCGCCCGGGCAGCGTTATAGGTAATATGGTGAGTAGGATTTTCCTTATTTCTCCGAGGTCCCCATGATCGGCGGTCTCGCCCGGCGGTTGTTCGGCTCCGCGAACGACCGGTATATCAAGAGCCTGGCCGCAACGGTCAACGAGATCAACGCCCTCGAGCCCGAGGTCGAAAAGCTCAGCGACGGCGACCTGGCGGCGCGCACGGTCGCGTTCCGCAAGCGCCTGGCGGACGGCGAGACGCTCGACGACGTCTTGCCCGAGGCCTTCGCCACCGTGCGCGAGGCGGCGAAGCGCACGCTGGGCCAGCGCCATTTCGACGTGCAGCTGATGGGGGGCATCATCCTCCACCGCGGCATGGTCTCCGAGATGAAGACCGGCGAAGGCAAGACCCTGGTGGCGACCCTGCCGGTCTATCTCAACGCGCTCGGCGGCAAGGGCGTGCATGTCGTCACCGTCAACGACTACCTGGCACAGCGCGATTCCGAATGGATGGGCCAGATCTATCAGTTCCTTGGCCTCAGCGTCGGCTGCATCGTGCATGAAAAGGACGACGACGAGCGCCGCGAGGCGTACGCCGCCGACGTCACCTACGGCACCAACAACGAGTTCGGCTTCGACTACCTGCGCGACAACATGAAGTTCCGGCTCGAAGACATGGTGCAGCGGCCGTTCAACTACGCCATTGTCGACGAGGTCGATTCGATCCTGATCGACGAGGCGCGCACGCCGCTGATCATTTCAGGGCCCGCGGAAGATTCCTCCGAGCTTTACCGCCGTGCCGACACGCTGATCCCGGGCCTCGCGCCCGAAGACTACGAGAAGGACGAGAAACAGCGCACGGTCGCGCTGACCGAATCGGGCGTCGAGCGCATCGAGCGGATGCTGACCGACAACGGCATGCTGGCCGAAGGCTCCCTCTACGACATTCACAATGTCGCGCTGGTGCATCACGTCAACCAGGCGCTGCGTGCCCACAAGCTCTTCGCCCGCGACGTCGACTACATCGTCAAGGACGACAAGATCATCATCATCGACGAATTCACCGGCCGGATGATGGAGGGACGGCGCTATTCGGAAGGGCTGCATCAGGCGCTCGAGGCCAAGGAAGGCGTCACGATCCAGAACGAGAACCAGACCCTGGCGTCGATCACGTTCCAGAATTACTTCCGCCTGTTTCCGAAGCTGGCCGGCATGACCGGCACCGCCATGACCGAGGCGCAGGAGCTGCACGACATCTACAAGCTCGAGGTCATCGAGATTCCGACCAACCTGCCTTGCATCCGCGCCGACGCCGACGACGAGGTCTACCGGACCGCGCGCGAAAAATACGACGCCGTGGTGGCGCTGGTGGAGGAGTGCCGGAAGCGAAAACAGCCGGTCCTGGTCGGAACCGTCAGCATCGAGAAGTCCGAGGAGCTCTCGGCACGTTTCAAGAAAGCCAGGATCCCGCACCAGGTCCTGAACGCCCGCTATCATGAGCAGGAAGCGCTCATCATCGCCCAGGCGGGCCGGCCCGGCACCGTCACCATCGCCACCAACATGGCGGGGCGCGGCACCGACATCCAGCTAGGCGGCAACCTCGACATGCGCTTGAGGCAGGAGCTGCCGGCCATCGCCGACCCCGACGAGCGCGAGCGCAGACGAGACGCGATCCGCGCCGAGATCGCCGCGGCCCATGAGGAGGCCGTGAAGGCCGGCGGGCTCTACGTGATCGGCAGCGAGCGGCACGAAAGCCGCCGCATCGACAATCAGCTGCGCGGCCGCTCCGGCCGTCAGGGCGATCCCGGCGCCTCCAAGTTCTTCGTCTCGCTCGAAGACGACCTCATGCGCATTTTCGGCTCGGAGCGCATGGACGGCATGCTGCAGCGCCTCGGGCTCCAGGAGGGCGAGGCCATTGTCCATTCCTGGATCAACAAGGCCCTCGAAAAGGCGCAACAGAAGGTCGAAGCGCGGAACTACGAGATTCGCAAGCAACTGCTCAAATACGACGACGTCATGAACGATCAGCGCAAGGTCGTCTATGAGCAGCGCAAGGAAGTCATGGCGACGCCGGAGGTGCTCGGCACGGTCACCGACATGCGCGAGGAAGTGATCGAAGGCCTGGTCGCGCGCGCCATTCCCGAGAATGCGCTCGCCGACCAATGGGACACCGGCGTGCTCCACGAGGAATCGCTGCGGGTTCTGGGTCTCGACCTGCCGTTCGAGGAATGGGCGGCCGAGGAGGGCGTCACCCGGGACGAGATCGAGGAGCGCATCGTCAAGGCCGCCGAAGAAAAAATGGCGGCCAAAGCGGCGCTCTACGGCGACGACTTCATGCGCATGGCGGAAAAGAGCCTGCTCTTGCAGTTCCTTGACCAGAGCTGGAAGGACCACCTCTTGCAGCTCGATCATCTGCGGCAGGGCATCAATCTGCGCGCCTATGCCCAGCGTGATCCCCTCAACGAGTACAAGCGCGAGGCGTTCGTGCTTTTCGGCGAGATGCTGACGCATCTGCGCGAGCGCGTCACCGGCACGCTCTGCCATCTCGAGGTCCGCTTCGAGCAACCGCCGGCCTTCGAGGAACCGCCGGCCGATGCCGCGCCGCTGCCGCCGCCCGTTCCGGAGCCGGCGCCACGGCGCAGCCTGCGCGAAAGCAGGCGCGAGCCGGCCATGGCCGCGACGGGCGACGCCGCCGAGGCGGCGGTTGCCGCGGTCGCGGCTCCGTTCGCCCGAACCCCGCGCAATGCACCTTGCCCTTGCGGCTCAGGCAAGAAATACAAGCATTGCCACGGCCGGGTGTGACCGGCCGGAGCGATGAACGCGATTTAATGTCCGGTTAGGATTGGCGTAAGATCGCAGCGCGACAAATGCGGGCTGAGCCTCTGCCATCAATGCCCATGTTTCCTGTGGTTTGCTTTGGTTTGCTTTGGTTTGCTTTGGTTTGCTTTGCTGATTGGATCCCGAGAGGTATTACCATGGTGCGCCTGATGAATTCTCCGATGGTACCCGTGCTCGCAGCGGGCCTGGCGGCAAGTCTGCTGGCTTTTCCCCTCGACCGCGCCGCGGCGCAGGTCGGTCCTCATCAGGTCGCGTCGCTGCCGAGTCTCGCACCCTTGGTAAAAAAGGTGCTGCCGGCCGTGGTCAACGTCTCGGCCGAAGAAAAGGGCGGCGCCGGCTCCGACGAGGAATCGGACAACGGCGACAACGGCGACAATTCCGGGCCCGACCCGGGCCCCGGCCAGGAGCAGGGCCACGGCAAGAGCCCGGGCGAGCAATTCGGCGAGAGCTCGCCCTTCGATCAGCTCCTGCGGCGCTTCTTCGAGCAGCAGATGCCGGGCCTCGGCAACCAGCCGCACGGTCTCGACCGGGTCGCGCTCGGCTCCGGCTTCATCATCGACCCGCAAGGCTATGTCGTCACCAACAACCATGTGGTCCAGGGCGCCGACAAAGTGACCGTGATCTTCCAGGACGACAGCCGTCACGTCGCCCAGGTCGTCGGCCGCGACAACAAGACCGACCTCGCTCTCCTCAAGATCAAGACCGACAAGCCCTTGCCCTATGTCACCTGGGGCGACAGCAACGCCGTGCAGGTCGGCGACTGGGTGCTGGCGGTCGGCAACCCCTTCGGGCTCGGCGGCACCGTCAGCTCGGGCATCATCTCGGCACGGGGACGCGATATCCACTCCGGTCCCTATGACGACTTCCTGCAGCTCGACGCCGCCATCAACCGCGGCAACTCGGGCGGCCCGACCTTCAATCTTGCCGGACAGGTCATCGGCATCAATACCGCGATCTACTCGCCGAACGGCGGTTCCGTCGGCATCGGTTTCGCGATCCCCGCCAGCCAGGCAAGACCCGTGCTCGAGCA
>Ga0123355_10008885_pt1 | contig 15215 bp, 13 predicted proteins | sample TergutEmb28metaG_3_FD_89872 | JGI IMG/M metagenome (GOLD analysis project Ga0123355, IMG submission 89872) | Embiratermes neotenicus P1 segment gut microbial communities from Petit-Saut dam, French Guiana - Emb289 P1 | ecosystem: Host-associated > Arthropoda: Insects > Digestive system > Gut ... | reverse complement strand
TAACTCCTGCAATTGTTCTTTCTGTTACAACGGAAGCATCACCAGCAACAAAAACAACTACTGCACCATTGAATGTTCCATAATAAGCGTCAAAATAAAACGGAAAGCCAAATTGCTCATGCCAATCAATTTTCATTTGCGTTTCAATGGCTGGGTCAAGAGTAGTTGTATTACCATCAATATTATTACATGCTACTAACAAAATAGAAGCTGCACCAAGCATTACCAACAATGCAATGGTTTTAGTAACACCTTTCATATTAAATCTCCTATCTTTCTTATTTTTATAGTTACATTCTAAATTATTAATACATCCAAATTTAACAAATAACTAAAGTTGTTATCTTATTAATATTATATTACTAAAATGTAATAACTGTCAGTTAATAATTAAAAAAAGACTAATAAATTCGATATTTTTTCTCTTTTAAATAGGCTCTTTATAGCTTTAAGTATGGTAAATTACATTAAAAAATTGAATTATTTAAGCATTTTTATTTTATCATATTTCACTAAATTTTTGACAAAAGAATATTCGACAAATTTTGACATACTGCATAGAAAGTATGTTGGTGTAAAAGAGACTTTAGAAATTGCACAGAATATTTGTGTATATTGAAATTATTTCATTTAACGAAATGTCTTCTTCTGAACAAAGCATCATAGATGCGTTTGAAGGTAAAGATTCATATAGTGAAACGATGGATAATACGGATTATTTTATTACCAAGTTTGACAAGTTACAATTGATAAAAAAACGAAAAACGGCGAGAATTTGTCCATCATATTTTCAAAATAACCTATAACAAATTGTACACTCTTTCAATCTTTTAAAAAGTACTATTTCGGTTGAAATTAAGAATCCACCAAGAATAATCGATAAAATAAAAATCAAGAGGGATGATTCGTTTGTAACTGTACCACCAATGCCAACAAAAGCTAATTGTGTCATTCTTGATACATCTATATTTCCAGATATTATAGTTGGTAAATTTGTTTCATTGTTGTTATCAAACACCCGATGAAATTGTGTTATCTCAACGTTTCCAGTATGATGATTAGCACCAGCAACATTACCAGCGATTAACATTCTTTGTGCTCCCCTTATCTCTGTTAATGCAACAATATGTCCCGTTCGCCATATAGGTCTCCAATTTCCATTAGAATTTCTGTGATATATTGCACTTTGTTCAACCATTCCACTATTTGAACTATTGATTATAGCTACTGGAAAAGGTGTTCCATTATGCCAAAATATATAACCATCAACTGATGCTGCATTTACGCCACTTTGTGTGAACATGTACCCAACTATCCCTCCAATTATTTTAATTGGATCTGTTGGATTATTGCCCATATCATTTCCAACATATATTACTCCAGCTACATGTCCATGATTGTGACTATTTATAATAAGTCCAGCATTCGAGCCAGCAATTCCACCATGAAAAGTTGCAATAAAGCCTAAGGTAAATCTGTTTGTGATACTGCCCGTTATATTTCCATAATTTATACCATTCTCGATTCGACTATTTGCTGAACTTCCAACTATACCACCATGAAATGTCCATCTTCTTGCTGTGCCGTTAATATTAGAATGATTAGTGCTGCTAATTATGCTGGAGCCACCACGAAACATTGCACCCGCTACACCGCCAATATAAGAAGTTCCTGCTGAACCTGATGCGCCAGCATTGCTGTGAAGCGAGCCACTTTTAATTTCAACATTTCTTATAGTTCCAGAATTTATTGCAGCTATTGCTCCTATAAAAACAATTCCCCCCATTGCAGTCGATGTTGCAGAAATATTCACATCATTTAAGATTAAATTCTCAATAAACGCACCTTGTCCTAGGTATCCGAAAAGCCCAGCAAAAACATATGTATCTGTTGAAGAAATATTAATTCTGAGACCGTTTATTGTATAACCATTCCCATTAAAATGCCCCGAGAAGCGTCTATTTATAGCAGCTGTAGATGTTGAGTTGTGTGATTCATAATTATTATTACCAATAGGATCGAAAGAACCAACATTGTTTAAATTCCTTTGCAACTCAAAAAATCTTCCAGCAAAATTATTACCTCTATTAACTTGTTCAGATAACTCTCTTAGTTGATAAATACTATAAATCCTCCATGGATCCACCAATGTTCCAGCTCCATAAAAAACTGCTGATGGATTAATCCAAAAAGCAACTAATAATAAGTCTGATTCTACCCTTGTCGTTTCAAAATTGAATCTTAACGATGGATTGCCATTAATAAACCAGCCGTCAAATGCAAGATATTGGTGAGTTGGATCGTCAATTCTTGGTAATAACGATCCTGCTTGAACGCCAAAAATCGGGGGAATAAAGATTCCGTGCTCTGATTCAAAAGTAACAGTAAATGTCCCTCTCACTAAAAATCGAATAGCTTTGTTAAAACTTCCAACCGTTAAAAAAACTTCAATTATTGTATTGTTTGGAACAATATCGGATATTACAATTCTTCTGTCAATGACTTCTGCAAAATTATTTGCAATAGCATGATGACTCAAACTTATATTTGCTGGAAATGATACTACATTTTCTGGTTGGAAATTATATGTTATACCAACGGTGGAACCTGCCGTAACCTCAAAATTACCATTTATGGCTTCTTGGTTATTAACTCTTATATTGACTATATCTTCTAGTCTATCGACATAACGAAGTCCGAAAAAATCATTTAACTCGTTCAAGGCATCATGACCGAATCTGTCAAAAAAAGCTTGTAATTGATCTCTTCTTGTCCCAAGAGTGCCATTTGGCATTTGAAATCGTGATACTGTGTCTTCAGAAGGGTCAATTAGATTCCAGATTTCCTCAAGTGAATCCTGACGAATACCCATCAAGGCAGGGCGTGTAGCAAGTGATTGTTCCCATTCTGCGAAGTTTTCTCTTATATCAGAATCAGATAATATTCCTAATGGAGCACCGCCAATAATGTTTAGGGAATTAGACATTTGTACATTATTCTGCAATGCATGATTGCGCCAATTAACAGAAGCATCAACATTAGTCCTTCCCGTAAGATAGCGAACTGATACTGATGCAGCAGCCTCTAATTCATGAAAAGTTTCTCTGCTACTTGCTGCCATTTGAAAATGAGAAGTAAGTCTTCCTCCCATTACTGCTGTTCTAAGAAAGTGAGTCCCGTAACGTTCGAAAAGAACCGCTGGAGATACATTTGGATTTAGCAAATCATTCCTAAATCCAGGCGCCATCATGCTTCTCCATCTTTCTAAATCAGCCTGTAAAATAAGAGTTAGCGACTCATTAACTATATCAACACCTGTAAAATTTACTTCTGCAAACTGGCGGGTAGACTGTGAATACTGCGCGCGTACATTAACGCTTCCGCTAAGCCAGCTAACATTAACATTTAAACTAGCGTTCCAAGATGACATTAATTCTTCAATAGAACTTCCTGAAAATTCATTTACTGACGATCGGCTTTCATTTAAAAGAATAAGATCTTGTCTAAGCAAATCTCCTTGGTTAAATAAGGGATTAGCCATTAAAACAGTCCTAGATGAAAATTCATTTGAATTAATAACATTAAAACCATGACCTAAAAAACTTGCACCTGTATGAAGGTCGCGAAATGCACCAAACAGTCCTCTTTGCGTATTTCCGTCAGTTGAAACTTGTCCAAAAGAAGTATATACTATTGGTGTTGAAAATTCCGATGTATTCCCTCCCACTCCAATAGCTTGGACAGAGAGTTCATATTCTCCAACAGGTAAAACAAGCGGGAAATAATTTTCAGATACACTATGATTCTCATTATTTACCCGAACTCGAAAGCCAATGGCCTTTTCATTATGATTCCATGTTAAAGTATGATCTTCAATTCTAATCCCAGTAGGTCTAGCAAGCGTGTCTGTAGATGTTGTTAAGAAACCACAAGCCGTTAAAGCAGCAATAAAGATTATTGATAAAAAGACTAAAACGTATTTTCTCATATCCATTCTCCTAATTTTATTTTAGATTGTTGTTTTTGATAAAAATAAAATAAATCATGACCTATAAATTTGAAAATCCATAAATAATTATAACCAAATTTTTGAATGCGAAATGTATAAAAGTAAAATTTTTATATTAATAATTCATGCATGTTTATCTATCGGTAGAATTGATCAAATAATTTCTGTGTTCAATAAACGTGGCACATTCATAACGCCTCTCTTGCAAAATTCTTCAATTAGGCTCAGCATTAAATTCTAGCATCTCTTCAACCGAGTTTAATCTTATTTATATTGCCTCTATTTTCATTATTATCAAATTATACAAGTATTTTACATAGTAAAACTAACATCATTATATAAAATATTTCGGTCTTTTTCAACAAAATTCGCATGACAAAATTCGACACAGCATCAGATTCATCTGAAATTTACTCCTCATCATAACAATGCCAGGGAATCGAATCTTGATTTTCTCGGCATATCCTCGTTCCTTTATCCAACGGACGTCAGTCCCTGCGGTATTCCAATTCCTCATGATTTGTTTCTTAGTCCTTTTTATAATACTGTCACTGAAGAAAAAAAGCGGTTAAAAGTGGAATTCAGAAGGCTTTTGGATATAGTTTATCCAAATTTTGACACACTTTATACAAAAATAAGACAAAAAGGGATAATATTATAGTTGATTTTTATAATAAAAAAAAGCGACAGGAACGTGCAATGTCCTCTAAAGCCGCTTTTATTGCGTGTTCGAACAAATTACTGAGAATAATTTATTCCATGTGCAAAACTGGTTGTTTATTTAATAACCATAAATAGTATAGCATAAATAAAACAAAAAATCGATACAAAGTCGATTTTTTAGTATTAGTCATGATTATAAAAATAATTTATAAAAAAAGTGTTGACAAAACTTATCTAATTTTGTTTGCTGATTCAAAACTATATATTTTTTCAATTTTATTTTTTCTAGCCATATTTTACACCTTCTTTTTTTATTTTACAGCCTCTCCTCCTATTCTTTTTATATTTGAAATATTAAAACTTAAAGAAACACAACTGTAATGTTTATGGCTTACATAAAAGCCATTATCTAAATAACATTATAACATATTTGACAAATTTCTTCAAGTATTTATTACTGATAATCATTAAAATTCCACAACTAGTGCTGTTTCGATTTATTTCCAAAAATTGCGTAAATAAAAAAGCGATCTCAATCGGTCGCTTTTCCATTTCTAATTTTAACAAAAACTTGTATAATTTTGCATCAGCCGTTTTCGATCTGCCGCCGAATTTGCCTCTTGCTCTGGCAGCTACAATTCCTTCTCTTACCTTTTCGTTTTGAACTTTACGATTTATTTCAGCTACGGCGACTAATATATCGGCTATAAGTTTTCCATGTGTGAAATTAGATTAATGCCTTTTTGATTAAAATCATTGAAAAGCCCTGTAACTCTCCGGTCGTATCACGACCAAGCCGGAAAGATCATAAATTACCAAGGTGTCGTCTTCTCTTAGAAACTCAAGAACCTTTTGCAGTTCCGGTCGGGCTGTATTTTTTCCGGAAACTTTTTCTTGTCTTAAAATATTCATTCTGTTTCTATTTTACCATAATATGCTAAACCTAACTGTGTGCGATTAGAAATATTAAGTTTTTCCATTATCACAACAATATTATTACGCACCGTACCTTCGCTTAAAAATAAACGGTTCGCAATTTCCTTATTCGTTAATCCTTGCGCAACCAATCTAGTTATATCTCTTTCTCTTTCAGTAAGTTCTTTAAGATTGGCGGTTGATTCGGTTGCTAGTTTTTTTAAAACATCGGCGCCTAAAACACTAGTGCCATCAATCATTATTCTAAGCTTGCCGGCAATGTCAGCTATCTTATCTGTTTTTATTAAATAGCCGTCCGCTCCTGCAGATAGTGCCTGCTGAATATTTGGTTTATCATCAAAAGTGGTAAGCATCATAATCCGAATATTCGGAAACCTTTGTTTAATCAGTCTAGTCGCAGATATACCATCAACTCCGGGCATACGGATATCCATTAATACAATATCCGGATTTTTTTCCTGACATATAATTAATGCCTCTGAGCCATCACTAGCACAACCCATAACTTGAATATCTTTCTCCCTCGAAAGCGTCAGTTCTAAACTCTTTAGAATTAATGGATCATCATCAACGATAACTAGTTTCATTTCTAAACCCCCTTTGATCTATTGGTATTACACATATAACACGATAAACTTCCTCAGAATAAACTGATAAATTTCCACCGATAGCTACAGCTCTATGCCGAAGATTACTGAGACCTCTTCCTGCAATTTCACTTTTTTTAGAAACACCGTCATTTTCAATACAGAATCTTATAATATATGGAGTCACATCTAAATTCACGCTAGTTCTGGTCGCATTTGCATGACGAGCAACATTTGTGAGACATTCATTAAGACAAGCTTCCAGCATGACCCAAACATGAACAGGTACTTTTGATGTGTCACCGAAAGACTGAAATTCTACATTTATTGGAAAACGGTCGCAAATACTTTGTAGATTTTCTACTCCTAAAGAAACAGCCGCAGACATATTGTGAACCGCTTCGCGTATTTTATTTGCGCCTAAATCCAGACGATTAAGCGCTGCATCATACAATTCCAATCCTTCCGGATTTGCATCTTCAAGCATTGCTCTTGCGGTTTGAAGGGATATATATGCCGCAACAATTTCATGACCAGCATTATCGTGTATATCCCTAGATATTCTAGCTCTTTCCGCAACTGAGGTCATTCTTTCAACTTGAGAAAGTGCTGTAGTTAATCCATTTTGCAAATTCTCTAAATCATAATACCGTTCTGCGGACTTGTCACGAAGTTTAAATTTCTCACTTCTCTCTGTTTGCCACAGCCTTAAATAAAAGCCACTTACTGCCGCAAACAATAATAATACCATAAACATTGGACTAAACGCCGGAATTAAATAAAGAAAAACAATTAATGCCGGATAAAATCCTAAAAACATTGCTTGAAATAAAGGTAACGCTAAAGCATATGCTGAATACTCCCAATAGCTATTAATCATAATACAGGCTACGATATCAATGATAACTGTTGGCTTTAAGTTAGGCATACGCTGCCTTAAAAGCGACATACCTACCAAAGTTAAAATCAGAAAAAAGCCTGCTATATCGCTGCTTCTTAACCAAAAAGCGAATAACAGACTAAATCCTAAGACTTTACAAACTATGAAACATAGCGTGGGAGAAACATTCTTCATATAAGTCTTCTTTTTCCTCCAAATAACATAAATATAATTCCAAACATTATCAACATAACTATCGATAACCAATATTGACTCGTTACACTACTATAGGCATTTAAATTTTCAATACCATTAGCTGCCCAATATGAAGGGAAGATTGCACCAATATAACGCAACGCTACCGGTAAAAAATCTAAAGGTAACATTAATCCGCCTAACATTGCCATTGCCGTTAAGACAAGACTAAAACTGGTCAAACTACTTTCTTTACTCTTAAATAGAGAACACCAGGCAATTGCCATTGCTACTGACGTAACCGCAAACAGGATATAAGCTAAAGATAGAGCTATTGTAAAACTTAAATTCCAATCATAAAGTAGAGCGCCAAATAAACAAACAACTATGATTTGAGCGGCCATTGGAATCGAATATGCCAATAGTTTTTGAGTAAGATAATTTAGCATCGTTACAGGCGCAGCCATAATTCTAGTAAGCGTCCCCTCAATTCTTTCATTTAAAATTCCCTGAGCGGTAATAAATGTACTTCCCATAATGACAAACGCCATTAAGTTAAAGCCAATCTGTACTTCACCTGTCCATAATGGATTGGCAAAAATTAAAGCTAAAGGCAGGGCGAAAGTACATATCAAAACTATTTTATTCTGAAAGCTTTTTCGAAGATCATATCTGAATATAATCATACCGATCGCCTCCTTCTCGCAACTATAAGTACCGCTACGGCTAAAACTGCCGTAATAATCGCTAAGATTGAAATATTAAGCCAAGCCTGATTCATATCATCTAAGATAAATCCTGAATAATGAATACCTCGCCAAGCTAATGATAAAGGGGTTCCGTGTGTTTCAAAAAACCTCATTACCGCATTATCGCCAAGGCTGCCAATCATTACTCCTGAAAGAATCATAAAGCCAAAACAATAAATAAAGGTAATTGCTGTAGCGGTTGAATACTTACTTGATAAAAGTGCAGTTAAAGCCGCTAAAAGTTGACTCATTATTGAAACTATTAAAAAGATGAGAGCTAAAATAAAGGGATTGGCCCAATAAACATTAAAAAACAAAGCAGTTATAATGATAATAATTAATCCTTGCATTACCGAAAATACCCAACTTGCAAGAACAGCTCCTAAAATAAATTTAGAACTTGATACCGGAGTTGACTGTAACCGAAAGCGCATGTCACTCCTGAAATCTTTCATAAAATAATGAAGTAACATCTGACCACAAAAAAATTGAAAAGCAATAAGCATGACTGCTGAAGCACCAGTTGCGACAATATTGTAGCCATTTTCCATTTCCGCATCTGAGTTACCAAGTATATTAAAAACAATAATTCCTATTGGCATTAAAGTAAACATTAATGGACCAATAATATCCATCCATGAACGCTTGGTATAGTGCTTGAATATTACTAAAAAGCTATTCATTATGACACCTTCCCATCATCACGAAGTTTCTTACCTGTTAATGTTAAGAAAACATCTTCAAGATTAGCTTTGCCTTCTGAGAAAGAACTGACACCACCATGACGCACCGCAACTTCCATAATACGATTAACATTACCGCTATTTGCACCAGAGATAATCTTATATTCAGCTCCGTTTTGAATAACACTTTTTACACCGGCAATTGCCTTTAAATCTTCTTCTAAAGCTTTTGTTGGCATTACCGCAGTCAGATAAACTGCATGTTCATGCTGAATAAGACTTACAAGTTTTTCCAGAGTTCCTTCAACGATAACTCTGCCTGAATCCATAATCGCAATTCTATCACTAATTGTTTGAACTTCTTCCATATAATGAGAAGTATAAATAACAGTTGTTCCTTTTTGAGCGATTCTTTTGACAGACTCAAGAATGTGATTACGTGATTGTGGATCAATTCCAACAGTTGGTTCATCCATGATTACTAATTTTGGTTTATGAACTAATGCACAAGCAATATTAAGTCTTCTTTGCATACCTCCAGAAAATGTTCCTGGTTTTTTCTTTGCATGTTCAGAAAGCCCAACAAATTCAAGAACTTCTTTGACATTCGCGGTAAGTTCTGCACCTTTAAGTCCATATAAGCCACCAAAATAACGTAAATTTGCTTCTGCTGAAAGTTCTTTAAAGACTGTGATTTCCTGAGTTACTAGTCCGATGTTTCTTCTAACACTTAAATTTTTGATATTTTGACGTTGTCCAAATACAGTTATTTCTCCAGAGTCAGCGTTAATTAAACCACAAAGTGCACGAATTGCGGTTGTTTTTCCTGCTCCATTTGGTCCTAAAAGACCTAAAATTTCACCTTCATAGACATTTAAGTTTAAATGATCTAAAGCCGTTGTGTCATTATACCTTTTGACTAAATTATTCATAATTGCTAACATTTATATATCCTCCTAAAATTATTTTACGCTAATATTATATACTAGGATTACTTAGTGCAATAGTGACATTTGTCATCATTTTTAAAAATAATTAGCTTCTAGTCTAATTTATTTTTCTCTTTTATCTTTTTGACATACTCGACTTCATTTAATCTATAAAATCCGAAATCATTTTTTTGTTTCTTTGTATATATAGAAAGAATATAATCAGCTTCTTCTGAAAAAAATAAATTTTCTTTTAAATCAAAAACACAAAAATTATTTAAATAAGCAATCGATTCTCCTAAATATTTAATATACGCCTCTTTTTTTGTCCATATCTCCAAAAAACGTTGATTCGCAAAACTTTCATCTTGGAAAATATAATTTTGTTCAGACTTAGAAAAGAATTTTTTCGCAACAGATAATTTTCGTTTTTTCTTTACCTCAATATCAATTCCAATCAACTCATCAGAAAAAACTAAAGCTATTATTTTATCTGAATGGCTTAAACTAAAATGTAAATCTCTATAATCAATAAAATATGGTTTTCCATTTTTTTCTTTATCGATTATAAGTGTATAAGGATCAACATTTAATAATTTACTACCAAAATACTTAAGAAGCACTCGTGAATACAAAAACTGCTTTTTTCTTAATAAAGATTCCATTTTATCAAAATCATTTTTCTCAGATTCCGATAAATAATCATACAGAAATTCTTTTATTTCACTATCAGTAATTTCTAATGTAATTATTGAATTTATTTTCCAATCTTTCATAAATAAAATTTAAATTATTGTTCTAAATATTTTACAATAGTTTCATAATCTAAATTTTGCCCAAATATTTCCATATTTCTAAGCGTTGCGGTTTGAATATCAGGACAATCAACAGAACAAATATCTGTTCCAAAAACAACTTTAAAATCACGATAAAAGGCATCTCTAGCTGTAGATTCACAACATATATGCGTTACTGTACCACAAATAATAAGCGTATCAACTTTAAGACTTTTCAAAACTAATTCTAAATCCGTCTGATAAAAAGCGCTAAAGCGATGTTTGCGAACTATTTTCTCATCCTTTTTTGGTTTCAAATCATCGATTACTTCTATTCCTTTAGTTCCTTTACGCATACCGGCATTTATTAAATGCGGAAAAGCCACAATCTCTAAAGGACAGAGAAGCGGATCAGTTTCATGAACAGTAAAAATTACCGGAACTTCAAGTTTACGGCATTTATCAATTAAAGCCTTAATTTTCGGCACTTGTTTCTTGGCTTCTTTGACTTCCATAATCGCATTTTCTAAAACAAAATCATTTTGCATGTCAATGACAAGTAAAGCCGTTTTATCTTTTTTAAGTGGCCATTTCAAATTATTATTCATTATTTATCCCCTTATATTGTTTTTTTGGTCCTTTTTTAGTAAATAAGCCAATTGCTTTAGTTGGGCAACTGTTAACACAGCGATGACACAAAGTGCATATATCTTTCGTAACTAATTCATTATTTTCAAGTAAAATATTGTTTATTGGGCATAATTCAGTGCATTTATTACATTTGATGCATGATTGATTTATCCTAATTCTACGTCTAAGCCTTTTTATAATTGGTCGATGCGGTGTTCTTTGAATAAACCCTAAAAAACGCGAAAAAAATCTTCTGCCATTTTTTATTTTTTGTCCTTTGCTTATTTTATCAATAGCTCCAATTATTTTTAAATTAGCTTTTTTGATTTTATCCTGATAAATCTTTAAATTTATATCTTCGCTTTTTATCGCAAAGTTTGCGGATAGATTGATATGAAGTGAGGAAATGATCTGCACATTTTTATTTTTTAGCAATCTGCTTACTAATGCGCCTCCGTCTCCGGAAAAAATCATCTGTGTTACAATTGTAATAATTTTTTTATCTTTAAATAAAAAAGCATTATTTTTAATAAAATCTTTCATAATAAAAGGCATAAAGCTTGAATGAATCGGATAAGCAATAATTATTACATCTGCGTCATTAAAACTTTGTGGATCCACCTCATTTTCAATGTTAAACAAGCGACAATTAATATTTTTTTCCATAAAGCAATCGCAAATCTTTTTTACTGCATATAAAGTGTTACCAGTTCCGGAAAAATAGACAGCTAAAATATTTTTCACAACTAATCACCTCTGTGAATTCTTTCTTGAGGGATAATTTCTTCAAATTCACTCATCGCTTGCATAACGCTTCTGGATTTATTTAATAAATCTTCAATAGCCTCGCGTTTAGCTAAATCTTGATTTGGAAAAATTAGCTCTCCAATATTGATAGTCAGAAAATATGGACTACCTCTTCGAAAAATTTTTCGGAAGCCTTTAGCTTTTCGATAATTAATGCAAATAGGTAAAATTGGCTTATTATGTTTTACCGCAAAACTAAATGCGCCTTTTTTAAAGGGACGAATAGCTTCATAATAAAACCACATTGAGACCTCAGGAAAGAAATGTAGCCACTTACCTTCTTTGAGGATTTGATCTTTTGTTTTCAATAAACTCTTTAGACCACTAATATTTGAAGGTATTGGCATTCCACCGATTCCTCTTATTAAAAAGCGATTTGGTCCAGTAAAGTTTACAGCCCACGCCGGCTGAAATGTTTTTATCGGTCTTATTGCTTTATGAAGACAAATTGTATCCCACATATGCACGTGATTACAAATAGTGATTCCACCATTTTTCAAGACTGCTTTATGTTTCTTTAAATTTTTACGACCTTTGATTTTTAACCCTGTAAAAAGCCACATCAAAGGAAATGCAACAATATAACAACCTAAATAAGTAAGAAAGCGAGTGCTTTTTCCTTTAAAGCTTAAATTGCGATAAGGAAAATTCGCATCTAAGACAGGTAAATCTTTTCGATGTCTAACGGAAATCATATGATCGTCATATTTCTTAGGGTAATCATAACTTTTCTTTTTGTTCATATAAAACACTCCGCCTAATTGGCAGTTTCTCCCTTATTTAACAATCTAAAACAGAATCTTTGAATTTATAAGACATCTGTTTACTCACCCATTTTCACAACCCAATCACCATTTTTATTCGCTCCCAAACGGTCAACGAGTCCAACATCTTTTAATTTTTTAATGTTACTCCTGACATTTCTCTCTGAAATACCGATAATTGATGATAAAGATTCAGCAGTAATACTTGGATTTTTAACCATTAAAGTTATTATCTTTTCTTGGCTCTTATTCATCCTGAATTTTACCCTGTCGTTTACCCTGTCGTTTACCCTGTCTTTTATGGCATCACTATAAAATATAACCCGCAAGCCTCTCTCGCCAAGAAGTTCAAATTCTGGTTTTGGTTTCCCTGCATCTACATTAGATTTTATGATTTTTTCAATACCACGCCCCCAGGCCTCAGTCATTCCACTTTTGAAGAATCCATTAGCTATATCCGGATTATGTGGAATAGATGTATGAACATTTAATAAATCTTCTAAAGTCCAGTTGGCAGGCAATGTTCCAGCATTAAAAATTATTATCTTATTATCATAAACACGAATTTGAATTGGTATACCCGTAGCATAATCTTTATGAACTATAGCATTAAGAATAGCTTCGCGTAATGCGCCTTTATTTACAATATATGTTTCAATGCGCTGTATACCTTCATAACTAATAGTTCCTTTTAAATATTTGTCATAAATAAGTTCAACGACCTTATCAGGCATTGTAATTAGCGAGCCATGGACTTCATCTTGAAATACCAAATCATCATCGCTTTTGAAATAGCCGATTTTTACATATGCTCCCGTTATCCATTTTTCTGGATCTTCATGAAAAAGTAAAATAGCAGCGCGTTTTAAATATCCACCGTCTGCCTTTAATTTCAGATTTTCCAAAAGTTGTTCGTCTGTTATATCTAAATCTTCTTTATGAAGTCGCTCACGAGCCAACGCCTTTTTACGAAAATCGCGAAATGCTACAATATCTAAATCGGATACACTCACATGAGGTATAGGTGCAGAATCCCAAGTGCGTCCATACTTGCGCATAATAAATTCGTCTAGCGCCACTCCCGTTAGTTCTTGTAGTGTAGCACCAGAACGGAAATAGTATTTACCGCGATAACTAATTGGATTTGGATAACCCATTATTTCAATAATAATATATGGTAAATCCTTTTCATAACATAGATTAACTTCAGGAACGATGCCCATTGTAGATTTAAATTTATTTGGCAAATCTTCTAGAAGTTTTTGAGGATTTGATACTCCGATGACATTACCTTTATTATCTTTACCAATCTCAAGACGTCCGCCTTGCGCATTAGCAAACCCACATATCCACTTCAGCCACTCTTCGTCCCATTTAGATTTCCAATCAACTTTTTGATTTTCCACTAGGGTCTTCCTCCTTTATCTCTTCATTTTTGATTTGCGTCCAATTGAATTTCATATTCACATCTTAAATTTAACTATACTATATTCTACAACGGATTGAAGGATAAATCAATAAAAGATTTGTAAATAATTTATATTACTTGATTAAAATAATAGTTTTTGTTTTTCGTTAACAATCGAAACTTTTAACAACTTATATCCGCAAGCAAATTTGCTTGCAAAATAATAAAACAAGCAAAACAACTTGCAAAATAAAAATACAAGCGAAATTGCTTGCATTATCTTCAAATATATAATATAATAGATAATAGGTGATATTATATGTTTGCGGCACTTCTAATCGATATTAAAAATTCACGAGAATTAAGTGAATCCGGCAGAATGCAATGCCAAGATAGGATTTTATTAGCCCTTGAAATAGTCAATGCTTTATTAGCTACTAAACTAGATAAAAAATTAAGTATTTCTAGTGGCGATTCGATTCAAGGCTTATTTTTAGATACTGCGGAAGCCCTTAAGTGTTTCTTTCTTATTAAAAATTTACTTTATCCTTTTGAAATAAGAGGTAGTATTGGTTATGGAAAGATTAATACAATTGAAGAAAACTCCACTAATTCAAAATATATTGATAATGTTAATTTTTTAGATGGCGAAGCTTTTCATAGAGCTTCAGAGGGGTTAAACATCTGCAAGAAGAATAATCAAAATATTATAATTTCTTCCGAAGATTCAAGTAATGATTTAATTGTTAATCAAATATTGCGAACCATTTATGTTTTGGAAAATATGCAAACAAAAAAGCAAAAAGAGATTCAATTCATCTTCCGCTGTTTCTTTCCATATCTAGACAGCACCATTAATTTGAAAAATTACACAAAAATAACAATTCCCATTATTGCCCAGCAGGCTAAAATTAAAGACCATAAAATTTATGAAGATATTATTCCAGAAATGCATGAAAGTGCTCGGTTTGGCTTGCTACCTGAGTCGGGAATATTTTTCGCTCAAGACCCTTTTTGTACATCTATAAATGCAGTTGTCGCAATCCTATTAAATGTTTCTAGAGAAAATATTAGACAGATTGTTGTTAAAGGTAAATTTAACGAAATAAGGAAACTTGAAATAACAGTTGTTTCAATTCTTAATAAATTTAAAGGGGTTTAATTATGCAAATTTTACTTTTATTATTAATTTTTCATTT
>Ga0123355_10008884_pt1 | contig 15216 bp, 10 predicted proteins | sample TergutEmb28metaG_3_FD_89872 | JGI IMG/M metagenome (GOLD analysis project Ga0123355, IMG submission 89872) | Embiratermes neotenicus P1 segment gut microbial communities from Petit-Saut dam, French Guiana - Emb289 P1 | ecosystem: Host-associated > Arthropoda: Insects > Digestive system > Gut ... | reverse complement strand
CATCCATCCTCAGGAGCTTGCGACTAATTCGTTGAGTTACTTCATGGGTTGTATCTGGTTCGATGTGTGTTGGTGTTACGTTGCAGTGTGGCTATGGTGGTGTGGTATCCGTATGCAGGCTAAGCCTAACAGAATCACTAAAAAATAAAGAACCATGGCCTTAAACCAGATGTCTCATTTCACGTTGGAATGTGTCCATATATCAATTTATGTGGTGAAACAGTACACTAGCAGTTTTCAATCTCGATTTGTTTCGAGAACACGATTTGTTTAGAAATTTGAATCTGGGGTGTTTACAAATTTCATAATCATGTTAACATGCCTTTGTCACTCCGATGAATGGGAAGTATAAAATGGAAGGAATTAGACTAAATATTTCAAATGTGTTTATTTTTTTAGAATGTAATTAATAGACTATATAAATTAAATAAAGTAGGCGTTGTGCTAGAAATATTTGGATTGTTGATTCTGAAAGGAAGGTTATTTTCAGCTTGAATAATTACTTTGCTGCTCCTCTCAAAACCAATTAACTGGACGTGGTATCTGACGCAAATCGGCGATGTCTACCAACAACTTCTGATTTATACGCGCCAGTAACTCTAATAGACAAATAGTTTGTTTTACTGCCTCACCGGGAGGGAGAGGTAGTGGCTTTGGAATAGGAGCATGAAGTTTATGCTTGGAAGATTACCGTACCTGAGAGTTTACTTTCAGCGTACTGACCATTTCTTTATCATCAGTTATAACTTAACAGATTTTCAGTAGTTTCTTCCCTTTTTCCTCGCTCTTTAACAGGTGTAACACCTCCACATGAACTAGAAATGAACCGCGTATTCATAAAACCTCTCCCTAGAATGTATAGAAATAAAATCTGTATTTGCACTTCCTGTTTCCAGAATATCGTAGAAATAAACTGTGTAATAGTTCAGTATCTCTGGAAAATGATCTGTTCAAAGGAAACGTTTTCTTAGTGTCCCTTCCGATATTGTGCCGGTTGTTGAATTTCGAACATCTTTCATTTGATGTGAATCTCTCTCACGCCAAACGAAAAGTGAAAAAAAGGCATGGCATTTGGCATGGGTGTATTAATAAATTTGTGCACTGCGCATGAGTATTAGTGGTCAAGAGTTCACTGCGGTCATGGAGAAACGGAGTTACATACGACAAATTTAACGTACCCTTCATATTCCTTAATTACAAGTGTTACCTATATCTCGAAAAGTCATTGCGCCTTTATCATCATGGTTAGTCAGTCCAAGTGGAGTGATGAAGGTGAAGGTACGACAATTCGAACTATTAACCAATCGACAAGGCGTAGCATCCTAGAAGACTTCATTCTTTGTCTACATTGCTGTGATAACGCCTTATCTATAATATTTTCGACGCAGTGTTCGATTCACAGAAATGGGTATTTACTTTTTAGGCGCTTTCGCAAAATTGCGAAAAGCGACTATTGGCTTCGTCATGTCTGTCCGCCTGTGCGTCTGTCAGCATGGAACAATTCGGCTCCCACTAGTCGGATTTTCATGAAACTAAGGTAATACTTTTATGAGGATATAGCAGTCATAACACAACCATATTATCAGCTGTATATAACTTATCAACATCAACAACATGTTTCGGCCAATGCTGCTGTGGCCATCATCAGGTTGGATACAATTTATCAGAGAAGCTATATAGATATGATATAACACAGAACAATTATTGGTATTAGTGTAGGTAAGGGGGGATGAGATCTCGTTTTACACAAAGTCGGTGGGCGTGTGTGCAGATGGTAAAGAACCATGCATATAACATGTGTTATCCTGTTGGTCTATGACAATGTAGTTGTTGTTGTAGTTCATGCCCCGTGAGGTGCGGTAGGCCTGGGCCTACCGCAGTATTTTCTTGTCTGTGGTGGTGGCTGAGTGTCACACCTGATGATGACCACAGCAGCATTGGCCGAAACATATAGTTGATATTGATAAGTTATATACATCTGATAATATAGTTGTGGCATGACTGCTATATCCTTATAGAATTATTACCTTAAGTTCTAACAAACACAGCGGGGATGACGCTCCTTGAAGTTGATTTTCATGAAATTTGATATTTGGGTATTTTTCGAAAATCTGCCGAAAATAGAGGTTTTATTAAAATCTGACAAGAACAAAGGGTTGTTTACATAAAGACCAACTTAACATTTACGTTCATATCCCTAACGTCTTCTTGGAATACAGGTTTAGAGAAAATCAAGAAACACTTTATGTTCAATAACGGATTTTTTTTTTTTGTAAAATCGCGCCATTACTGAGATAATGTGGAAAAATACTGCAGAGCCGAGCAGACCACAGATGACAGTATGGCACATGCACATAATGCTACAGACACACTCCCAGAATATGTAACACTTCTTGCTTTTCGGAAAAATGGTTGCCCGGACGCGCTTCTGTACTATGTTGTATGCATATTGCCGTCGTGTTCCTCCATGTAAGAGACTGAAATTCACAGCCATAAAATGCTGATTAATCACAAGATAAGTTAGAGACTTGAGGGATGTTATTCCACAACATATTCGCTTTTGTTTCCAGATATTCTTTCGGAAAGTTAAAATTTCGATGAATATTTATGTATGTATGTTGGCTTCATGCCCATTTTTAATGTTTTGTATCTTATATCCGTACATGTGTTTTTCCACTTGTGTATTTTTTATATTATTCCTCTGTTGTGAGGAACTTGGACGCTTGTGGTATTGGGCTCGTCTATTTTACTCCTTTCCGCTTTATAACACCTGTTATAATCTCGTCTCATCCCAACCGTCGGTCCAGGCAGGAGTAAACCTCAGGATGCTTAGTCCTGCAACGTGATTGGAATCGCTAATCTATTGGCTGGAACATTGTAGACTACTTTGCAGGCCGTCTGCAACTGCGTTTTAATTCTTTTTTGGCAAGCTCCTTCCCCTACTTTGAGGTGGTATTAGCATTATTGCTGTTAAAACCCACTTCAAGACTTAGTATTTCCTTTTTGCTTCTCTGTCCGTATGCTAAAAATGCTAAGAGCTCTTTACTTATCTCCGCAATTGGATACTCGGTTTGAATATCAACACCTGTACTTTTACTATGTGCTGAGAATTACATTTCGTGATTGTCCAAGGCCATAATTAACGTAACGTAAACGTAAAATGAACATTTTTGTCTGCGAATAATGTTCCATATTTTTATTTATAATTCTGTGGAAGCTTTTTCTATTAGAACATGACTTTTATATATGCATTCTTTAATTCATCTGTAACGTTCAGGGTTTAATAAACTTGTGTTTGTATTCTCTGTCTGGTTTTTGTTCATGCCCCGTCTTACAATTTCGAAATGGCTCATCTGGTTTATAAAATACCTTTTCTGAAGAAACGTAAAAAATTTATTTGGCTATGGTCTAGAATTTATTTTTAGAGCTTGGTGTAGACCCTAACACACATCGTATGGAAATGCGTACTGATATAACGTAGAGTCTAGACTCAACGTGTGTGTAGCAGTGTACATTTGTAAGGGACACTAAATTTACCCACATTGGTTATGCTAAACGGTTCTTTTATTTTTTAAATCGGATTAGAATTTGGTGATGTAGTTAAACGAATTCCAGCAACATAAATTTCATTTCTGTGGCGAAAACACGAATTAAAATGTTTAAAAGTAATTTATGTTGAAATGCACGAGATTTAAACCGTAATGTACAAAGCATGAAGTATCACGTTACGGAAATTTTTCGTCGAAGGTGCTGGAATTTCTGCTGCATATTTAGGATTCAGGGGCCCCAACTTCAAACCTCAGTACAGAAACCTGCTACCTTGAAGTAAGTAATTCGTAGATTTATTCACTGCTTCTAGACAAGTAACAAATATTCCTTCAATCAAGGACACAATTATTGCCTTGCTTTTCCTACTAAGGAAACTGTACTGTGCTGCAAACTTACTGTCTTTATTGCGAAAATAATTTTTGAAAGCCTGTAGGAACCTGGAAGTTAAGAAACACAAAAGTAGCCGTCTTAGTTTCTTATCCTTGTACTTCTCAATGTTACGTGAAGTATTAATGTGAACTGTTAGAAACCTAGAGACACGGCAGGTTGCCGAGTCTCAAGGCGTGCACCGTCTGTCGTGAGAATTGGTAATTAACGAAAGTAAAGGCTAACACCCACATTCTTAACGCTGCCTTTCTTTCTCTTCGCCTTTCACTTCTTTGTTTACGTAAGTATGCAGAAGCCTGTTCGAAGTGAATGAGATCCTCTGTCGTTGCGACCAAATTCTTCATCATTCTACCGTTATACGCACCACAAAATTACATTCAGAATTAGTGCATAGCACATGTATAGACCGTTATTTATATATCAGAAAGCATAAAGTGAAATTGTCGTGAAAGTAATGAATGTGAAGCACCCACAGTTCGTGGTTAAACAAACCGAGAAATGTATAACTTTGATTAAGCTATTGGTTTCCGAAAAATGTGTAGTATCATACGCCACTCTAATTAGGTGCCACATGCCTATACGAATCGTACATACTTGCGACATTTGAATTTTACTACAAGTTAAATGTAACCGATCAGTAAGGAAATATCATTTAAACTGGCATGCCGATGCGAAAGGTCTTCAACTAGGAGTACTGTAGAGCTACTCTTGGTGAGGCTGCTTGCTTCCAGAATTTGTCAAAGTATTAGTAGTCATGAAGATTTAAGTTTCGTTGGATATTACCGACGTTTCGGCAGAGCGAAGTGCCTTTGTGTTCAGTGTCAAGCAGATCAAGAAATGTTTTTTGTACTGTACTCTTGTTGGACTGTTTGACCCTTTCTCAGAAAGCGGTAATTATCTACCAGTCTACATGACATAGTTTTACAGAAGGTTTGAGTCGTGCTTAGTATCTTTGTAATAACCTCATATCACATTCCAATAGGCCTGCTTCTCTTAGATATTGTGGTTTATGTTTGGAAAAATATAATTATGTTACGTATTACTTATGTGGGTTACTTAGACCGCATGTAACAAAATACAGAGTACTCTTATAGGGGATAAAAAAATCAGGCATTTAAAAAAGTTTTCTGGCTACTAGTCAAACATAATCCGGTATTAGAGCTAAATGTAAGGGTTTGTTTATTAAGAAAAATAAGAATAAGAAATAATACAGATTTATCCTTGGGTATAATAGCATAAATACCTGCATTAAACATATTAGTGTGCCAGTGATAAATCACTTGACTATTACAGATGGGAACTATGGAGCTGCAGGCCTACAGCTACCAGACAGAATAGTATAAAGTACAGTACGTAACGAAACCGAGCGCCCATTGAATCGAACTGTAGATGGTTTACATACGAAGGTAACGAGTATTAGCTAATTTCTCTCCAGTCCCGCCTCACCATCACACACAAATAATAAAATTAAAAACTTCATGAACTGATATGCAAGGAAATATGAAGGTACTGTTTAAAGTTTTTCCAGGAAAGTGTTTCCTTTTTATTCAGAGTTGTGAAATTTAATGCTGTACGAAGTCACGTGAAGATGAGCCCTAGAATCCATTGACGAGGCTAGTCTGACATTTTTATAAGTATTACTTGAGCGTTTAAATGGCGCTGTGGAGGCATTTTATTGCTTGAAGTTAGCTATCTGCATGATATCCATCATTTTGTTGGTACATATTTTACCCTTTCCCACATTTTATGTTCCGTGTTATTTATACAACTTCCCTTGTTAACATAATGGCTAGTTCTTAAGGGCTGAGGAGAATTTACATCAGGACATACATGAGGAATGGACGCTTTACGTAATGGCAGTGTTTTCTTTTTTCCTCCTTATCGTACCTACACTCGCTCTTAACTTTCTTAGTTACTCTACTCTTTGCGCTTTTGCATTCCTCCCTCCACTTTGCCTGTAAAAGAACAATTCATGAATCATGCACGAACTTCATAGTGTTACATACCTCTTTATTCATCTGTCTGTGTGTTGTGGTGAGCCAATATGCTGTATGCAGTCACGCGTCCATGAACGAAAGTACTAGAGTCCAGTTTTTAATATTTTGCAATTGAAAAGGCCAACTTTATTGAATATCCATCTCATAACGTTTGGAACGGAGAAAGAGGTGGAACGTAGCTTGTGTATGTATGTGCTCTTCACTGTTGTGTAGGTTACAAAATCAGGAACACTGTGTAAGTTGTATTGTTGAGAGAGAGAGAGAGAGAGAGAGAGAGACGGATAATGTAAATGAGATGATGTAGGCCAGAAGTAAACCTCGCAGGCTGACTGGTCTTCTCCTGGTGAATTTCAGAGTGTATGTGTTCTGCAAGTTACCTGTTATGTAACAAAACGCATAAGCATTTTTGTTTTGTGAAAATTTCCGCGTATTCACTTCGCCTTCCATTGCTGTCTGCTGGCTGCGAATAATATCCATGACATGGAATATGGAATCCCAAGGTATGTTCGTGTTTCTTGATGAAAACTACAGTGTAATGTTCGTATGTATGAATAGGTGGATCTACACATCCACTGCCCCAGAAGCTTTCATGGCAAATTTGCTAATTAAGCAGAGGGACTTAATTTGCCGGGTAAAAATAAATCTCCCTTTCCTAGGGTGGAAGAGAGTATTTAAATATTTCTTGACAGGTATAAAGTTTGTAGGTATTCCCATGATCCTGCTGATTTATAGTAATACAAAATGACGGAATTTTGCAAATGAGACGCTGAGCATTCTAATTTTTCTAAAAAAGGAAATAACTTGACCAACTAAATGATACGTTTTCAAGGATTAGTCCCGTTGTCGGGTGTATTTAAATGAACATTCTACTAGCGAGATAATGGGAGTATTGACCAAGTAATTTTTCATGCTATATGAGAATAAATTTGATTTTTGCTGACGTCTGACTGTGATTATTGTTCAGGATGTTAGTATTCTAGCAAAATGTGATATATCCAAGGCTGTCCATATGCGGTGCGATGTTCCATTAAATAGTGACTTTAATTTCTTTTTAAATACGACGAAAAACATCAGTAAGTCGTTAGAGATGTGATAGTTGAACATTATTTTTTAAAGAAGCGTTTTTTAATTAATTACAGAAGTTTACATTTACCAGCTACGTTAGTTACGTCAGGTGAGCTTGCAAATATTGAATATTGTTCCAGTGCTTCCCCATACGGACTGTGTAAAGCAGTGGAAGGTCTGTGTAACTTCTGTCACACAGGAAGAAGGTACTATCAGTTTAGAATTCTGTCCAAAAGTGTTTGTGTCTTAATTTACTGACCACTGTACAAACGTACTGGTCGCTATATAGTTTAATTTATTGCCTCTTGTACGATATGCAGCACACAATCTCGTGTAGCTTTCCAGATCTTTGATACACTCTGTGAGGTAAACTTTCACATATAGAGTTAATTATGCACCTAATCGAGACCTGTCGCTGATGGGAAATTTTTCGAATCGTAGAATCCTATTTGTCTCTGCAAATTTATTTGAATCTCTGTTCTATATTTCACACATCGATTATGCCCCTCACTTAAACAAGCTTTTTATATGTACTTTCAGTATATTTTGTTCAACATTTTAGTATCTTTTATCGTTTTAATTAATAATAATAAAAGGTTGCTGATCATATAACTTTTTTCTCTTCTAGAATCTCAAGATCAGTACACGTAATTTGACTTTGAACTAATTGCTACAGAACGTATTGTACTGCAGACTTCACACTGGAAAAGTTCTGTTAACATCATTTTCACATCATTTTCTGTTTCCACTTTCAAAAAAGTACTTTCCGCTTGAATGAGGTACATAGATTACTAAGACTGACATTGAGAACATAATTAAGGATATAATGGTCTGGCTGCTGTCACAGGTGCAAAAATTTTCTAAAAATGTAGGAGTCACTTTAAAATTGGCGCCAAAACGGTAACATGAAGGCCGTTACGAAAAATATTATGCACCACGGTGCAAAATTTAATCGTCTTGGTGCCCGATGTTTGTACACCCCTGACTTAACTTGCATTTTGTTCCTGTGGAATGAGAGGGAAAGTTATGGGGAGAATATTTATGAGAAGAAGCCGGGAGAAAATCTGTTTCAGATGGACACTTACATATAATGGACTATTAAATAACATCCTAGGTATGTAAAGCGGTCCCGTTACAGGCCTGGAGTGGCCCAGAGGGTTCCAGGAAGTTAAGGTTCCCAGATTTCATGACAATGGCACAGGATGGTGGTAAGGTTGCCAGCCTTACGCACCGGCCGCCTTTACCCCCAGGAAATGCTCCTGGTACTCATTTCTGTGCGATCGGAAGAACTTTGTGTCAATGAAAAATTCCAATGACACCAGCTGGGATCGAACCAGCGACCTTCCGATTTGTAACACAGCACCTTAACCACTGTGCTACCGCGGTCCCTATGTTATATTTAAAACTAGGAATATATTTTGCAATTTGATTACAAATATAAATAAGGTAACAATATGGAGGGTTGGAATTGTGTTTCTTCTACGGTAGCTGAATATTTTCTCTCTGCGTTCCAGCGTTGGTCAAGTTGTTCGTTGTTTGTTTTTAAATTTAATTTAGAGCAGTTCGTTATGCCCGTCTGCTCGGCCACACGCTAATTAAATGAGACGCAGAACAGCGACTCACATTCTAATCAAGCAACTCAGCAGGACACTGGCGCATAGCGAAGAGTTCTTCTACAGTGCTACCAACCTGGACGGTTGCATGCTTGTACCAACAAACCTTGTAGCTCAATAAATATGCTTCGCTTTAGAACAAAAATTCATCCTATCCCATTGGTATGACTGCTTGTGTATAAGCCAATGGAACCTGATTTTTTTCCTAACCAAAAGAATTCAACAAATATCCCCGTAGCAATTACTGCTTTAAGCTAGAGAAGTATGCAAATTGGCACACATATGGACTTTAGCATCTTGCGAAATATATAATTTAATATCACATATTCTCTACGGGTTTCAAGCAGCTTCATGTTGTTACAAAAACCAGCTAACATTTCGGAAAGAATGGCGTGTTATGTAACCCACTTAACATACAACTTTAAAGTCCAGTAATAGTTTGTTGAAATATTGAGACGTGAAACGTTTATATCTCTTTCCTTCTGTTGGAATTGATTCTCTTTTTATAAGACAGACTGAGGCAACTGGATATCTGTTAGACGTTTTGTTCGGTTGTTATGATAACTAAACTCATTTTTTTCGCCTGGGAACGTTAGAACTCACCAGCAGTCAATCCACACAACACACCACACAATAACCTTTATGCATTCATTTTTGTTCTGTCCCTCTACATGTTTCGAGCAATCATTTTTACCATCATCAGGGAGAGAAAAATACAAGTATAAAAGGCTTCTATAGAAATTTTCCTTTTGTACTTGCATTTTGTCTCTGCCTGATGATGGTCAAAATGATTGCCCGAAACATGTGGCGGGATAGAATAAACCTGAATGTGCGAAGGTTATAGTGTGGTGTGTTGTGCGGATTGACTGCTGGTGATTAATTTGCACAACGGAATGATGTTGCCTTAAAACGTAAGAAATGTTGACACGATGTGTGTGGAAGAAAGATTTCACAGAAGTCCATGGGAAACTTGTCGTATCATAATCATTCATAATTTGTTAAAAGAACACCACGAAATATTGTCTGTTATTTCTTTGTATTTTTTTTACACTTTCATATTTAAGATATATATTCTCACAGTAAACCTATGACTCTTCGCACCAACTCTGTCAACCTAATTTCCCATATTTTTTTATATACATGGGTCCGTGCATCGTGAATCGAATTTAATAATTTTCCAACAAGATGCGACTTATTCAGTTTATTACAGTTCTGTAGGCAGCTCTAAATGTTTCAGGTGTTGACACCCATCATCAGGAGCTCGTACAACTGTAAATAAACTGTAAATAAAGTTCCAACTCAACAACGAGAGCGGATGGTAGTAGATCCGGTTAATTAATGCCAGAAGCTGTATTTACAGTTGTACGAGCTCCTGATGATGAGTGTCAACACCTGAAACATGTAGAGCTGCCTACAGAAGTGTAATAAACTGAATAAGTCGCATCTTGTTGGAAAATTATTAAATTCCCATTATTACTTTACATATATATAGCAACTTAAATAATGTATTTTTCCTTAGGCAATGCTTAAATTAGCTTAATTAAATTTGCGATAATTTTTATAATTATAGAGTTGAAAGTTTTTGCTTATTTGGAACGGAAGTTTATTTTCACCCCTGAAGAGATGCAACAATTTTGCTTTCCCATGGGCATGAATGTTGTTTCTTGTATTGTCCATCATATTGGATTTTATTCCACAACCGTTTAGAAACTTGGTCTGATTTCGTCTTAAGGTGGAGAGTTGCTAATTTCATACCTTGGAGGGTCGTTTCAAAAGCCGGTTTCCGTCACTGGACCAGCGGTCCACCTGGAGACGGAGGGAAAACCAGTTACTCAAATGTTTGTGTGTGATGAAACCAAGTCGCTGGAGGGTTTCCAAAATGCAAAGTTTATCTTGTTGCATAAATTAGTAACAGGTCTGCACTGCGCTATTTAGGCTATATATTGTCATTATAGTATGTTTATAATTTTCAGACAGGATCCCTGTTGTGTTTGAGCATGTAAATAAATAAGAATGTAAACTCACAGTCCAAACACACCTTTGTCTACAAGCAACAATAAGCTACGTTTCTGCTATATGTAGCCACCATCAGGCTGAAATCAAAACCATAAGTAGGAAAAAACTGTAATACAATGTAATAGAAATATTGGGGACGAGACCTTGTCATGCTTTAAAGCTTTAACTTAAGATGAGATCTTGTCCATATTATTTTTATTGCATTGTATTATAGTTTTTCCTGCTTATGGTTCTGTATTCAGCCTGATGGTGACTACATATAGTCGAAACATGACTTACTGTTGCTTGTAGAAACAGTTGTGTGCGGACTGTGAGCTTATATTCTTCTATATTCACATAATATATTTAATGTATGCGCAAATATTTAAATTAATTTTTTGTTTATTTTTGTACTAATATCTACATTCAAATATAAACTTTGATGAAAATGATTACTTATATTGTATATTCTGTATGGGGAAATAAAGGATTTCCGATTTATGATTCGGAAGTGGAAAGCTATTTAATGTATTGCAGTTATTTCAGTTTTCGACTGTACTGTACTCATGTTACTCTTCATTTATAGGATTATAAGCCTGTTCGTCTGATACGAAGATGGTGTGAGTTGATGCCAGAGCATTCAAGATACTCCATCTCCATTGTTTTTATATTTCTTGCAACTTGTATTCCTTTTATGTGAATGTAATGTGTTATTTTCTAATGTTTTTATTCCCAGTTCTTTATCTGCTACTGTTTCTATACATGCGCCCATTCTTTTTATTTTATTTTTTATTATTTTTGTTGCGAATTGAAAAGGATGCCTAGACGCAGAGAAAGAAATTTGAAGCAAGTGAAATAACTTACGGACATAATAACAAGAAAGAGAAGGAGGACGAATCAAAAGCTCATGAAATGTCTGTCGAATTGAATTGCAAAATGGATATGAAAATTGCTTTCAAAGCTACTTCTTGCGGCTGTAAATGATTACTCTTGTCTTCTTCAGACAGTCTTACTATTTCTGTGTGTCTGTCTCCGTAACTAACTGCTCTGAGCTTCTTTGAAGTGATTTGTACCGTTGTAACTGTCATTCCATTTTCTTAAACTTTCAGATTATCGACTTTCATGATATTTGAATTTCATCTTTACCACTCTATTTTAAGATAACTTAAAATTAACATTTCTTTTTTCGCTTTGGCGTAGGAGTCGGATTTAAAATCCCCCCCTGCTACGTGTTCAGTAAGGCAACGCCAAGTTTGTTTCACTTTCGCACACTGCTTTTAAAATTTGTATCTCTTCACAGCGTTCATTTCACTGCTTTCCATTATCGAATGTGGGCACTTTGGTCTCTAAATATAGACTATGTTCTGATACGGTGATATTAACAGAGGACAGTCCTACGCGCAGTGCTAACACTATTCACGGTAAGATTATCATTAAACGACTCTGCACTTTGTAAACTCTATGTTTGTGCTTTCCGTATGAATCAGACAAACAGCTTTTATTTCCCTGTAGAGCAGGGGTGTAAAATTTGCGGCCCGCCGTGTTGTGTTGTGCGGCTTTGGCAAGATTTCTGAAGTACACTTGTATAGACCCATTACAAAAATTACAAAATAATTTAGGAGATTAGGCATACCATTTATTGTGACTTTTGCACATGGGGTCGGCGAGTCTAACCACAATAGTGAATGTGCCTCTTTGCGAACTAAGGTTGGTCACCCTTTCTGTAGGGTATTAAGCGATAGGTCCTCAGAGAGGGCATAGAGTTCATTTTCTGTGAGGCAGAAACTGAGGTTTTGTGTATAAATTGTGTAAAGGACAGTCATGATATGGTTAATCGATGTATCAGGTATCGTAATTACTGCTGCTGTAATTTACTGAATTTGAGTTATAAAATAGTTTTCATATTAAAAAATAATGCTAGGGAACACAGAAGTGGTGCATAATTATGTAACCCCAGGAACGTTTAGGTCTTTAAAGAGTGGGTTCACTTAAAGTTCGCCCTATACCAGCCATGAAGGCCCAGAAGGGGAGTAGCCTCTGCACTAGACGTGGGTGTGTTTTTAAGGCCACGCCCCAGCCGCTTCCTCGCCGGGAAGGAGACCTGGTACCCTTTGTACAGAAGGTTGGGTGCACCCGAGTCCGGCCTGGACGGATGGGGAAAATATCCCCCCAACGGGATTCGAACCCCAACTGTCCGGCCCGTAGCGAGTCGCTATACGGACTACTCTATCCCGCCCTTCCCCATTGTCGGTACTGAATTTAATGTATTATAGGGTTTTAACATACGAAGGGCTGTAGTTTCCTTATTTGCCTACAGCAATTGAAACGGTATTCTAAATACCCCATAACATATTTAGGTTATAAAACGTAATATTAAAAATTCAAGAAAAATTTTAATGATTTGTTGGAAACCTATCTATGTTTCTGCAGTCGGCAGTAAGATACAGCAAGGGGATGCTTCATCCACACAGCATTTTAGTGTGCAGGAACTGAATGTCATATTTGAAGTAGAGTATGCGGGAATTCTGTTACAAAAGAAAATAAGCATAAAATTATGGGCCCCACACTGCAACCAGACTTATTACTGGTTACGGCACTACTATGGGGTCCACCTTCCTTACGGTGCCGTCTTGCCCAGAGTGACGCGTATCTCTGTGGACGCCTAAGCTGCGATTTGCAGCAGACCCCGATGTCAGGCAAGCTGTCATCCCTTGGCTATAGACACTTAATACTGTTTTTTTCTACTCCGGGATAAAAGCCCTCATGCCACGGTGGCACAGATACTTTAGAGTCAGTTGTTACCACATCAAGATCTGTTGTACATCATGTACTACCTATGTGCAGGCCTAAACGTCGAAGTCAGAATACAGCTCTGCGCGTCATAGAGAGTTTGATATTTCGTGTTTTAAAGTTCCTTTACATTCGAGAAAGAGAAAAAATTGTCAATAACTTGTCAATAATAGTGTGAAGTTGACAGACATCCCAAATGTCTGCAATATTTCTGGTACTGCGGACGCAGCTGCAGTGTAGCCTAAATTTCTGGAATTTAATTTGCCTGTGTTATTCTTATAAAATAGGTTACAGTTAGGAAGTCCTAACTGTAATCTTCACAAGCCTGCAAAGTTTCGTGTGATCCGTAAGGCCGATGGCTGCAAGCAGGCAGACAGGCAGGCGCGGAGCGTCAATAAACACGAAGTTCTATTTCTGGTGTGAGTTTTAAGGCGAAGCCACTTGAAAACAGACCAGTATGCCGTATAGTGCTGTCGTAGCACAAGGCTTTGCAGCAGGGAAGCTGGATGTTCAACAAACATTATGTCTGTTAACAGGATAAAGTTTGCGACGTTCCAGTGGCCCGCCATGAACTGACCGGAGCCTGGATATCTGTAACATGGGGGAGACTAGGTCACTTTTAATGTCGTTCTTAAGCCAAAGGTGGACCCTCGGTGTGTTTGAGTCGAACACACTCTCCGACCCATCAGACTGCTCACACCGATGCATGTAAAACATACCACACTGCATATACAGCTGTCTCCCTGAAGATGAACACACGAGGTTCGAAATATGTAGGAGACTTCAGAAATGAAGTATTAATTTATAAAATTGTGCATTCGTTGGTTTGTGTTGTGTGATTGTATCACAATGCACGGTGCAAAAGAGCATAAAACACGAAAATGTATGGTTACCTCTTAAAAATGTACGTGTGTTGTTTAAAGGTTTCAAGTTGGTCTTTAATTTGCTAATTTAGGTTGATATAGTAGAAAGTGCGACAGTTCCTGCATCATCGTCGGGTGCTGCAAACAGAATAAGGAATAGCTCTTTTGAGGTGGCACACAGCGTATCCAAAAGTACGTATTTTAGGCAAATACGTACTTTTGGAATGTACACTTGTTTGTGGCATGCCGCAGATAGGATAAATATATGGTTAGTAAGCATTATTTTAGACACAATACGTCATTATTTCACAATTTTGGGTGTTTTAATGGCTTATACGTGTTTCTGCATCAGCGTGTCATGTTGCGAACAGGGCAGGGAGGAAACTTCTGAACTTTTATATCAAGAAGATTAGGAGGCAGCGACCGTTTTGGGGAAGTTAGAAGCTACGAAGGGGCAAAAAGTGTTACAGTTTTCTTATTTCACCATGTTATTGGAACTGGAGTGGTTTCGGGGAGCGGAGTGGCAAGGGAAAAAGAGAGCGAACGTTTCAGGTTATTGAACGGAGATGGTGGCAGTATGGGCGATGTGGATGTTTATGAGAATTCTGAAAATAGAATCGTACAGTAAAGTGTTTCCCCGCTACTTCCATCATGCCTATCTACGTGTGTATGTAATGAAGGCAGATGTATACCTCGACCTTTGTGCTTGTACGTTAATGGCCTGCCGGGGACTGACTCCGTGCGTAAACTACACAACAATTCGTAATCCGTTATGAATTTTACCGTTAATGGATCCGTGTCTGTCTGAAGCATTTCAACGAATCTGGTGCTGAACATCTTTCGCGATTTCCTGTTAAGCCTTTTAGTATGCTTGCAAATTCTTCTGTGTTTTAATTTCTTTTATTTCGGCCAGAAATATCGTTGGGCCCAGAGAAGAATGTCGGACGACGGGGAAGT
>Ga0123355_10008883_pt1 | contig 15216 bp, 6 predicted proteins | sample TergutEmb28metaG_3_FD_89872 | JGI IMG/M metagenome (GOLD analysis project Ga0123355, IMG submission 89872) | Embiratermes neotenicus P1 segment gut microbial communities from Petit-Saut dam, French Guiana - Emb289 P1 | ecosystem: Host-associated > Arthropoda: Insects > Digestive system > Gut ... | reverse complement strand
GACCAGCAGCACAGCCCCCAACACCACCCCCTCACCGCCCCCGCCCCCACCCCCGCCCCCGCCCCTACACCGCCTCTACCCTCCTCACGCCCCCGCCGCCGTCCCCACGGCCCCACGCCCGCCCCGCTCCCGCCCCCACTCTTTCTTTTGACGAAACTAGTGGGAACTCTAGCTGAAATTCAGAGGAAAATAATGTGTTTCACATCACTGTTTCTCCCCCACATTCTTCCTTACCTTTGATCATTTTATACAGCTTCCACTTCATATCTCTTGTCTACCCGAAAAAGATAATTAATTACATATTTGTCCTACAAATGTCGCACTTAGAACACACAGCTGCCACTTACGTCAATGTGTGAAAATACACGATTCCATTGGAATTAAGTGCAAATTTTATTGTATTACATAACGAATACCTATTTTGGCTGTAACTGCACATTGTTACAGGTGGATGTCTTCTGCCCAGAAACTCCTTATAACATATTTCGGGTAAGGCAGGGTAAGAAGTACCGATTCCGACTCGTTGGAGGGACGTGCACGTCATGCGCTTACAGATTCAGCATCGAACAGCACACCTTACTTATCATCGCAGTTGACGGATCCCCAGTCGAACCTGTACGCGTCAACTCAGTCGATATGTTTGGAGGTATATTGAGGAAGTATTACATATTACATACTGAAAAATTAGAATTTGGCAACAAAACAGAAAATTTGCAAAATACTCTTTCTGTAGAACCTACTGAAAATAGTCTGTAAATTCATGGTGTTTTCAGTTCACGGGTGGAGGTGGCATAGAAAGTGAACAGGAATTTCACATACGCGAGACAATAATAGATATACGTGTGTCTCGGCTTGTGACGATCAACGCCATCTGTCAGACACTAGGAGTAACAAAGCTTTCTGCCATTGAATGGCGTACCAGTCATCATGAAACTTATCTACATGGCTTAAGCTATAATATGTAATTTAAATCAATAGTAATATTTCCTTTCAAAAGAAAATTTTTGAAAAGCTCTTATGGTCACAAACTTTGCCGGAAACCGAAACGTGAATTTTCATATTCTCAGGAGCCATAGGCTGAGGAATTTGAGTCTAATTCCGGTCATTGACAGGAGAGTCTTCTATCTAAAGCATCCAGCGAGTTTTCAGTTCCCACCAGCCTCTTATCGAGTGGGTACTGGCTGGCTATTCCACGGGGGTAGAGCAGCTGGGGTGGAAACAAACGAATCACCTCCACCCAGTGTTGGGACTAAGAGTGCTTCGAGTTATACCTCCACTGCCCCATCTCTCTCAAGGCGTGGTGCTTATTTCAGCATAGGAATATTATTATCTTGTACTAATCCACAGCACGGATGAGCATTAAATTTAATTCTGTCTCTTTTGTGATATTTATTCTCAAATTATCTTTAAGATTCTAAATGCAATCTTAACGTGTTTCAGGAGAACGGTATGATTTCGTGCTAGAGGCTTCAGGAAAGCCTAGGAATTACTGGATACACGTGAAGAGTATCGGTAATTGTGAGGAACTTCAATTGTACACTCTAGGAATTCTTCGATACAATGGAGCCAAAATTAATACGCTTACCGATCCGGGATATATGGTCCATTCTGGAGGTAAGGTATGTATTGTACCCTGGAGGTTCACGTGGAACTTCAGTGCAAGACCTGGCAAAATTAATAACAGCGCTATCTTTCTTTTAAGAGGGCGTTAACTATAAAGCCTAGTTTTAGGACTGCAACTGGTCAGTGACTCGGTTACGGCTCTGGCGGGTTAGCCACTGCCTTCCATCCAAGGAGGCCAGACTCCATTGCAGAATATTACGTGTGGGATAATGATAGAAAAGGGGAACTGGGACAGACTTACTTTCCCAGTTATTATATATTGCCTTGTCAATTGTTATCCATTAATAGTTTAAATACATTTCTCTATTATCTGGGAGATGGACAATGGGTGCATTAGACAGCCCAGGATCACGAAGACAGTAGCAGAACTGGTAGTATTTGCCACCATATCGAGTCTAACTTAAGACTTTCTTGTCATAGGGGCAACTAAATAATCTCTTTGAAGTAATTTCCTTTCAGACGTGAAAATGTTATATTATGAATCAGATCACTGCCTTCTGGAACGAGACGCCGTGTATTTGATGATAGTTCCAAACAAAATGCATTATTTACGCCATTTATGATTGCTTGTACCAGGTCTCAGCACTGTACTGTATTGACTGTATGGAACTGGAATACTGAGCAGATTTTTTATACCCTCTGTGTACCTGATGACAAAGACGGAGCCATTCGCTGAAACGTTTTAGATTATTATTTTTGTCGAAGTGCATTTTTACGGAGTCAATTTCGATTTTTATCATAAAAATAAAAAGCTTACTGTTGGTTTCATTTCTACAGGTTATGAACGTTTTCAATGCAACCTGCAGCAATAGAAATACGGGCGTGTGCATAGACCAGCTGGTCAGTCTGTATCCTGTACCACAAAGAATCACAACCCGTGAGCCAGATGTAACCTTCAAACTCGCTTTTGGTTTTCATAAGTTCTCAGTGGACGAATTGTTTCAGCCTGGAAAATATGAAAGCTACTTCGGTGAGTGTGGCATTGACAAGCAAAGTTGAGAAGTGATCTGTCCGTCTGGATGCAGAGGATGTCAGTGTTTACTGTCGGTTGCTACTATCTGAAGTACACATGAAATTCGTAACCAGAAAGGAAGAGAATGTCCAGGGTGTTTCAGGTGATGTTTGTTGTTTACAAAGTGACAATAAAAGAGGTTTCAATCCAAAACGTTGGTAGTTCGCCGTCGTTGATTTTCCCACCACCGACTCATATTCAACGCAGTCATGTACTATCGAAGTTATATTGTCAGGTTACCAATTAACTAGCTCCAAGAAGCAAACGCCTTCATGAAAAGCTAATAGTTGCTCAACTAGTCCAGAAAATCCCACAATTTCGTTAAACTCGAGGATATATTGTTGTGTTCACAAGCGCCCAACTTTGTCTACTAGCCTCGAACAAGAAGGATTCAGTCCCTACCGTTCTAGCCTAGTTCTTTAAGATCTAATTTACTACGATCCACCTAAAACTTGATCCTCCCCGTGGCGTCTTTACTTCACCGAATCCCTGCATGAATTTTTATTCTCTTCCATAACACCATCCCACTTGTTTCATTGACTCCTAAGTAAGAAAATGAATTTTCCTATTTCTCATATTTGGCGAGAAGCACAAACTTTAAGCTCCTCATTGTGAAATTTTCTTCACACTTCTGATGCTTCCTCCTTCCTAGGCTCAAATATCTTCCTTAGAAACCCTTTTTTCAAACACAGTCTATTTTAATCTTTCTGTATGACAAAATAATTTTCACGGCAAAGTAAAGTCATAACCAAATTGTAAAAACTTAAAGGTAAAAATTTCCCCCTGGAACAGACCACGAAGGCCCAGAGGAGGAGTAGATGCGTATCTCTCCTCTTTCTTTAACCTCCGAACTAGATGTGGGTGGGTGCTCAACGCCACGCCCCGGCCGCTTTAGCCCCGGGAATGCTACAGTACAGATTGCGTAGGAGGCTGGGCGGGTCCCAGCGCCGATCTGGACGGAAGCAGAAAGTCTCGCCTTCACCGCGACTCGACCCTTGGACCGTCCAGCCTGTAGCAAGTCGCTATACCAACTACGCTATCACGGCCCACATGATCAAAATTGTAGTCCTAAATATGTAATTTTCACTCCTGCGTAGTAAATAGGCTGAAATAGATTTCTGGAGAGAATAGTAGCAGGAGCTTTGCATATTGGATCTGCTCTTAATTATTTCGTATATGCGATGCTGCTTTGTTTTTGTCTTTCCAGACCTTTTGCTCTCTGACACATTTTAACCTACTTACTCTTTTTAAGTTGTGATATTGCCTTGCATTATGATTAGGAGGCACCAACATGCACTCAGTTTTCTCAACGTTTCTGGACCGACTTCCCAACTAGCCCATAATAAAGCTTGTATTTTTTTCGTAACACTATTTAGATTTTCGCCCACTAATTTAACATCATCAACTAAGACAGGAAGCTGATATGTCCCACTTATTCTCTCGGACTCTGTTGGTGTTCTTGGACTTAACTGAAGGGCAAAACTGAAATTTTGGCCCGCCTTGTTCTGCTATTTGGCTTACGTCACACGCACTACTAACTTAAGTTCTGTGGGGTCCAAATAACATGAAAGTGGAAGCACATTAAAAAAATACACAAACGCAAGTCCAATAAGATATACAATTTCAAGAATATTTTGTGTATCAAAATGACTACAACAGTTAATTAAAGAAAGACAAGAGACCTATGACTCACATTACTAAAATACAAACAATAACTGGCCATTGTGTAAAAACGAATTCAAAGGAACCTAAAAACACGCAAGAAATTTACCCACTTAATCGGCACGGTGATAGAATTTTTCTTCTTGTGGCGCGACTGCCCTACTCGGGACTAGGCCGCCTCATTGTAGAAGTTTCTGGATCACAAGCAGTTAGACACACCAACTTCGGTAGGACTCCTTAGCACGAGGGATCAGCCTATCGCAGAGGCCTCTACCTGAAAACGCAAAATATTCACAAGACACAAGACTTCCATGACCCGGCGGGATTTGAAACCGCAACTCTAGCAAGTGAGCGGCTGCAGACCTACGCTTTAAACCACGCGGCCATCAGGGTAATGTAAAACAATCATATAAAAAAGCTTACCGAAGCGTACCAATCGAGTCCTTGAGAACGGACCTCGCAGCCTCAGCGGAAAAACTTGTTTGAAGGTCTTCTGCGACCAAATTTGGAAAACCATCGTTCAGGTCATTGACGAGAGGTCAGAAAGTAATACTTTCTGTGATAAAGAGTCTCGGGAAACATCAACGATAGGGAAGGAGCAAAGGAGGAAGCGGCGAAAGGTTGCGCAAACAACATTGCGCTGTGTCTCCAAAATGACACAAAAATGGCGATGATTTTTTTTTTCTGTTTCAGACTATTAAGATTAGAAAATGTGTCAGACAAATCTTTTCTACTCGGACTCCAAATCTCCAACTACATTCTCTTGTTTGAATGTTATTCTCGGTCTCTCAAGAGGACCCTTCCATTAAATTTCTTCGATAAACATATAATTTACGTATACACTTGTGCCTCTCGCTTGTCCATCACATTATTCTTCATTTGGAAACATTAACTCCGTGAAAAATACTGTCTTTTGAGAAACTGGCGGTCACCGAACTCAGTAAATTGTTTGCTTCTTTGAAACCTATGTTTAGAAATTTCCACTCCTGGACTACATCCTGAAACAAAGGGAACTATTTCACGTGCTGACAATGTATTCTTTGAATATCCAAATTTAGCATTAGCGTACCATAATCCACTCAAAATTATACGTATATTTCTTATCTTCTCAAAAGCAATAGGTTTAGGATAACAGAATTCGTCGCATTTGATAACCCCTTGGATTTTTCTCGCTAACTCAATGCAGTAGAGACCCACTGAAGAAACAACAGCTGTTGATATGATCGGGAAGTGTACTTTTTATGGAATCCGAAGGTTCATTTGCATCTTCACAAGAAGGGTAAAAAAATAAACCTTTTTCGTTACAGAACCAAGAGACAACGTTTTGCTCAGCAGTGTCGTCAACAACATTAGTTTTCATTTACCGTCATCGCCACTTCTCAGCCAGCGAGGTGACGTCAGCCAAAGTGTTTTCTGCCCCACGGGATGTGATGGAACGCCGCGATGTCCTTCCGGTTCTGAGGGTTTCTGTAAATGTGTACATGTAGTCCGGATTCCGCTTCAAGCGGTAGCTCAGTTTATTCTGATTGACAAAGGTAAGCGATAATTAACAAACTAAACTGACTACATCATTTGCAGGGCGTAACGGAATGGTTTCTACAAAGTTTTTGGGGTTGTAGGAGAGTGAAGAAAAGGCAGTTTGAGACAGGTTCATGTGGTCGGAAACGTCTCATTCATCCTGAATTCGGCGCGGTATTGCAGCTGGGGTGATAAGCAATCCTTGAGATTTGGCTTTAGGGGCCATAAGTTTCTTTTAATTTTCATTTCGTTCTCAGTTACGTTTATCGGTTTTATACTGTGTGTAGAATTCTTGTGGTATTGTTTTCTATTAATTCACAAGAGCCGTTCGAAGTGGCTGCCACTGACTTTACAGTACCATATTGTGGCGCCCTCTGTCGAACATCCCGGTCTTGTGAATAGTTTCGCACGCCGCTAGAATACTAACTACCAGACCCTCTTCTATTTTCATGGGTGTATCAGAAATGAGACTTCTGGGATGACCCTAGTGGAAGAGGTCAAACGGGGCCAGATCATGTGGTTGCAGTGGCCAGGCGACACCTCTACCAAACCAGCGATCACGAAACACTGCTTCGAGATGATTTCTCGCAACATATGTACAATTATAAGAAAACTTATACGTAAAACCAGGAATTTGAGCCTCGAAATTTAGTACACAAAATGGTGCGGTTAAACATATATAATTAAACCAATAAATGCACACGTATATATTTTGTCACAATTATTAACTACCAACATATTTCGATAGCTTTTGCCATAATCACTGGGGTAGCTTTACCAGAGTATTAACTGCCAAATTGTACCAGTGGAACCAGTGAAAGTTACGAAAAATGTCTCAAACTCTCAAACGATCCGCCTTGTGATACACACCTCTAGGGAGTCAACAAGTTGTGTATTAACTACATACAATAATACACCCACCTTTATTGGTTTTAACAAAAAAAATTGTGTTTTCAGTAATACATAAGTTGACAGTGTGTGGCCATTTGGAGAGTTTGAGACATTTATCATAAGGTTCAGTAGTTCCAATTATTCAGTTTGACAGTTTATTGTGTTCTTAGTTCTCTTGCAAAGCAACTATGATGATGATCACACAAGAGAAGGAGACGTGTTTGTAATTAGTAATATGTGACAAAACATACTGCAAACATTGCATTAGTTGGTTTTTTACATAAATTTATATGTTTCTTTAATGTACGAATATGGAGCATATTAAGTATATAAAATTACATTTATTCTTGCAAACAGTGATGTAATTCTAACTTTTTCTTCTCTATCTGAAAAATGATTTAATTACTTTAAAACACCAAGTCTGTATTTATACCCATGCTGGTGGCGATTACAAATTTAGATTATATAAGATTCTATATTAATTGCTATAAGAAAGATTATGTTCTTTATTTTGACAGGCGGTGGCGGTATTAACCACCCGTTTCACATGCACGGATATTATTTTAACGTTATTGCAATGGGAAAATTTAAGAATGGACAAAATGAAGATGATGTAATTGAAGATTTGCGCCGTGGAACTTTGAAAATTTCGAAGTCTCCAGCATTTAAGGATACAATAGCTGTACCTGCCTCAGGATACAGTGTAATCAGAATCTTCACTGATAACCCAGGTAAACATATTGACTATCAAAATTACAATAATCCGATACGTGAGACCGTGTAGTTTGTAGCATATTTAGCGACGCATTGAGTCTCTAGGCTACATATTCTCGACGTTAGATGAATGAATCAGGAATATTGGTGGAATGATAACCAGCAAGGGAATACCGAACTCCTCGGAGAACACCATCTTCCATCACCACTTTCTGGCCACAAATTCGCTACGGATTTCTAGGAGATCTTAACAGACTTTCGTGCGACTAATTAGTATGATCATAGAAACAGCACCTTCTTCCGAAATCTTGTAAAAATCTGCCAAACTACACGGCGTCACATCCCATAAGGTCATCAACTTTATCCAAATAAGGCACCGTGAAAATTCGCTTCACACTTTTCGATTTGATATTTGTGCTGTCGACATTCTTATGTTTTAACTGAAAATTTTAATGCGTGTGCAAATGTGTGGCTGTGTTTTTATCCACTTTCTAAGCGACGGACAATTTGTGGGCTCTGCTTTAGCTACTGAGAGGATTCCTTGAAGACGGCATCTTGGGTGTGCCGCAACATGTAGGAGACTTCCTAACGTCTGGTGTGTATGTATTTAGTGCATGTAAACTTGGTTTTATAAATTAATTTCTATACAACCCAAGATACATACAATATTAAAGTAAAATTAAAATAAATTATCTTTTCTAAAAGTTTAGTTATAAAATTCTGTATGTGAGAAAGATTCCTGTGCTGAAAACATTACGGAACCAATATATGTGGGAAAGGAGGCATAACTCCACTCATTCTCAATCTTCGCATTACATGACGTGATGCATCTTTCAGACTGCCACTTCTTCATGTCCGAGGTAATTCTGGGTACCGTTGCTAAAACCAATTCGTGGAAAAGAAAGAAATTTTTGTGCATGGCAGCTCAGAGGAAACTTAATTTCATATGGGGAACATGACCAGCCTGTAACCGGTCACTGTACTGACCGAGTTACCCTATTCTTAAAAACAGTACTTTTTACATTAGAACAATCTAAGGTATAAGCAACGCTGTTTTGTCTAGCCATATTCTCAGGCCGATACTGCCTTAAGCCCTGAAGCTATTCAAAGTTTCACATTCAATGTTAGAGCACGCACCTCCTACTTTAACGTCAATAGCTCCTCGCTTTTCCTCTTCAGTGAATACGTGTGTAATTCCTAGAACACACAGCTACTTCTTTTACACAAACAACATTAATATATTGATCGCTGCAAAGAAGAGACAAGGTGCTTTCAGTATAACAGAAACTGGCTTCATGAGTTATACAGAGCTGAAATATATGTAACTTAGATATGAGAATTTTACAAGAGTAACATTAAATGGGATATGAAGAAGTCAACGACTTCATCTTAACATGCCGGTTTTCATAGGAAATTGTAATTTGAAATGTTACAATTAAAACCAACCCTCTCATAGAACCCGTGCGTGTCAGGTACCTAGGGTCGCAATTCTAATGAATACGTTGAGACTAAGATCTGATGATTTGGCTCTATGTGGGATAAAGTGGCGGTATTTTTAAACACAATTACATTAGTTTGTTAATGGATATGTAAAGATGGAGAATTGCTTAGGCAGCTGAAGGAGTAGACCTTCTTCTAGTTTTGTTACAATTTTATATTCTCTGCAGACATTCTACGTGTATCATAATTGATAATTTATCAAATACAGATTTTTATCAACCATAGTGTTATGGGTTAGAAAGGGGTCTCCTCATAAAGAAGTCGTCTCATTATGTTTGAAACTAATTTACATTAAGTTCATGCCAAAGCTTGCATGCAAATTAAACACAGAAATAATACTACAATACCTCAAAACAAATGACGAAATAAGACGATAAATAAGTATGAGTACATAAAGAAAACATATTTATTATTGATTCGGATAACATTGATTTAAATTTTGTCATGAATCAAAGAGACAAACATTCCCAGTCAGTGTATCAGTATTTTCTAGCTGGCAGAAACATGTTAATTGCCTGAGAATAATATGGAGAGTTCAGCAGCCATGAAAACGGAAACAAGCCGACAACAGCTCGTACTCTGTTGCTAATAATGCTGCAGCAAAATTAGTCGGAAACTTAACAGGAATAAGTTTGAAGTCCGGTCATGTTGAGAAAGTATGTTGATGTTTTGATGTGGATCACGCTTGTAATTTAGGCAGGGCGGTGCAGCAGGTGGCCAACTTGAAATCCCAAAACTCCTCTCTATTTGTCTTCTGACACACTTGCGGTAACATTTCAGATTATTTTCTTCAATCGTGAACAACAGCAGCACAGCAGACGCTCTGTAGACAGACATATTTCCATCCGTGTACTATACAACATGACATTAAGGACACTTTATCAGTACAGTGACTAGGCCACGGACTGGACGACCGAGTAAGCGGGGTCCAGTTCCGGGCAGAGAAAAGGACTCCTTTCCACAGCGTTTAGAGGGTCTCTGGGTCACACCCAGTCCACTATTCAAAGTGTTCTGGATCTCCTTTTCTCTGCAGCAAAACTTTCACTGGTCAGGCACCAGCAGTGTTTAATGAGATCAACTTTTGTGTTCCGGCATTAAAATCCCTCTGTTGCTGCTGACGGTCTGAGTTACTTTCATTTTAAATTGTCATCACTGTTCCTTAGTGAGACAGCGTTTTCCTTTCCGTCCATAAAGAGTTACATTATCGGGACATGGGCATCTCATGTGGCCAATAAATGTTAATAAGAAAGGGTGTAGATACAGGCCTATTTCCAAACTTCCCTACAAATTTATGGCTTGTTTACTTAAACATTGAGAATTTATCTTTGTTTAAGGTACGTAACACAATTATACGTACATACAAAAACTACAGTAGTTTAAAAATACACAATTGAAACACTGCATATAAGAAGTCCCTTGCTTCTATCTTGGTAACAACTGTACACAAGGTGATATGTTTCAGGTTACTGGTTCTTCCACTGCCACGTGGTGTACCATGCTGCAGCTGGTATGGCCCTCGTGCTTCAAGTGGGTGAAGAAGGCGATATGCCTCGTCCTCCAGCCGGTTTCCCCAAGTGTGGTGACTTTGTTCCTCCAGTGTATGGCCACGCAGAGCGGACATTTCCGTCCCATAATATTAGCAATAACATACTGTCGTCTGCACGGTACAGGATGTAGGCCTTATTGTGGTGTTGGACGTTTCGGCAGTGGCTATGTTTACTGCCTTCTGGGTTGCCCTACCGTATAGTATGCTAGATAGACGGCGACTTTCGGAATTTCCCCCAACTGCGGAATAGAAAAATAAACTTCCTTTCGTACAGACCTGGTAGTTAGGAGATCAATATCAACGTTGTGGAGGAACACGCTACCTTCGTCTTTATCTCCAATTTGTGACCTTAAGATTAGTAGCAAGTTCCTCCGAAATACTGGTGCCTACCTACACAGCTACTTTGCATTTTCCAGATTAAGTGGATGCAGCAGGTTTTTGCGACACTTTTGTATCTACCTAACAACAACGTGCTTTTTACGACATCGAGTCGTTACATGTAGTCTGTATGGAAGCCATCTCATTGTGTTAATTAATGAATAAACTAAACTTATTTCGTCGAACACAACACAGTTTTATTTTAATTCAAAAATTGCGAAAACTTCAATACAAGAATCTAAAGGAAGATGGGACCTTCCTCTAGATATTTGAACTAACTGATGGAATAACACTGACAGGTGACAGCAACCTTTATGGAAGCCATCTATTTGTGCTAATTACTACACAAACTGCATTTATTTCGTCGAAAATACTTTATTGTAAATTCAAAATGTGCTTAGGATCTTCTTTTTGAGATTCTTGTACCGACTGATGGAATAATATAAGCTAGTAACAGCAATATTTCTGGAAGCCATCCCGTTGTGATAAATTAATTTTGAATTAAAATAAAACTGTTTGTATTACACGAAATAAGTGTAGTTTATTCCTTATATGCACCTTGAAGACGAAGGCAATACATTTCTCAGAAATTTGGTGCAGGTCTACAAGATTATACGTTGTTATTAAAATTAATCTCAGTCTTATTCTCTGAATAATAGGGCAATGAATTACAGCGAAATGTTGTTAGAACAGCTATCTGCCAAATTAGAGAGCGTGTACGGCAGAAAGTCTAACCTTCTAGACAGAACTCCGAGGTAATAGTTTCTTCCGGAACGCGCAGCGTCGCTACGGCACCTACAGCAGTACGCACATCAGTCTACACTGAAGATACAGACAACAGATTTTCCCGATACGTCGGTACGTACCTGCCAACTGCAAGTCGTCACATGCCAGAGGACCAAAACCTTATAATTTTACATTGTATTTTGAGTCAATAAGAAACTTGGTCTCTCGTCTCACTGGAGGAACAGAATGTGAGGATGTGGAAAAACAGTTGTTCAGAGGAAAATTTGCCACAGATGGGAGAGATGATATTGAGACACAGAATAAGAGAACGTGCACGTTTGTTTGTTGTGACTAAATATTATTGGGATTATAAAATTAAGGGAAGTAAATTAGGTTACAATATATGGGGCAGGAGAGAAATTTGAAATGCGAAAAAAAAACTTTGTTCAGAAGCCTTGGAATGAAGAGACCGTTTTCAGGAACTAGAAACACACACGGGAGGATAAATGGTTACTAAAGAAATAGGATGTAAAAGTGTGGTCTTGATTCGTCCGACGTTTAATGCATTAAGGTACGCGATACCTGGTAGTCTGGTGAGTGGCGTTCTGCGTCGGTAGACTATACCAAACTGCACGGCGTCGTATCTCACAAGTCAGCAGTCTCTGCGGTCACTAAAGAAAGAACTTAAAATTTCGAGTAGAATCATCTTGGTCAGGCTAGGGCCGTGCAAGGGCTTTGCGAAAACGACGTACAATCTTCGTACACTTCTGTCAACATGAGAACCAGAGAATGCCAGGCGAGATACCCTCGTGATAAAATAAAAGCAAAATTTAAAGTGGCAGTTGGTGGTATTGTGGAAGGGCACACAGAGGCAGACATAATTTGTGTCTGTTCTTTTCCTGAATATAGTACAGGGCGAAATTCTTTCGGTTAAACTAAACGCAGTGTTCCCTCGCAGTCAGAATATAATTTTTCAGTTTTGGAATGACAGCTCTAGCCGAAGTAAATAGTTTCAGGTTTCATGTTTCTGAAAGTAAATGTTTTCTGTGTCCCTGACCTCATAGAGCTGACAGTCACTATACATATTCAGCATTGTGCAAGTTATTGATTGAAACCCTAGCTACCAAGAATCGTGTAAAGGCAATACTTTTTGAAGACCATTGAAGACGTAGGGAGTGTGAGAGCGACCCGGTGACCCAATTGTGTCACCGCCAGACAAAACTTTAACTTGAGCATCTTCCAATCCTACGTTACGTGACAACAATTTTACTGAGTTAAAATTGTGCCTTGTATTTATTTACGGGTGTATTTCATATTTATAATACATTTCCAAAGGAACAAAAGTATTTCAAAAACATAGTAAGTACATTCTGGACGTACTGCAAATTTTAAAAATTTTAAAACCTTTAAAATCTATACAGTTTTGTATATACATTTGTTAATAAAGAATTTTAACCACTAGATCCCCGAATATAAAAATTACTGAAGGCAAATAAACTTTAAATGACATCTAGGATTATAAGATGGCGATTATGAAGGCTATTTGCTCGTCTAGCTTCACGCAGATCAGTCAGATACGTGGTTAACGAAGAATGGAGGGAATTTGGTGCCTTCATACCCATTGTGGGAGAATAAACCTGGACAGGTTCCTGTGCAATACATATCTATCACAGCACTTGCAATTATATCTCAGAAGACAACAGTCTTTGGAATAAGAGGATGGGAATTTTTTGTACGTTTTACCTGCTATGTGTTTTCTTCACAGAATTGAGAAAACCCCGTGATATGAACAAAGATGTAAAAACAGCTTAAAGACGGTTGAGAGGCGAGGAAAGGATCATCACGAATGGAGCAGGGAATTACAGTTAACAGTTTTTTTTAAAGTAACAGCCGTTTCTACATTTTTACATGGCAGTAAAACTTGGATTAAGAATGATAAAAGTGCAAATAAAATTCGAGAAGGGAAATGAAAATTTTAATACTTGTCGAAGAACTACATTTATGGATTTCCTCCACTTCCTAGTATTCTAAAAGCAACGATCTTCAGAAACCCGGTTCCCATATTAACAGTAACACAATCTACTCAGCCAGTATGAGTAAGTGTAACCTCAGCTTTTGCCGTCAGGGCAGAAGATATTTGCTTCCCAACAGTGTTTGTAAAAAATTGATAATCAGGCTCCAGAAACCGTAATCCTTCATGAACTTTACCATTATCAGAACCCCGTAAAAAAGTCAAAGTATATACCAAGTTCGAAAAAATTAAAAGTGAGGACAGTCCTACACGAAAAGAGTGAAATTTGCATTCAGTAAACAATAAAACAAACTACAAACCTACAGGAAAGTGTTTAGATATTCACGGTAGTTTGGAAACTCCACATCCAAATTTGAGTTTAACCGTTTGGCGCCGGAATTATTATTTTTTTTTAATTTTAGCACACACTGTATATAAAATGTGAATAAAACACGAACCAAATACGTTAGAATTATGAAACAAACTGCATTTTGAAGAGAAAGAAATGAAGAGTTTAAAATATTCCGTACCTGTATTTGTTGAATAAATATATAAAATGCAACGTTTAGATGTTAGCGGTCCGGTACGACCGCTATAGGGGTCGTTATGTGTCAAAGGGTCAAGTATCCAAAGGACGTAGCTATACGGACACTTCGTTTAAAGAAGAATATAAGAGGGGAAACTGCAAAACCCTAAGCCGAAAAATAGAGAAGACCTCTTCCAGGCAAAGTGGTCAACATAGTCCTCTACCCTGTGTCAGATACAAGGAATAACTGCTAGTTTGAGAAGTTATAACGTAACTTCTAAATTTCTTCTGTCTATGAATACGTGAAACTTTTATCACAGTCCAAACCGTGTTTCATTATGATGTAAATATGACGTCAGGTAATTCTATTATTAATTTGCTTATTTTATGTTAGTTTTTATATATTAGAGCGCTTCGATGCAGTTAGTTGACACGTGTTTGAGGAGGATCTTCTTTACACGTAACTTCTACCGCACATGGAGACAGAGGCACAAAACAGAAGCCAAGAAACTTGTCTGCTGTAAATATAAATGTAAATTATCGGATGTTAGAAGGTATATTGCGAAGTTTTGTAATTACAGTTTTACTGTTGTACAGCTATACACTTATGGTGTAGAATCCTTAAGTTATGCAAGAAAAATTTGCAAACCGAACACGCAAAACCTGTTTCATTTTTCATTAAGTTTGTTTTTAATTACACCTTGAATCCACCTGTTCTCTGCCGCTAAGGGAAGCAGGCCAAATGTTTGCTGTATTTCTTGAATTAAACGTTTTCTTTCTTGCACATTATTATAATAATGGCGCATATTTTCCCAAATTCCCTTTAAATATACTCGTCAGAGGAACGCAGTGCCTGTTTTCATTTCAATATGAGGCAGCACTAAATGACTGGCGCACTTAGCACAAATAATATCTAAACAGAAGACTATTTACGCACAGCGACTGTACTGCAGTTCCGCCGATATTTACGCACAGCCACTGTACTGCAGTTCCGCCGATATTTACGCACAGCCACTGTACTGCAGTTCCGCCGATATTTACGCACAGCCACTGTATTGCAGTTCCGCCGATATTTACGCACAGCCACTGTACTGCAGTTCCGCCGATAT
>Ga0123355_10008882_pt1 | contig 15217 bp, 9 predicted proteins | sample TergutEmb28metaG_3_FD_89872 | JGI IMG/M metagenome (GOLD analysis project Ga0123355, IMG submission 89872) | Embiratermes neotenicus P1 segment gut microbial communities from Petit-Saut dam, French Guiana - Emb289 P1 | ecosystem: Host-associated > Arthropoda: Insects > Digestive system > Gut ... | reverse complement strand
TCAACAAGTTTACAAATTTTTTGTATTTCTAAAGGAATATCTATACCCTTTGGGCATAGTTTTAAACATGGTTTATCTACACATCTGCTACATAATTCCGCACTTTTATGAATTCCTAAATTTAACTTTTTTAATGCCCAATAACTTTTGCCCAAAAAATAATAATTATATTGTCGCAAAAGTATATGAATTTCTGTACCATACTTGCAAACACAACGTTGGCAACGATCACAGGGTATGGGCGCAAAATATTCTTCCAAAGTTGTAATAACTTTGTTAAACGAAAGGCGATTATTTTCATTTGATTGATGTGATTGAGAAGATTGATATGAGAGTGAAGAATCTACTTCTTCATAAGTGCCTAAGCCAATAATCGCGCTGGATATAGGGTAAGACAAAACTGACGAAATTAACAGCACTGTAGAAAAAAAGGCAGGCAAAATGCCCGCTGCATATACCTTGTTTACTAAAAAACCTTTTTGTAAAAAATGAGGATTATGTCTTACTCTGTCAAGCATACCTCGCTCAAGGACATTACCACAACCCTGTAAAACATCAACTCGTTTATCATTTAACCCACGCAATAATATATCATAATAATGAGTGGCAACACCAACAAACCGAATTTTACCCATTTGTTTTAGTTCAAAAAGTGCATCAATTGCGCCGCCTGTTTCAAATGTATCGTCCACATTACCCAAATCAACTTGGTGTACAAAATAGATATCTGCATATGTTCCCAAATTTTCACAAGAGGTAATAACAGCGTCATACATCTCACTACCTGTAAAAAATCGTGCTTTATCAGAAATAATAATATTTTCTCGTCCCACTAGCGATGCAAATACACCTAGTTTAATTTCTGCATCACCATATTCTGGAACAATAGCAGTATCATACAAATTACAGCCTTTATCATAGGCGTATTTCATAATGGCTACAGCTTCCTTGGTGCTGGGGCTGTAATAACTGGGCAATACTGGAACATTGCCGCTTAAAATGGGAATCGTACCAAAAGCAATTTCAGACACCATTATCCCTGTACTTCCAAGTTTTCTATATTTCATTCCCATTTTCATAATGCACCATAATTGTGTGCAGAACGTTGTACCCATTGGATTGTAGCAGGACTCCATTTAAAAGCATCTTCGTCAATTATCACATCTTCTGGCAATTGAACAAATTTTAAGGACTTACATCCAATAAATGCCTTTTTGCCTACAAGAAAAACATTTGTACCATTTGTAACGGCTTCAAGCCATTTGCAATTTTCAAATGCCCGCTCTTCTATAGTGGTAACATCACTAGTTAATATAATACGGGTTAGTAAATTGCTATCTTTAAAAACACCATCACCAATACTTTTTATTCCCCTTGGCAAAAACAGAGTTTCAATATTGCCTGTGCATTCATATAAATGCCCGTTTTCGTCAACCTTAAAACAATTATAACATTCTTGGAAAATTTGTTGTACTACTTCTGGCAAGCCCTCTTTTTCGTACTTTTCGTATTTTTCGTAATCAATCCCATAGGGTGATAATTCATAGGTAATAGTATCCATAATTACATATTGTAGGTTAATACAATTGCGAAAAGCAAATTTATTGATTTTAGTAGTCCATGACGAAAACTCAACACTAAGGAGTTTACTATTGTTTGCAAATGCCCACCCTGAAACATATTTTACTGTATCAGGAATCACCACATTACCCTCACAAAAAGAACCATCAATAAGATTATCATTAACAATAATTGTTAATGGTTCTTCAGAAAATTTTAGCAAACTTATTTTATCTTTCAGCCAAAATGTCCCCTCAAAAACTCTACCATCAATGATAGTACAACTTTCTGGTATTGTTATAGTGTCAACCCTGTCACAATCTTTAAAAGCATCTTCTCCAATACGTTCTATACCTTCTGGAATATTTACTAATCTCCCGTTACAATGGTATTTCTCCAACACTTTGCCCGTTATAGCGAAGGAGCTAAGTGCATCCAGATAAAGGGATTTTACGAATATTGGAAGTTCGTCAGTGATAATAAAATCATAGCCATATTTGCCTATGTCATACGTTTTTTCACCAATACAAATAAAGCGTATATTAGTGCAGTCTTGAAATGCATAATTTTTATATTTTACACTTGATGAATCTGGAAAAGCTAGTGTTGTTAGATTACCACAACTTAAAAATGCATATTCTTCTATTTCTATTTTACCAGCTTTACCCAGAAACGAAAAATCGCTTAATGAATTGCAATGCCCAAAGGCATTTTTACCAATATAGGCAACATTATCAAAGCTAGTAAAGGATAGTGACTCGCATCCAAAAAACGCTTTTTCACCAATAATTTTAGTATCAGGGCTATGAAATTCTTCTAAATCTATACATAACTCAAATGTACTCTTCTCAATTTCTGTTACATTTGTTAAAAAAACTTTTAATAAGGAACTACAACCACTGAATGCATACTCTTTTATTTCCAAAGCGTCAAGGGCTACTCTTCCAAGTTCTGTACAATCTTTAAACGCTGCCACACCCACATATGACAATTGGGAATTAAACCACAAAAAGTCCAAATTTTTACATTTCCAGAATGCCCTACAACCAATACTTTTAAGGCTTTTTGGAAACTTAACAGCGGTAATTTTTTCGTTGCCACAAAATGCATATGGTGCAATAGTTGTTACACCTTCTGGGATTATCAGCATTCCATTACAATCTCCACAATGTTTGCCATAAATTACAGCATTGTTAAATATTACAGGTGTATTTTTATCCAAATTGCTATTATCAAATGGAATAGTTTTATATTCGCAACCATTAAATGCCTGTGTTTCAAGGATATGATTATAACAACCATTAATTAACTTATCCCCAAATGGAGTATCTTTAAAGGCATTAAATCCAATAAGTTGCATAGATTTTGGTATTACAACGGTAGTTAATTTCCCGCACTTTAAGGCAAACCATTTGCCAATAGTGCGAATGCCCTCGCTGAATGTAATATGTGTTAATTTATTACAGCCAGAAAAAACAGAGCTAAAATCGCCTGTTTCGTTTTCAACTATCACAGATTTAACGCCTGTTTCCGAAAATGCGCATTCTCCAATATATGACAAAGTTTTAGGTAGAGTAATTTCTTGTAGATTACGGCATTTATAGAAGGCAAAATAACCAATATATGTGAGTTTTTCGCCTATATTTATATGATTTAAAACGGTACAGCCATTAAATGCATGATGTTCTATTTTATTTAACGACTCACCCCATTTTATTTCTATAAGGCTTCTGCATCCATAAAATGTATTTTTTCCTATGGTAGTGATTAGATTAGGTAAAATAATCCGTAGTAACTTTCCACAATCTTCAAAGGCGTGTCGCCCTAGTCTGTGTATGCTTGCTGGTATATTTATGGACTGTAATGCCTTACAGCCCGCAAATGCACTGTCATGAATTTCTTCCACAGATTCAGGCAAAACAATATGCCGAATGGTGTCAATTTCGGCAAATGCTTTTGCTCCAATAATAGTGATTCCTTCTGGTACAAAGACCTTTTCTTCTTTGCCATAATATTTGATTAATGTAGTGCCACTTATAAAAAAATCTCCATGGATTTGCTTGTGGATTAATTTAACAATTGGATGTGATGCCTGAAAATACGACATTCCTGTGAGGTCATAAGTTAAATCATTGGCAAGTATTACTTTTGTTAATGTTGTACAATTTCTAAATGCATCTTCATTTATTTCTACATCATCATTTGTAAATTGAACAGTTACCAAATTATTGCAATTGCGAAAAGCACGACTGTCGATTTTTTTTATTGAGGGTGGTAATTTAATGGATATTATCCCTTTCATATTTAAAAAGCAACTTTTCCCAATTGTGGTTATTCCATTGGGAAGTGTTACATGTTTCATATTAAAAGCGAAGGTATCAAGTGTTGTTCCTGTTAATCGTAAAATACCAAAGGCATTTAAAATTATTGCCCTAATAATAGCTGGGTAGTGGGTGGGATTGGGTGAGGTTGTATGGGTGGGTATATCAAAAGATTCTGCACTATCTACAATGTGATGCAACATGGCTGGGCTATGAGGAAGGAAAAGAGGACCAGCATGAAGAACTTCAATAATTTTATCTAAAATATACTCATGTTCATCTATATAAATTTTTGATAATCGAATGCAACCTGTAAATGATTGATTTAAAATAATTTGAGGGGAAAAAGCCTGATTAAATGCCTGTTCCAGTTTGCTTGAAATTTTTAGGCATGTAAGGCTGTCATTATTTTCAAAAGTTTGCCCATGCAGTTTAGTAACACCTAGCATCTCCACTGTTTCCAGATTGTCGCAATACAAAAATGCAAACTTGGACAATTCCGTTACAGCTTCTGGTATACATATTGATTTTAATGCATGGCAACGATGAAACGCATATTCCCCAATATATGAAAGTGATTCAGGTAATTCAATTTTTGACAATTTACGGCAACCTTTAAATGCATTGGCTTCTATGGTTGTTAGTGTGGAAGGAAGGGTTATTTTTTCGATGGATGTAGCAGCTTTAAAAGCATTTGCGCCAATAATGGTAATGCCTTCTGGTACTTCAATTTCTTTTATCTGCTTGCCTGTATATGCCTCAAGTATTGTGCCATTTATTACTAAGTTTTGGTTCATTATTCACCTCGTTAGTTACTAAGAATGGTCAAAAATTTTATAAAGAACCTCTTTTAATTCTGAAATTTCCCCGCAATTATGCAAAACTAACTTGTATTTTTTCACACCTTCGCGTTTTTTCATAAAGTACGAGGCTATTTTTTTTATGTAACTTAGTGTGAAATATTTGTCGTAATATCTTGATGTTAGTTCTATTTGCTCCAATAAAACAGTAAGCCTATTTTTGTTTGTTGGAGTTTTTGTTAGTTCGCTAAAAATAAATGGATTTTCTAAGGCATATCGCGCAAGCATTACGCCATCTGCACCTGTTAGTTTCATCATATTTTCTGCTTCTTCCACAGAAAATATACCACCATTGGCAATCACAGGAATTTTTACTACTGATTTGACTCGCTCAATTTGGTCATAAAATGGTGTGCCCGCATACATCATGTCGCGCGTGCGCCCATGCACAGAAATCATTTCCACACCTGACTCTTCACACATCTTTGCAAATTCAGCCGCAACTAGTTTATTTCCGTGCATTCCAACGCGCATTTTAACAGTGATTATCTTCCCGCTACGTTTTACATTTTCAATAATTGAGGAGGCTTTATTAAAGTCCGTCAGTAATGCGCATCCCTCACCTCGTTTAATTACATTAGGCACAGGGCAACCCATGTTTATATCTATAATGTCAAAGGGAGCTAGATATTCACTGGTTGCCATTTTTCCCATAACTCGCGCATCACTACCAATTAGTTGTGCTGCCTTAATTTTTTCGTCTTTTGAGGTGAGTAGTAAATTTGCGGTTGCTGTATCTTTGTATTTTAATGCATTGCAACTTACCATTTCTGTAAAACATAACCCTGCACCCAATTCATAACACAACATACGAAACGGAAAACATGAGTACCCCGCCATTGGTGCCATAAATACATTTGTTGGAAGCTCTAACCCACCAAGCCGAATTTTCTTAATTAACATATTTTTCCTTTCATGATGAATCAAAAAATTTAATGAAACAAAATTTCTGTAAGTTGACCTGCTTTAGTAAAACCTAGCGATTGATATAATTTATTTGCAATTAAATTATCTGATGTAGTGTACAACATTGGCGTTTGCTTTTCATATTGCACAATTGAAGCCAACTCATATACCATTTGTTTTCCATATCCTTTGCCACGCAAATGGGGAGGAGTATAAATTAGATTAATGCGACAAATATGGTCAACAACACCTGAAAGCATACCCATTGCTACTGTTTCATTTTTGTTTTTGTCTTTTAATAGATATATTTGTGTGTTTAGTGAGTTTTTGGGAATGTCTTTTTTTGACTCTTGTTTTCCTTGCTTTGAAGTTTCATATGAAAATGAAGGAGGCGTAACATTTAGCGTCTCGACATAAAAATCATGTATCCATTTTTGAATGAGTTTTATATCCTGAGGTTGGTTTAATGGGCAAATGACATTGTTTTCTGGTTCATAGCTTTTAATATTATCTTTAATATTTTTTTTAATATTTTCTTTGATATTTTCTTTAAGATAATATGCCACTATTTCACGTTTATTAAAGGGTTTACCATAAAGTTGCGCACAAACCGAAGCAATGTTTTCCTCCGCAACCACACCAATTAGAGGTTCTGGGTGTTTCTTTAAAAAATTGCCAAAAAAAACCTGCATACTTTGTATAGTTTTTGGATATTTAAATATAAATATCCACACGGGCAACTGAGGGCTTTTAACTGCTACACCAAGTTCAGTACTGTATATTATATGTTCTTGTTCACGCATAAAGCTAATCATATTATATAATATTCGCTTGTGCATCATTTTCACTGTTTAATAATCCTATACCTGTAGAAAGGCGCATAATACCATCAGCAATTTGTTTAAGTGGTAATACATAGTCGATTGCACCAATATCGTAAGCTGCTTTAGGCATTCCATATACAACACAACTAGCTTCATTTTGACCTATATTTTTGCATCCAGCATTACGCATTTGTAATAAACCTCTTGCACCATCACTGCCCATACCTGTGAGAATAACCCCAATTGCCTGGCTTTTTACAACGTCTGCTACAGATTCAAATAACACATCTGCTGCCGGCATAACTCCATGGATTCTATCACCTACAAAACATTCCACGGCTAATTTATCTTGTTTTCGCACAAGTCTCATGTGCCTATCGGCAGGGGCAAGAAGTATTTTTCCGTGCATTAAAAAATCTCCTGATTGCGCTTCTTTGATATCATGCCCATAAATTGCATCAAGGCGTTCCGCAAACAGTTTAGTAAACCCACTTGGCATATGTTGAACAATCAAAATAGGCGGAATTTCTAATGGCAATTGTTTGATTATATCTTCTAAGGCGTTTGTCCCTCCTGTAGAGGAAGCAATAGCCACTATTTTCTGTTTGTTGTTTGAACCAATCATTTTCACCAAATCCCTCATTGTAGGCGGTCGTTGTTGTTGTGCAATTTTGCCAACTATTCGTTCAAATGAAACAGCATATCGCGGAATTGTAGCCGCTGTAAATATAGCTGGTTTTTGCAAAAATTCATCTTGCCCACTTTTTAGAACTGTTACAGATTGAGAACTACTGTACGATGTATATACTATATGCAGTGTAAAACGCTTTTGTAAAACCGCTGCCCACCTAACATCAGGGCGTTGGCTATCCATATCCCAAACTAATATATTAACACCCCCACGCACCAGTTTATTTTCGGCATCTGCTGGACGTGTAACAGTGATAATAGATTCTGTATAGGGTTTACGTTCTATGCTAATCTTTACAGCTCTAATTAAATCAGGCTGTGTTGTTGCTATTATAAGTCGCACTCCAATACCCATTGTTATGCCCCTATTCACTTTATACTACTTGAGAGAACAAATTGGATTCAATTTGTGACCGAAAGGAGTATATTAAAAGTTTATTTAATTGTCTACTTAAAAATAGCGATATTTTTTCTAGTATAGTCAATTGCAGAAAGCACACTCACTACTAAAGTAACAATTAGCAAAATCCAAATAACAATATCATAAACAAGTACATGAAACGGAAGCAATATATATATAATCAAAGTCATTTGGAAAATTGTTTTTATTTTACCACCAGAAGAAGCCGCCAAAACCAACCTCTGCTCCAAAGCCAACTGACGTATTCCAGAAATATAAAACTCTCGGCTAATAAGCAAAATGGTTGCCCAAGCAGGCAAAATACCCGCCGCTGTGAAAAGTATTAAAGCAGAAGACACTAACAATTTATCGGCTAATGGGTCCATTAATTTGCCGAAGTTGGTTACTAATCCCATTTTGCGTGCTAAATATCCGTCAATAGCATCAGTGATTGCGGCAAGGGAAAACAAAATCAAACTTAACCATATATTAGTAGTTTCGCCAAAGGGTTGTACTATATATATAAATACGAATGCGGGAATCAGAAATATTCTTAGTAAGGTGACTTTATTAGGAAGGTTCATTTTCTAATATTTCTCCAATCAAATCATACTGGTTGACACCAGTAATACAAACATTATAAAATTGCCCAATCGTCAGTGGTATTTTAGAGTGAACATATACAATTGTATCCACATCATAGGTATCGTACTGTGTGCGTCCAATGTAATTTGATAAATCATCATCTTCATCATTGTCTTCTTCATTTTCAGAAGAAATGGAAGAATCAATAATTACTTGCTCTGTTTTTCCAATTTTAGATTCTTGATTTTTAAAATGAATTTCTTGTTGCAATTCCATTAGTTCGTTAAGTCTGTCGCTTTTAATTTCTGAATCAACTTGTTGTGGAAATGTTGCCGCTGGTGTTCCTTCCTCTTGAGAATATGGGAATGCACCCAATCTGTCAAATTTAATCTTTTTAACAAATTGTAACATGTTTTTAAAGTCGGAATCTGTTTCCCCAGGAAACCCAACCATTAATGTTGTACGAATTGATATATTGGGAATCTGATTACGTAATGTTTGAATCAAGTTTATTAATTCTTCTCGACTTCCCTTACGCCCCATTTGTGCAAGTATACTTGTTTCGCTATGTTGAATTGGCATATCAATATATTTGCAAACTTGAGAAAGCTGCATTGCTGTTATTAGTTCAGGTGTGATGTGTTCTGGATATATATACATTAGGCGAATCCATATATTTTTATCTGTTTTTGCTATTTCTGCTATTTTTATGATAAGTTCTGGTAAAGCCTTACGCCCATAAATATCCATGCCATACAATGCTGTATCTTGTGCCACTAAAACAAACTCGCGCGCACCAAGATTATAAAGTTGTTCGCATTCAACAAGAATATCTTCCACAAGACGACTTTTGTATCCACCACGTATTAAAGGAATTGTACAATAAGTACAACGATTATCGCAACCTTCTGATATTTTTATATAAGCAATATGAGGAGTAATATCATCTTCGCGGGCATACATGCGCAATAAAAATGAGTTGGGATTCTGCCATTTGATGGAGGAATCATCAGAAGGAAGTGGAAGATATTTTTTTACAAGAGATGAAATATTTTCGTATTCGCCCACACCCACTATTTCATCTGCTTCTGGAATTGCTGTAGCTATTTCGTCTTTGTAACGTGCTGCCATACATCCTACAACAATAAGGGCTTTGCAAACTCCATTTGTTTTATTTGCTAGGAAATTGCTATCGCAATTTCCGTCGCAGGGTGGGGGCGTTGCCCCCCTGTCAAAGCCCCCGCAAAGCGGCGTAGCCGCTTTTTTATTTGCTAGGAAATTGCTATCGCAATTTCCGTCGCAGGGTGGGGGTGCTGCCCCCCTGTCAAAGCCCCCGCAAAGCGGCATAGCCGCTTTTTTATAGTCTGCAAGCTCTAGTATAAGGTCTATGCTTTCTTGCACGGCTTCGCTAATAAATCCACATGTATTAACAATAATTACTTGGGCTTGTGAAGGTTCATTAATAACATTATAACCCGCATGACGTAAGCTACCAACCATTACTTCACCATCAACACGATTTTTGTCACAACCCATTGAAATTATATAAACATTATTCATGATTTAATTCCCACGCTCTTAAACAGTTTTCCAGCAAAGTTGCAACTGTCATAGGACCAACACCTTTTGGTACAGGGGTTATATATGATACTTTGTCTAAAACGGTTTCAAAATCTACATCACCAACAACTTTACCAGATTCAAGGCGATTTACCCCCACATCAATTACAACTGCACCCTCTTTTACATATTTCGATGTAATAAATCCAGCTTTTCCTATTGCCACTACAAGAATATCCGCAGTACTACAAATTTCTGCTAAATTCTGTGTAAAACTATGACATACAGTAACAGTTGCATTTCTTTCAAGTGCCATAAATGCAAGTGGTTTGCCAACAATATCACTGCGCCCAACAATTACAACGTGTTTTCCTTCAAGTGATATGTTTTCGCGGTCTAACAGATTAATGATTCCCGCTGGAGTTCCAGGTAATACATTTCCCTTACCAGCTATTAAAAGCCCTACATTGTATGGGTGCAGACAATCCACATCTTTACTAGGGTGTATTTTAGACACGCAATTATGCTTATCTATATGCGGGGGAAGTGGTTGTTGTACTAAAATGCCTGTGACTTGTGAAGATGCGTTTAACCTATCTATGGTGGTTAAAACTTCTCGTTGAGTTGCCTCTTGTGGCAGGGTGTGCAAAGAAAAATTTATACCCACTTCTTCACAGGCTTTTTGTTTCATTTCTATATACACTTTTGAGGCGGGGTTATCTCCCACCAGCACTACTGCAAGGTGTGGTGTACCTTCTATTGTTGCCAGGCGCGCTTTTACTTCCTCATGTATATTTTTTGCATGTGCTTTGCCATTTATAATATCACCCATGATTACTTATCCTCTCTTTTAAGACCAGACATTGAGGGTTTCACCCTCAAGCATCCACAAGGGGACAAGTCCCCTTGACCCCCTATCCTGAAAAACGCATTCGCGTTTTTCGGTTTTTTGTTAAAGTTTGTAGAATGGAGTCCCACGATTTTAGGTCAAGGTTTAAACTTTTATATCCCATAATGATGTTGGTTCTTCTGGTTTTTTGTCTTCTGGTTTTGTGCCTTTGTACAGCTCCATAAATTCATCGCCTGTAATGGTTTCTTTTTCGATTAACACTGCCGCAATAGCATCAAGTTTATCTGAGTTTTCTTGCAAAACCTCCACAGCTTTTTGATAACATTCTTGGAGAATTTTACGTACTTCTTCGTCAAGTTCTGCACCTGTGCGGTCAGAAACATTAGATACAGCGCGTCCATCAAGATAACGGTTTTGTATACTTTCCAATGCCATCATACCAAATTTATCATTCATACCATACATACTCACCATGGAGCGCGCTATGTTGGTAGCCTGTTGAATATCATTACTAGCCCCATTTGTTTGAGTGTCACATTTAAGTTCTTCTGCTGCTCGTCCAGCTAATGCCGCTACTATCTCTGATAGTAATTCTTTTTTGCTGTACATTACTCGGTCTTGGTCATCTGTTGCTAATACATATCCCAATGCACCTTTTGTGCGCGGAATAATTGTAATTTTTTCCACTGGTCGTGCATCTTTTTGTACAGCTCTTGCCAATGCATGACCAACTTCATGGTATGCAACAACACGTTTAACTTCTTCTGTCATGATTTTGTTTTTCTTTTCTCTACCCATAATAACAACTTCAACGGCTTCTGATAAATCTTCTTGTATAACTTCTTTGCGCCCGTGGCGTACTGCATTAAGTGCTGCTTCATTTACCATGTTAGCAAGGTCCGCACCTGCACTACCTGGGGTGACTAAAGCAGTTTTTCTTAAATCCACAGAATCACACATTTTTACTTTTTTAGCATGAACTCTTAAAATATCTTCGCGCCCTTTAAGGTCTGGTAGTTCTACATTTACACGACGGTCAAAACGCCCTGGACGTAATAATGCTTTATCCAAAATTTCGGGGCGGTTTGTTGCTCCGAGAATAACAACACCCTTAGAAGAATCAAAACCATCCATTTCTGCAAGCAATTGGTTTAATGTTTGTTCTCTTTCATCGTTGGAATTCATTTGATTGTCACGACTTTTACCAATTGCATCAATTTCGTCAATAAAAATGATACATGGGGATTGCGCACTTGCTTGTTTAAATAAATCACGCACACGAGAAGCACCAACACCTACAAACATTTCAACAAAATCTGAACCAGACAACGAGAAAAATACGACTCCAGCTTCACCGGCTACTGCTTTTGCCAATAACGTTTTACCAGTTCCTGGCGGACCAACAAGTAACGCGCCTTTTGGTTGTACTGCACCAATTTCTGTATATTTTGTGGGGTTATGCAGAAAATCTACTATTTCCATTAAAGATTCTTTTGCTTCATCTTGACCAGCAACATCTTCAAATGTAACACCAGTTTTCTTTTCCATATAAACTTTTGCGTTACTTTGCCCAACAGACATAAAGCCACCTTTACCGCCAAGCATTCCGCTCATTGTGCGACGAAGTAGCATAAATATTATATAAAAAACAAAAATGGGTAATACAAGTTGAAAGAAAATAACTTGCAACCAGTTTGTTGTTACGATTGCGGCAGAGTATCGTACACCATAATAATCTAGCATTGCGCGTAGTTCTGGGTCAGGCATACGTCCTGTGTATACTATAGTTGAATTATTAGCAGTATCTTGCCTACGAACTGCTGCAGATTCTAAATTAAACATCATTCCATCAAGAAAACCACCTGTTGTGGGTGTTGCTTCTGACTCTGGAGTGTGTACATATTCAGAGGGATAGACTCCTTCTTCTGATTGTAATGAATCTAATGAGTCTTCGTATTCAGATAATTCAGATAATTCTGGCAATAAGGTAATCATTATACGGTCTGGTTGCACTTCTACACTCTCAACGCGCCCCGCCTCCAGATATGCCACAAACTCACTATAATAAATTCTCCTCATGTTGTTGCCAATGATTGCGCCAACCAACATATTTACAAGAAGCACCCCTGTAATTGCTATTATGATTAACATAATTCCACCCCCAGGCAACCTACCCCCTGTTGGAGGGGTAGGAGGAGGGTTTTTTTGGTCTTTTCTGTTTCTGCTGTCGTTCAAAATATCACCTCGATTTTTGTAAATATTAAGTTCGTGGGGTTTCACCCCACACCCCAAGAAACTTTTAACAAAAGACCGAAAAACGCGAACGCGTTTTTCAGGAAAGGGGTTAAGGGGAATCGAACCCGCCCGCCGCCAGTGGCGGAGGAAGGAAGGGTGAGATTCTTTGAGTGTGAGGCGAAAACGAGCGAAAGCGAAGTTTAAGCCCACAACGAAAAGAGGGGAAACCCCATGGTTTAATTATATAAGTTTAAAAGTATTTTTAAGTGCGGAATACAAGCCCGCGTATATGGGGTAGCGGGAATCATATGCCTTTGCAGTGTCTGTATTTGGGGTGTATGTTTCAGTAATAGCAATCAGTTTGGTGCAAGCCTCTTCAACATTTTTGAATGCACCAGCGCCAACCATAGCAAGTATAGCCGCCCCAAATGCTGGACCTTCACTACTTTGAATTTTCTCTACTTTAAGTTGCAAAATATCTGCCACAAGTTGACACCATAGTGGGCTTTTTGCGCCCCCGCCAATAATACGTGCTGTGTCTACAGTTGCACCCAATTCGCGAATACGTACAAGAATATCACGCAAACTAAACGTTACACCTTCCAGCACAGCCAAAGTCATATCCGCACGAGTGGTAGTCATGTTCATGCCCACAAATGCGCCTCGTGCAGAAGGGTCATTGTGGGGGGTGCGTTCGCCAGATAGATAGGGTAGGAAAAATACAGGATTTGTGCCGATTTTATTAATGTCTTTTTGTTCGTTGGCATGGTCAGTAGTATTAAGAATCTCTTCAACCCACCACTTATTAGAGCCAGCCGCCGCCAAAGTAACACCCATAAAGTGATAACGCCCTGTAGAATGACAGAATGCATGAATAGCCGCTGGGCTTTTGTCTACCGCAAATTTATCAGCCGCAACAAACAACACGCCAGAAGTTCCCAAAGAAACAGAACACATACCACCAGAAACAATACCAGAACCAATTGCGCCTACAGCTTGGTCACCGCCACCAATTACAACTTTTGCAGCAGTGGGCAAACCAGTTGATTTTGAGGCTTCTTCTGTAACTGCTCCAATGGATTCATATGAATGGAATAATTTTGGAAGTTGTTCACGAGTAACACCAATAATTTCAAGTAATTTGTTTGACCAATCTTGATTTTTAACATCCAGAAGTAACATACCAGAGGCATCAGAGTAATCTGTTGCAAAAACGCCAGATAATTTATATGCAATATAATCTTTTGGAAGCATGATTTTCTTAATTTTTGCAAAAATTTCGGGTTCATGTTCTTTAACCCACAAAATCTTAGGTGCAGTAAAACCTGTTAAAGCCACATTAGCCACATTATCAAGTAAAACTTCTTTGCCAATTGTATTGTTCAGGTAATCGCATTGGGCTTGTGTACGTTGGTCATTCCAAAGTATTGCCCTACGTAGTACATTATCATTCTCGTCCAATGCTACAAGCCCATGCATTTGACCACTAAAACTTACAGCCTCAATATTGTTTAGCCCTGTGCATAATTCTTTTAGCCCATCGGCTGTCTGATTCCACCAGTCATTTGGGTCTTGTTCGCTACGTCCATCATCATACATATATAGAGGATATTCTCGCGACACAGTGCGCAACACTTTACCAGTTTCATCCATAGCTAATAACTTTACAGCAGATGTTCCAATGTCGATTCCAATAGTTATCATATTAAATTCAGCCTTTCAGTTTCAATTGTATTTTGATAGTTTTACTTAGTAAAGTATAATCAACCAAAGGGTAAATTGCAATGACACAGTGAATTAAATTTATCCTAAATCAACATGCCTTAACTTCTAGCTTCTAAAAACTCAATGGCAGTTGCTCTTGATTCCATGCAAAGGCGTGCCAATGCTAATGCATTTGCTTCTTCAAGTTCCCAAGTTACAGCCTCCACTGGAATAAAAGTATCCAACTCAAATATTGTGTCAGTAGCAGCATTATACACAATTCTTACAGAAATTGCTGGAAACCAACTATCATCAACCAGATAATCTATATAGTAAAAATGAAAGAGTATCATATACATTGATGGATGGTCATTATGCACTGTTGAAAGCCACATAGCACCATCTATCCAATGGTCTTCCAGTTGTGGTATTGGCATTCTGCCCGCAAAATTTAAATCTATGTCCTCAATACTAAATGATATTTGTGCAAAGGCTCGTTCGTGGTCTGTAACTTGGACTACTGCACGCCCTTCTGAAAACTGAACATTTCGCCCGCCCACCATATCAATGTTAATTAAAGGTGACCAATCAATAATGGGATTATTATCCAGCAATATATGTGTGTTTGTGCCTTGCAATGAAGCAAGTGGACGCACATCAGAAATTTGATTATCATTTAGGTTTAAATGCACTAGATTTCGCAAATTTGCCAATGGGCTAAC
>Ga0123355_10008881_pt1 | contig 15220 bp, 15 predicted proteins | sample TergutEmb28metaG_3_FD_89872 | JGI IMG/M metagenome (GOLD analysis project Ga0123355, IMG submission 89872) | Embiratermes neotenicus P1 segment gut microbial communities from Petit-Saut dam, French Guiana - Emb289 P1 | ecosystem: Host-associated > Arthropoda: Insects > Digestive system > Gut ... | reverse complement strand
GAGTTCGAAGAGGTCGTGACCGGCGATGCGGAGGTCCTCGAGATCTTCCGGGTGCCCCGGGTGGGCGCGATCGCCGGGTGTCAGGTCCGCAACGGGGTCATCACCCGCGGGTCCAAGGTCCGCTTCCTGCGCGACGGGATCATCATCTGGAAGGGAGCGATCACCTCGCTCCGGCGCTTCAAGGACGATGTGCGTGAGGTCCGCGAAGGATTCGAGTGCGGTATCGGCCTCTCCAATAACCAGGATCTGAGGCCCGGTGACGTGATCGAGACCTACGAAGAGCGGGAGATACCCCGGAGCTGAGCTCTTCGGCCGGCGGGCATGTCGCAGCGCTCACCGTGGAGCTGCACCTCCCCGAGGCGCACTCACTCAAGGAGAAGCGTGCCATGATCCGTCCCATCCTCGATGGCAGCCGCCGCCGGTTCTCGGTGGCGGCCGCCGAGGTCGGCAACCAGGAACGCTGGCAGCGAGCCTCGCTGGCCATGGCCGTCGTCTCGGGATCGGTGGGCCACGCCCGCGAGGTGCTCGCGGCCGTGGAGCGCTTCGTCTGGTCCTTCCCGGAGGTGGAGGTGCTCGACTGCAGGATGGAGTGGCTCGACCTCGACGGGGCGGCGTCATGAGCCCCGCCTCCCGCGGGGGTGGCCGCCGCTCCGACCGGGTCGGGGCGCCGCGTTACCCGCGTTCGGCGCGGGTCAACAACCTCCTGCGGGAGGTGCTCGCCGACGCGCTCGAGCGGTTGAGCGTCACCGACGAACGGCTGAGCCTGCTGACCATCACCGACGTGCAGTGCGACCCGGACCTCCACAACGCGACGCTGCTGTTCGCCTCCCTCGACGACGAGCAACGCGCGGGGCTCGCCGAGTCACGGGTGCGCCTCCAGGCCGAGGTGGCGCGGCAGGTGCGGTTGAAGCGCACGCCGTTGCTGAACTTTGCCGCCGACCCGGCGGTGGCCGCCGGGAACCGGATCGAGGACATCCTGCGCGGCCTGGACCAGCCGGAACGGGCCGGCGACGGGGCCGGGGGCGGAGAGGCCGGCCGTCCGGAGTCCGACCCGTGACCGACGGGCTGATCGTCGTCGACAAGCCGTGCGGCATGACGAGCCACGACGTCGTCGCCCGCTGCCGGAAGATCTTCGGTCAGCGGCGGGTCGGGCACGCCGGCACCCTCGATCCCGACGCCACCGGCGTGCTGCTGGTCGGGCTCGGCCAGGCCACCCGGCTGCTGCAGTTCGTCTCCGACCGCTCCAAGTCCTACACCGGGGAGATCGTCCTCGGCGTGGCCACCACCACCCTCGACGCTTCGGGGGAGCCCACCGGCCGCTTCGACATGGGCGCCGTGACCGTGGAGAGCGCCCGGCGGGCGGCCGAGAAGCTGACCGGCCGGATCGAGCAGGTGCCGCCGATGGTGTCGGCGATCAAGGTCGGCGGCCGGCGCCTGCACGAACTGGCCCGCGAGGGCGTGGAGGTGGCCCGCGCCCCGCGCCCGGTCACCGTGACCCGTTTCGACCTCGAGGTGGCCCCGGACCAGGATCCCGGGCCGCTCGGCGGCGGCCCGGTGCTGGCCGCCACGATCGACTGCTCGTCGGGCACCTACGTCCGCACCCTCGCCGCCGACCTCGGGACCCTCCTCGGCGGCGGCGCGCACCTGAGGCGTCTGCGGCGCACGGCGGTCGGCCCGTGGACGGTGGCGGATTCCGTGCCCCTCGACGACGTCGGTCCCGACCGGGTGCTGCCGCCGGCGGCCGCCCTCGGCGACCGGCCGTCGCTCACCGTCGACGGGGACGTCGCGGTCGCCGTCGGTCACGGGCAGGTCCTCGAGCGGTCACGACTCGGCGCGACGGGTGAGGGGCCCTGGCCGGTGCTCGACCGCGGCGGTGCGCTCCTCGCCGTCTACGCCGGCCACGGGCCGGGACGGGCAAAGCCATCGGTCGTCCTTTCCCCAACCGTTCGTTAGCCTCGGCGCCGATGGAGGTTGTCCGCCCGGGAGCAGACACGGAAGGCCTGTCCGGCGGCTGCGTCGCGACGATCGGTGCGTTCGACGGCGTGCACCTCGGTCACCGCCGGGTGATCGCCCAGGTCCGCAGGCTGGCGGCCGAGCGGCGCGTGCCCTCCGCCGTGGTCACCTTCGATCGGCACCCGGCCAGCGTGGTGCGCCCCGAATCGGCGCCCGGTCTGCTCACCGATCTCGACCAGAAGCTCGACCTCCTCGCCGAGACCGGCGTGGACTACGCCGTGGTCATCCACTTCGACCAGGAGCGGGCGCACGAGTCGGCGGAGGATTTCGTGGCCACCGTGCTGGTCGGATTCCTCCACGTCCGCGCCGTCATCGTCGGCACCGACTTCCACTTCGGCCACAAGCGGGCCGGGAACGTGGCGCTGCTGGAGAAGCTGGGCACCGCCGAGCCGCCGGCGGGGCGGGGTGGCACCGGATTCGAGGTCATCGGTGTCGACCTCTTCGACGAGCTCGGCCGCTCGGGCGCCGAGGCGGTGTCCTCGACCCGGATCCGGCGGCTGCTGCACGAGGGGGACGTGACGGCGGCCGCAGGACTGCTCGGCCGCTTCCACCAGGTGCGCGGCGTGGTGGTGCACGGTGATCGCCGGGGTGGGAGTCTCGGGTTCCCGACGGCAAACGTCGCCTTCCCTGCCGACATCGTCGTGCCGGCCGACGGGGTCTATGCCGGTTGGTACGCCCATCCCGACGGCGTGGCAAGACCGGCTGCGCTCAGCGTCGGCGGGCGACCCACCTTCTACGAGGAAGCCGATGCGCCCCTCCTCGAGGCCTACCTGCTCGACTTCGAAGGGGACCTGTACGGGGAGGAGGCGCGGGTCAGCTTCGTTGAACGGCTGCGAGCCCAGCTGCGCTTTGAGTCGGCCGGAGAGTTGGTCGAGCAGATGGCCCGTGACGTGGAGGACACGCGTCGCATCCTCGGCGGCGCCTGACTATCCGGGAGCGCCTGACTATCCGGGAAGGTCCGGGCCCTCATGGTTGCCGGGTGGCGACGGTGGCGGGCCGGCGAGATCGGGGCCGGGTGTGCTCACCGGTCGATGACGGGCGGAGAACCCGCCCGGGTCCGGCTGCCCGCCGCCGGCGCCATGGGCAGGGTCGGCCGGGGCGATGCGGGCCCACTGCGGCCACTCGTTGACCCGGCTTGCCGCCCACAGCGACGCCACCAGCGCCATCGGGATCGCAGCCAGATCGGCCACGGCGCCCTGGAGCGAGGCGTCGGGTTCGCTGGCTGCGTGCGAGAGGTCGCCGATGAAGAGCACGACGGCGGCAAAGGCGACGATGAGGCCGGCGAGGGTCAGGACGAGGAGAAGCCGCTGGCTCGCCCGCTCACCGCGGTCGGGCTCAGCGAGGTCCCCGCGCCTCGTGGTCTGGAGGGGGCCGCTCGCGCCGGGACCGCCCTCTGCCGGCCGACGCTCGTCCTTGGCTGGGACGAGCAACGCCAGGCCGAGGGCCAGGAGGAGGGCGAGGGCGATCACGTAGTTCCCGACTCCGAAGAATGCGTCGAGCCGCTGGCGGGCCGTCAGCCCCGAGTAGGCGGCCGTGTGGGTGAAGGTGTCCCTGAACGTGGAGCCGTGGGCGAACCCTCCGATGGCGCTCCCGAGCCAGTAGGTCGCGATGGCGAGGAGGATCGACCAGGCGGCGAAGCTCCCCGGGCGCTCGAGCAGGCGCTCCGCGTGCCCGGCGAGTGTCTGGGCGCCCCTGACGGCGGTGGGCTTGAAATCCCGGGGCGACCATCGGTCTGCGAATGAGGGGCGGCTCCCGAACGAAGGGCCGGGCTCGCCGGCACTCGTGGGATCGAGCGGAGGGAAGTCGCCGTGGCTACCGGGCGATTCGGGATCGGCGGTCACCAGCGTCGAATCGTCCGGGGCGGGCGGGGGAGGGGCGGGCGGCGTGAATGGAGGTGCCTCCTCGGGCCATGGTGGCGATGGGACGTGCTGTCCGGGGCGGGCTTCGCTCATGCGCTCTCCTTCCACGTGGCAGGGGATCAATCGTAGGACCGTGCCCTGAATGGGACGGGTGCGGGGAGGGCGGCCGCCCCGTCGGGAGTTACTCCTCGAAACGGGGCCGCCGCCGCTCCTGCTTCCGCTCACCCCGCTGTCGTTTGGCCTCCAGGCGGCGTCGTTTCGATGCCAGGGTCGGCCGGGTCGGGCGGCGGGGTCGGTCCGGGGTCAGCGCATCGGCGATCCGGGCACTCAGGCGTTCGAGCGCCAGCTCGCGGTTCTGGGACTGTGATCGCCGCTCACTGGCGCCGGCTTCGACGGTCGTCCCGAGCCGGCGGAGCAGCCGGTCCCGGGCCCAGGACGGCAGGCTCGGCGACTCCGAGACATCGAGGCGCACCACCGCTGCGGTCTGCGAGGTGTTGGCGTGCTGACCTCCCGGCCCACCGGGGGTCGAGTAGCGCCACTCCAGCTCGTCGAGGGGTATCGCCACTCCCGGCGCTGGGCTCAGGCATCTTGTCACTCTCGACTGCTACCATAGAGAGCTGTCCGGCGTCGCCGGGGTTGGCACGCTGACCTGCAGATCAGTGACCTCGAGTTCAGCCTCGAAGTTCCTGCCACTGGAAGTTCTTACCACCCCAGCGTCACCCTCTGTTGCCAACGTTCTGTCATGTCAAAGGATCCCGCTGTATGCCCGACAAAGCTGCCACGATAGCGACCTACCGTCTCCACGAGACCGATACCGGGTCCCCTGAGGTTCAGGTCGCCATCCTGAGCGAGCGGATCGCCCACCTGACGGAGCATCTGAAGGAGCACAAAGGAGATCACCACACCAGGCGTGGCCTGATGAAACTCATCGGACGGCGTCGGCGTCTCCTGGACTATGTCCGGGACAACGACGTCGAGCGCTACCGAGAACTGATCGCGAGACTCGGCCTCCGCCGCTAGTCCCGCCTCCCGAGCGGCCCATGCGGGCCGCTCGTCCGCGTTGTCGGGCATGCGTCCGCAGCGCGGTTTGAAACGTTGATCACCAGCAGCACCCCTGCCCGCCGCAGGGGCACACAGAAGATGGCGGCGAGTCACCGGCCAGCTGCCAGTCGAGGGATCCCGGGACCACCATCCCGGCAGGACCGGGGGTCCGCCGACTGGGAACTGGTCACCGCCGCCCCCACGCCCGGGTTCGCCGGGCCGAAAGGAGCGCACCATGGAGGGTGCCACAAGCGTTTCCGCCCCGGTCACCGGGACGTCGAAGACCCTCGCCTTCGAGACCGGGCTGCTCGCCCAGCAGTCGCAGGGCGCGGTCGTCGGTCGACTCGGGGACACCACGGTCCTCGCCACCGCCAACGCCGCCCCGTCTGTGCGGGAGGGGATCGACTTCTTCCCGCTCACGGTTGACGTCGAGGAGCGCATGTACGCCGCCGGGAAGATCCCCGGCTCATTCTTCCGCCGTGAAGGCCGTCCCACCGACCATGCCATCCTCACCTGCCGGCTCATCGACCGGCCCCTGCGACCGAGCTTCGCCGAGGGGTACCGCAACGAGACCCAGGTGGTCATCACCGTCCTCGGCGCCGACCAGGAGAACCCCCACGACGTCCTGGCGATCAACGCCGCCAGCGCGGCGCTGATGCTCTCGGGCATCCCCTTCGAAGGGCCGATCGGGGCGGTCCGCATCGCCTACACCGAAGAGGGCGAATGGGCACCGCATCCCACCTACGCGGAGGGCGACGAGTCGACCTTCGAGCTGGTCGTCGCCGGCCGGGCACTCGAAGACGGCGATGTCGCGATCATGATGGTCGAGGCGGGCGGCACCGAGCGGGCGTGGGACCTGTACGAGGGCGGCGCCCCCTTTGTCACCGAGGAGGCCATCGCCGACGGCCTGGAGTCGGCCAAGACCTGGATCAAGGAGTCCATCGAGCTGCAGCGGAAGCTGGTGGCCGAGGCGGGCCCCCGTCAGCCGCTCGAGTTCGTCCCGGTCGTCGACTACGGCGAGGACGTGGCCGCCAGGGTGGCCGAGGTGGGCACGGCTCGCATCGAACCGGTCACCACCATCACCGCCAAGGCCGAGCGGGAGAAGGCGACGGCCGAGGCGACGGCGGCCATCTCCGTCGACCTGGCCGAGGAGTTCGAGGGGCGCGACAAGGAGGTCCGCGCCGCGGTCCGCTCCCTCACCAAGCAGCTCGTCCGCAAGCACATCTCGGAGTCCGGCGAACGGATCGACGGCCGCAAGCCGGAGGAGATCCGCCCGCTGTCCGCGGCGGTCGGGCTCCTACCCACCGCGCACGGGTCCGGGCTCTTCCAGCGCGGTGAGACCCAGGTGCTGAACGTCACCACCCTCGGCATGCCGAAGATGGACCAGCTCCTCGACACGGTGGGCATCGACACCAAGAAGCGCTACATGCACCACTACAACATGCCGCCCTCCGCCAACGGCGAGGTCGGCCGGGTGGGCAGCCCGAAGCGCCGGGAGATCGGCCACGGACTCCTTGCTGAGCGAGCCCTGCTGCCCGTGGTGCCCTCCCTCGAGGAGTGGCCGTACGCGCTCCGTCTCGTGTCGGAGGTACTGTCCTCCAACGGCTCGACATCGATGGCGTCGGTGTGTGCCTCCACCCTCTCGCTGATGGACGCGGGCGTGCCGATCAAGGCTCCGGTGGCGGGGATCGCCATGGGCCTGGTGAAGGTCGGCGACACCTTCACCACGCTCACCGACATCCTCGGCGCCGAAGACGCCTTCGGCGACATGGACTTCAAGGTGGCGGGCACCGCGAACTTCGTCACCGCCCTCCAGCTCGACACCAAGCTCGACGGCCTCCCGAGCGAGGTGCTCGCAGCCGCCCTCCGCCAGGCCCACGAGGCCCGGATCAAGATCCTCGACGTGATGGCGGAGGCCATCAGGGAGCCGCGCGAAGACGTTCGTTCGACCGCTCCCAAGATCGTCAGCCTGGAGATCCCGATCGACAAGATCGGCGAGGTCATCGGCCCGAAGGGGAAGGTGATCAACGCCCTCCAGGCCGACACCGGGACCGATATCGCCGTTGACGATGACGGCGCGATCGGCACGGTGACCATCGCCTCGAAGGACTCGGGGGCCGTCAACGAGGCCCGGCGGCGGATCGAGATGATCCTCGACCCGCCCAAGGCGGAGGTCGGCGCCACCTACCACGGCAAGGTCGTCAACGTCACCAAGTTCGGTGCGTTCGTGAACATCCTCCCCGGCCGTGACGGCCTCGTGCACATCTCCAAGCTCGGTCGCGGCAAGCGCGTCGAGCGGGTGGAGGATGTCGTCGACCTCGGCGACGAGCTCGAGGTCCGGGTGGACGACATCGACCCGCAGGGCAAGGTGTCCCTGTCCCTCGTCGGCGACGACACCGGGCCGTCCGGTGACGACGGGGCGCCCGACGACGGGGCGGCCGCTCCGGCGGCGCAGCCCGGCAACGGGTCTGCCACGCCCGCGACCTCCTTCGACGAGACCGAGGTGGTGTCGTTCGAGGACTCCTGGAGCCGCGAGGCCGAGGCGACCTTCGGCGACCTCGGCCCGGCCAGCGTGTCGAGCGGTGGGTCGGGCGGTAGCGATGGCCCGCGGCGCAATCCGCGGCGCCGGCGGTCCTGAGCCGACCCCGCGGGGATGCCCGGCGATGCGCTGACGCCCGTTCGGGCGGGGCGTCGGGAACGGCCTAGGTGAGCCGCGAGGCGATCGAGGTCACCCGACTCGACGACGGGCTCACGGTGGTCACCGAGGCGCTGCCGGAGGCGCGGTCGGTGTCACTCGGGTTCTGGGTGGGGACCGGGTCGGTGGACGAGGACCCGTCGCTGGCGGGCACGTCCCACTTCCTGGAGCACCTCCTGTTCAAGGGCACGGCGACCCGCTCGGCACGCGAGATCTCCCGCGCCACCGATTCGGTGGGCTGCGATCTGAACGCCTTCACCACCAAGGAGCACACGGCGTTCCACGCCTGGCTGCCGTCCGACCGCCTCGACCTCGCACTCGATGTCCTCTCCGACATCATCTGGGCCCCTGCGTTCCGCACGGGCGAGGTGGAGGCGGAGCGGCAGGTGATCCTCGAGGAGATCCTGATGCACGCCGACACGCCGGGCGACGCGGTGCACGAGGTGTTCGGCCGGGCGATGTGGCCGGGCCATCCCCTCGGCCGGGATGTGCTCGGCGAGGCCGAGACCGTGTCGTGCATCTCCCGCGATCAGATCGCCGAATTCCACGAGGCCCACTACCGGCCCGGCAACCTGGTGGTCGCCGCCGCCGGCAGGGTGAACCACGACCGGATCGTCGACGGCATCGCCGGCCGCCGGGTCGGCGTGACGGGCGGAGGGTCCCCGAGCCGGACCGCTCCGCCGGCCCCGAGCCGGGCGGCGGTCGTCGAACGTCGCCGGACCGAGCAGGCGCACCTGGTGATCGGCGTCGCCGCGCCGGGCCGCGACGACGAGGATCGGCACCAGCTCGGGATCCTCGACCACGTCCTCGGCGGCGGGGTGTCCTCACGCCTGTTCCAGAGCATCCGCGAGGACCGGGGGCTGGCCTACTCCGTGTACTCGTACCGGCTCAGCTTCTCCGGCGCCGGCGCGCTCGCCGTCTACGCAGGGACCTCCGCGAGCCATGCCGAGGCCGTCCACGCCCTGGTGGTCGAGGAGCTTGACCGGCTCGCCGCCGAGGGGGTCAGCGAGGAGGAGCTGGAGGGCGCCAAGGGGCACCTGCGGGGCTCACTGGTCCTCGGGCTCGAGGACCCCGAAGCCAGGATGAGCCGCCTCGGCTACAGCCAGCTGGTGCACGGGCGGGTGCTCTCCGTCGAGGAGGTCGAGCAACGGATCACCGGGGTGACCCTCGAGGAGGTCAACGAGCTCGCCGCCCGGGTCTTGACCGGCCCCCGCGTCCTGGCCGCGATCGGTCCGCTCCCGAAGCGCTTCGGGGCGACGGTCTGAAGCCGGCGGTCCGAAGCGGGCGGTCTCAGCGGGCGGCCTTGAGGCCGGCGGTCTAGAAGCCGAGGAGGGCGTCGAGGCCGACGGTCAGCCCCGGCCGCCCGGGCAAGGCCCGCAGCGCCGCCAGCACGCCGGGCATGAACGAGGTCCGGTCGGTGGTGTCGTGGCGGATCGTGAGCGTCTGTCCGGTGTCGCCGAGGATGACCTCCTGATGGGCGACCAGGCCCCGGAGGCGGACGGAATGGATGTGGATCCCCTCCGGCCCCAGGCCGCCCCGGGCGCCGGCCACGCGCTCCACCTCGGTGGGGTCGACGCCCCAGGCCTTCGACGCCGCCGCCATGCGCTCGGCGGTGGAGACGGCCGTGCCCGAGGGTGCGTCCACCTTGGCGTCGTGGTGCAGCTCGATGATCTCCGCCGTGGCGAACCAGGGTGCGGCCAGCTCGGCGAAGCGCATCATGAGCACCGCGCCGAGGGCGAAGTTGGGCGCCACGATGCAGCCGGCGGGGCCGTCGGCGGGGAAGAGCTTCGCGAGGGCGTCGAAGTCCTCGTCGTTCAGCCCGGTGGTGCCCACCACGGCGTGCACGTGGTGGCCGGCGCACCAACGGAGGTTCTCCCGGGCGGCGGTGGCCACCGTGAAGTCGACGACGGCCGCCGCGCCTGCTTCCCCGACGGCGTCGACGCCCGCCGCAATCGAGAGACCGCCCGGGGCCGTCTCGCCGACGTGAACGGGGTCCACGGCCGCCACCAGCTCGAGGTCGGGAGCGCCCATCACGGCCTCGCACACCGTCGATCCCATCCGCCCGCCGGCTCCGAGGACCGCCACTCGCAAGGGTGCCGCCATGCCCCGAGCGTATCCAGACCGCTCTCGACCATGCCGGACCGAGCGGCGGTCACGAAGCCCGTCACACCCGATGGGTAGCATCGCCGACATGCCTCGCTTTGGTCCGGTGGTATGCGCCATGGTCACCCCCTTCCATGACGACGGTGAGCTCGACGTCGACGGGGCGGTGGTCCTCGCCCGGTGGCTTGTCGAGCACGGCAACGACGCGCTGGTCCTCTCCGGCACCACCGGGGAGTCGCCGACACTCACGGATGGGGAAAAGGTCGTTCTCTGGAAGACGGTCAAGGAGGCCGTCAACGTCCCCGTCCTGGCGGGAACGAGCACCGCCGACACGGCCCACTCGGTCAAGCTCACCGAGGCCGCGGTGGAGGCCGGGGTGGACGGGATCCTGGCCGTGTCGCCCTATTACAACCGCCCGTCCCAGGCGGGGATCGCCGCCCACATCCGGGCCCTCGCGGCTGCCGCGAACGGCCTGCCGGTCCTGCTCTACGACATCCCCGTCCGCACCGGGCGGAAGGTGGCGACCCGGACGATCCTCGAGCTGGCGAACGAGGGCACCATCGCCGGCGTGAAGGACGCCACCGGCAACCCGGCCGCCACGGCGGAGCTGATCGCGGAGGCCCCGGGCAGCTTCGAGCTCTACAGCGGCAACGACGGCGACACGCTTCCACTCCTGTCGGTCGGCGCGGTCGGCGTGATCTCGGTCGAGTCCCACTGGGCCGGAGCGGTGCTCGGGGAGATGGTCGAGGCGCATCTGAAGGGGGACGTCGACCGGGCCCGGGCGCTCAACGCCCGCCTGATCCCATCGCACCGGTTCCAGTCCAGCGAGGAGGCGCCCAACCCGCTCCCGACCAAGGTCATGCTGCGGGTCCTCGGGCTCCCGGCCGGGCCGTGCCGGCCGCCGATGGACCCGGTGCCCGACGGCCTCGAAGATGTCGCCCGTCGGGTGGTGGCCGAACTGACGACCGCGCATGCCTAGCCCGACCCCGGCCACGGAGCCACCTCCCGGGGAGTCGACCCGACGCGCCCGGCGGGGCCGGCGCGGCGGATCAACGGAGGCCGACAGAACCGCCCCCGCCGCCCCGGTCCGGGTGGTGTTCCTCGGCGGGTTGGGCGAGATCGGGCGGAACTGTGCCTGCATCGAGGTCGAGGGGCGGATCATCATCCTCGACTGCGGGATCATGTTTCCTGACCTCGACATGCCGGGCGTGGACCTGGTGCTCCCGGACTTCTCCTACCTGATCGACAACGCCGACCGGATCGAGGGATGCATCATCACCCACGGTCACGAGGACCACTGCGGCGGCCTCAGCTTCCTCCTCCGGGAGCTGAGCTTCCCGATCTTCGGGTCCGAGCTCAGTCTCGGGTTGGCCCGTAGTCGCATCGAGGAGGCCGGGCTCCTCGATCGCACGGAGTTCGTGATCGTCCGCGACCACGAGCGGCGCCGGATCGGACCGTTCGACGTCGAGTTCATTCCGGTCACGCACTCCGTGCCGCATGGCTTCGCCACCGCCTTCCACACCCCGCAGGGCGTCATCCTCCACTCCGGCGATTTCAAGATCGACCTCACCCCCGTGGACGGGCGGGCCACCGACCTGGCCCGCATCGGGGCGATCGCCTCCGATGAGGGCGTCAGGCTTCTCCTTGCCGACTCCACCAACGCCGAGGAGGAGGGACATACCGACTCCGAGCGGAGCGTGGGTGGCGTGATCGACGCACTGTTCGCCCAGAACCCGGACAAGCGGGTGATCGTCGCCTGCTTCGCCAGCCATATTCACCGCATTCAGCAGATCGCGGATGCGGCCATCCGGCACGGTCGGACGGTTGCCACCCTCGGCCGCTCGATGGGCAAGAACGTGGCGCTGGCCCGATCGCTCGGCCTCCTGTCGATCCCCGACGCGAGCCTCGTGGACATCGAGAAGGTCGGCGACTATGACCCGCGGCGGATCTGCGTCATCTCGACGGGGTCCCAGGGCGAGCCCATGTCGGCCCTCGCGCTGATGGCGGGGGGAGAGAACCGCTGGCTGACCGTGGGGGAGGGCGACCTCGTGATCCTCTCTTCGCACGCCATCCCCGGCAACGAGACCAGCGTGGGCAAGGTCATCGACGGCCTCACCCGTCGCGGGGCCGACGTGGTCCATTCCGGGCTGGCCCGGGTGCACGTCAGTGGCCATGCCCGACGCGACGAGCTGAAGACCCTGATCTCGCTCTGCCGTCCCGAATCGTTCATCCCGGTTCACGGCGAGTTCCGCCACCTGACCCACCACGCCCGGCTCGCGGCGCTGGTGGGGGTCCCCGAGAACCGCATCCTCCTGGCCGAGGACGGTGACGTGGTCGAGTTGGACGGCGACGGCATCGATTTCGCCGGGGCGGTGGCGGCCGGATACCTCTACGTCGACGGCATCGTCGGCGACGTGGGTCGGGGGGTGCTGCGCGACCGGCAGGTCCTCGCCGAGGAGGGCGTGGTGATCGTGGTGGTGACCGTCGACTCGAAGAACGGCGAGGTGCTGAACGGGCCGGAGATCATCACCAAGGGCTGGGTCTTTGCGCCGGAGGCAGAAGAGCTGCTCGGCGAGGCCCGCGAGGTGGTTGCCGACGCCATGGTGGATGCCATCCAGCCCGGCCCGATCGACGTCGAGAACCTGCGCCGGCGGGCCCGCGCAGCGCTCGGGAAGTTCGTCTCCGAGCGGACCCGGAGGCGTCCGATGATCGTCCCGGTTGTGATGGAGGCGTAGACAAGATCCACGCAAGGCGGTGACAACCTTGCTAAACAGAACTTTCCTCGGTGGAATTGGGCACGGTCTGGATGCCGGGGACCGAATTGCAGAGGAGGCGATGTGCTGGCAGTCGTGGTGGTCCTGATCGCGATGGTGTTGTTGCTGGGGGTGCTCGTGGTGGGCCTGTTGCGTAGCCACGCGGACATCATCCGTGCACTGCACTCATTGGGCGTCGGGGTGGGCGATCCCGCCGCTGGCGACCCGTCCGGCGGAGTGGAGACTCCCGTGGCCCTGCGGACGAATCCCGCACTCCTGAACCCCCCGCTCCCATCCGAACGAAACTCGACGTCGGTTTTCGACCTCGAGGGCCGAGCCCCCGGCGGCGACGAGCTCGTGGTGTCGGTGAGCACGGCCGGCGAGACGCTCCTCGCGTTCCTCTCCTCGGGATGCACCAGCTGCCAGGCCTTCTGGAGCGCCCTCGGCGACCCGGCGCAGCGTGCGCTGCTGCCGGCGAGCACCCGGGTTGTGGTGGTCACGAAGGGCCCGGAGTGGGAGAGCGCCGACACCATCGCCGCCAAGGCGCCGCCCGGGATCACGGTGATCATGTCGACCGCGGCCTGGTCGGACTACGAGGTGCCCGGGTCGCCCTTCTTCGTGCTCGTCGACGGTGAAGCCGGTCGCCGCATCGGCGAGGGGGTCGCCCACCAGCTCTCCCAGGTCGCCGACCTGGTCGGACGGGCCGATGTCGACGCGAGGGGACCCTTCGCCTCCACTTCCGCGCCGAGCAGGGCCATGGCCGTGGGGTTGAACGGGGCCGAGCGGGAGCAGGCGAACGACGAGGAGCTGCGCCGCGCCGGGATCCACCCCGGCGACCCGAGCCTGTACCCCCGCGGCCTCGACGACGTGTTCGCCTCGACGGCCCACCTGGCCCGACCCGGCCCCGAGGCGACGTCGGAGCCGGTCTCGACCCCGACCCCGCAGCGCTGATGGCGTCGCTCAGAGGTCAGGGCCTCTCTGCGGAGCTCCCGCCGGGCTTCGAGGGGCGCGTCTTCCGGAGGGCCGCGGCGGTGGGGACGGAGACCTACCCGGTGATGCACTTCGCCACGTTCCCCATCCCCGAGAACACCGCCGACTTCGGCGGCGGGGTGCCGGTGGCCATGAGCCCGACCGACATCTTCGCCGTGTTGTTCCAGTACGGACCGGAATCGCTCGGCAAGGCCCTCTTCGCCCGGGTGGGCATGCCCCGCACGCTCTCTCCCGAGCACTTCAAGCCCTACCTCCTGCGCCGGGGTGCGCCCGGACAGGCGGGGACGCAGTGGTTCTTCACCGAGAACGGAAAGCCGTTCACCTTCTATGCCGTCCTCGGGAGCAGCGTCCTGGCGACGTCGCTCGTCCCGAGGGTCAACCGGTTGCTGGCGGGAATCACCATCACCCCGCCGGCCCCGCTCTCCGCCGCCGCTGCGCCCACCACAACCGTCGGAGGTGCCTGATGGCGCTGGTCGGCATCTACCTGGTGGCGGTCGGTCTGCTCGGGTTCGCGGGGGCGGCCAAGTCCCTCCGCCCGGGCGACACCGCCCGGGCGCTGGCGGAGCTCTCCGGCAGGGGAACCCGCCGAGGCGTGCCGATGCGCATCCTGAGCCCGGGGGTGCGGGTGCTGGCGGGCCTCGAGGGCCTGCTCGGCGTGGTGGCTCTGATCTTCCCCGTCCGGCCGCTCGCGGCGCTCGTCGCCGCCTCCTACCTGGCCTTCGCCGGCTTCGTGCTCTACGCCCGGGCGAAGGGCGGGGTGCTCGCCACCTGCGGGTGTTTCGGTTCACCCGACACGCCTCCAACCATCCTCCATGCGGTCATCGACCTCGGCCTCTGTGCCGGCGGGGTGGGGATGGCGATAGCCGGCGTGTCCGGCACCATCGGGGGCGTGCTCGCACAACAGCCCTACCACGGAGTCCCCCTGGTGGTGGCGAGCGTGCTGACGGCAGGGCTCGCCTTCGCCGTCCTGTCCCCGTTGGCGCGGCTGACCGCACTGCGCAATTTCGACCCCAGCCACTTCGAACGGAGCCATTTGGAAACCACTGGAGTGCACCAATGACGATGGTCGACCGGGTGTCCGGGTTCCTCGAGTCGCGCCTGTCGCGCCGTAGCTTCGTGGTTCGCTCGGCCTTCGCCGGGAGCGCCCTGACCGTGAGCGGCACCAGCTACCTGCTCGAGCCGGGCACCGCGTACGCCCAGGTGTGCAGCTGCGGCAGCTCGTCCTGCGGCTGCGGCACCACGTGCTGCGCCGGCTACACGGAGTTCTGCTGCGTCCTGAACGGCGAGAACATGTGCCCGGCGGGCACCGTGATGGGCGGCTGGTGGAAGGCCGACGGATCCATCTACTGCAGCGGGCCCCGCTACTACATGGACTGCAACGCCACGTGCAGCTGCACCAGCGGGTGCGGTTCCGGCTTCGGGTTCTGCGATCCCGGCTGCGACGGGCTGAACTGCGAGTGCGCCGGCGGGTCGTGCGACAACTACCTGACGGGGTGCTTCCAGTTCCGCTACGGCCAGTGCAACCAGAACGTGAGCTGCCTCGGGCGGATCCACTGCCGGGTGGTCAGCTGCGTGCCGCCCTGGGAGATCGACCCGAGCTGCACGACCACCGCCGCCACCGACGACAACACGGCGAACCAGACCACCGCCTGCCTCACTCCGGCGCCGCCGCCGCCCGAAACCTGCACCAGTGCCACCCAGTGCGAGACGGTCGCCGTGGTGGGCTCGCGGGACGGGAAGGGCTACACCCTGGTCACCTCGTTCGG